>Ga0209417_1000637_pt1 | contig 78385 bp, 61 predicted proteins | sample RifGroF2_FD_184002 | JGI IMG/M metagenome (GOLD analysis project Ga0209417, IMG submission 184002) | Groundwater microbial communities from Rifle, Colorado, USA - Groundwater F2 (SPAdes) (version 2) | ecosystem: Environmental > Aquatic > Deep subsurface > Groundwater | place: Rifle, Colorado... | reverse complement strand
CGACTCCTCCGGGGCGTTCGCACAGACCTTCTGTACGAAGCTTGGAGTCAATGTAGAGCCATCGGGCGAGTCCTGGACGGGAATTTTATTCCGATCCCCTTCCGCGTTAGCGGTTCCGTTCAACAGTCTTTATTGACCGTACTTTAAGTAGTCTTTATGCAACGGTCGCTTTATCATGTTTCGCCCCTGAGGGTACCGGAAGGCGTCGAGGTGGGTCAAGGGTGAAAAGGCTTGGCGTCAACTATTTATAAGCATCGGCTCACTGGCGGTCCTGGCGGGCGTAGTAGTCTTTATGTAATGAGCGAGCAGAAGGGCAAAGACTACCTTTTGACCCTCTGTCCTCCAAGTAGTCTTTATGCACCGGGCGTTTTCATATTCTGCCCCTGCGGCTAACGAATGGAACGAGGGCTGGGGCGTGAAGGAAAAGAGCTTGTCGTCAATTGGTTGTGAACGTACGTTCACTTTTAGTCTTGTAAGCGAAGTAGTCTTTATGTAGGGAGAAGTCAGTTGGCCAAGGACGATTTGTATAAAGACTACTTCGGAGGGGTGACATGAGCGAGAGGATCGTGGAATTTGAGGGGTGGGAAAAGGTCTTGAAGGACACGGCGCCGGTTAAACTTCAGGCGGAATATCGCGAAGCGGTTGTAAAGTTTCGCTAAAGGTCAGTGTTTGGATAGGCTGCGAATAGATCACAATGAGGAGGTCGGTCATGGGGCTTGATGGTGTGGAGTTGGTCATGGCGCTAGAAGAAGCCTTTGGGGTGGAACTCAAGGATGATGAAGTCGTGCATACGACAACGCCACGCATGGTTGGCGACGTCATTTTTTCCAAGCTCCAGTCGACGGATCGGAAGGTCTGTCAGTCTCAACGTTCTTTCTACCTGCTGCGAAAAGCCGTCATGCGTCGTTTCGGCCTGCAACGATCTTTCGTCACGCCCGACATGCCCTTTAGGAATCTGATTCCCCGATCGAAAGAAAAGGAGCTGTGGGCCGATCTGAAACAGTCGGTCGCTGCTCGGAGTTGGCCGACTCTTGTTCGTCCGCCGTGGTTGCCGCGGACCATCGCAGCCTGCGCATTGGCTGTCTTTTCTGTAACGTTTTTGGTGTTGTGGAATGTTGTTCCCATCGGCGCGGCGAACGCCGCCATGATCGGTGCATCCCTCATGATTGGGGTGTGCATTTTCGCTGAGAAAAAAACGCAACGGTTCAAGACGCGTATCCCGTCCAACTATCAACGGCTTCGGGACCTGATTCCTTTCGCGGTTACTTCCGATCAAGTGAGATGGACGCGAGATCAAGTGTCTGCCCTGGTGAAGCAGGTGGTTCTTGAGCAACTCGAAATCCCCGAAGCAAAGTATCAGGAGGATGCTCATTTTGTGAATGATTTTGGATTGGATTAATCCTTTGGTTAGGAAACTTTTTTTGGGTATTTTTTAGGGACGGGTTTGTGGCATCGCCGGACAAGGGTTCGGCTGGGTGCATCTCGACACTGCCGCAGATTTATTTCATTCAATAAGGATCGGGCTTGCGAAATGGAGCCGGGGCGACCTCGCCTGTCATTTATACAAAAATTTTCTTCATGTAGAGCGGGGCCAAAAAAGATCGCTGCTGCAAGATGGTTTGTATTTTGGAGGGTCGCGCTCCGTCGCGACCGGTAGAAGAAGGTTCCGACGGAGCGGAACCCTCCAATCAAAGGGTTGCGGCTCCTGCCGCCGCCCCAAAGTGGACCTGAAGGTGGCCCGGCTTCTCCCTGCCCGCAACGCTTCGCGTAGCGACCCGCCTGCAAGCATTGCGGGCAGGTGCGCAGGCGGGCGAAGACGGGCTCTTCGTCTTTTTATCGGAGATCGATAACGATGAAAGAATGACTCTTCTGAATACTCTTTTATCCGTGGGATCGCTTTGCCATCCGTGGGGCCAATCTTCCAGGGTTATAAGAAGCCCCACGGATTGGGAATTCTGATTCCTGGCAGAATTTGTGTATAAAAGACAGGCGCCCTCGCCCCGGCCAGCGGGGCCATGTGGCCCCGCCTCCAGCAGTCACTGGCCAGTTTCTCCCCAGGTACGTGTTATCTGCGGCAGTATCAAGATGCACCCGGTTCGGCTCCTACAGGAAAGAAAACTTCGCGGACTTTGCCTGCCTGCTCTCCGTTAGAAAATTGGGAAGACGTAATTGAATACGACACGGTAGTCGTCGTAGTCGAGGTTGCCGGTGGAAAGGGAATTGCGCACGTTGGCGTAGCGGAGGCGGCAGGCGAAGCCTTTCAGGCAGGTTTGGGGTTGGTAATCCAGGGTGAAATCCGATTCGAATTGTTCGGGGGACAGGAGGCTGTCTTCTACCCAAGCCTCGGAGTGGTTGAACGAAAAGACCAACCCGTCGAGGCCGATGGTCGTGAAGTCATAGGCACAGATCAGCGCCCAGGACTGCTCGCCGGCGAGGTTGCTGTCTTCTTCCGCGATGGACGTGAAACCTTGATAAGCGCCCCACGGGTTGACGATGTCGTGGCTGTTGTCGGTGAGGGTGTAGGCGAGGAGCACTTGCAGTCCATGCGTTTTTACGCCGCCCTGAAGGCCGCCCATGGCGGCTGTGAAGGCTCCGCCTAATTCGTCGCCGAGGGAACGCTGGTCCAGGCCTTGGAGCGAACCCAGGAGGGACATATTCTCCGACAGCGGGAGGCTCAGATCCCATTGGGCATAGGCGATGTTCATGAAGTCGTGGCACACATAATCCCAGGCTTGCAGTTGTCCCAGGGCAGGGGATGACCAGGTGAGGCCGCCCAAGGTTACGGGGCGATCCGCTTCCTCGATGCCGGCTGCGTCGGTCATGCTCTGGAAGGTGGTTCCGTTCCAGTCCTTGATGCCTTCGACCTGCGAAAGCTTCAGGACGAGGTTGGTGGTGAAGCGTTGATCCAGCGTGTAGGCCTCGACGGTTTTGGGCGTCATGCGCACGTCGAAGGAATTGATGAATGGCGATTCCAAAATTTGTCGGTAGAGGCGCAGGCTGGTTCGATTCCAGTCGGCTTGAAGGTAGGCCTGTCCCAGGACGGTGTAGCCTTTTTGCCCGGGAGCGAGGAGGCCGCCGCCGTCTTTGTCTTCGTCGCCCTGCAATCGTTGCGAGGTGTAGGGCGAGAGGCTCAGGCTGAGCCCATGCCACGATCCGCTGCGCACATCGAGCCAGCCGCCCGCCGCCAGGCTTTCCTGCGTGAGCGGCGTGCTGAAATGACGGTTCATGTAATACACGCGCGGATGGAGGTCGAGTTGGGCGATCGGGGTGAAGTTTTCGGCAAAGGACGCGCCGGCCAGGCAACAAAGGATCGTTGCGAATGCGGGGACAAGACCGTTCGTATGCATCATAGACAAGTTCCTTTGTGAAAAGTTTTCCAATGATTGGAAAAACAGATCGAAAATTTTCCAATCATTGGAAAAAACGTTTCGGGCTATTTTTTCTCTGGCTTTCGATACTGGATGGGGCCGTTGGCGTAGCCTACTTGTTCGAGCCAGGCCTTGGGGTAACCGACTTCATGGGCCATTTGGCCGGGGGCGTTGACGTAGCCGTCGCTATATTTCGCCACGAGGCGGTCGGCCAGCGCCCACCATTCGCCGACGATCCGTTGGGCGTTGTCGCGGCAGTAGTCGGTGAGGTATTCCCGGGCGCGCGCGGGGTCTTGTTTGTACAGCTCCGCGGCGGCGAGGTCGACGGCCGGCTGCATGGCGAATTCCTTGTCCTCGAGTTCCGCCTGCTTGGCCTGAATGTCGACCTTCATGTAGCTGAATTTAAAGTCGGCCCAGTTGGCGGTGAAGTTGAATGCCCACCAGGCGGTGTTGCGGTCGAACACAGTGGTGGAGCCTTGCTGGTAGGAGGCGGGCAGGTCGTTTACGCCGACATAAAAGGGCACGAAACAGGTTTCGGACGGTTTATCCAGCCCCATCCAGCAGATGCCGCCGACGGGGTCGGGCAGCCAGCCGCGAGACTGGTTGACGTAGACAAAGCCGCAATAGAAGACGGAGATCGGCCGTTCCCAGGCGCCCCACATGACTTGTCCGGGGGCGCTCACGTTGTTCTGATTGCCGTCGTACGGGCCGATGTAGCGATTGGGCGTGCCATAAGGTCCGGCGGCGAGACCTTGGGTCATGTCGAATTCGGTGCCTTCGTAATGATTGCGGTGCAGCGCAAAGACGTCGCGCGCGGACAGCTTTTTCTCGGGCTTGATGGAGAAGGGGTAGGCTTTCGTATAGCCGTCTTCCACCCAGGGGCTGAACTTGGACGAGGGACTGACGCGATTGAAAATGCTCCATACGCGCCGCAAGGAATAGTAGGGATGATTGTATTCGCCGTGGCTGACGGTTTTCAGCCAGTCGAGTTGGCCGTCCTCGGGTTTCCACCAGCCTTTGGCCTGCGCCACGGCGAAGAGGTTGCTGGAAAAAAACATATCGGGGTCGCCGGGGTCGATTTCGCGAATCCGGAATTCGTTGGCGGCGGCAAATATTTCGCCGTCGGGGACTTTTTTGGCGACCCAGAGGCCGTCGGCGCCGTTCATGTCGTAGCCGGCCATTTCGAAGATCCAGCCTTCTTCCGTGTCGCCGATCAACAGCGTCTCGCCGGTGCCGTAGTAGCCGTAGCGGTCGATCAGCTCGCCCATCAGGCGGCAGGCTTCGCGCGCCTGGGTACAGCGTTCCAGGGCGACGCGCGAGAGCTCGGAGCTGTAGAAGATGCGTTTGCCGGGTTCGGGATTGGGCTCCACTTTGGCGCCGTCGGTGCATTCGCCGATGGAAAGCTGGTGCTCGTTGACGATGCCGTAATTGCCGTCGAAGTAAGCGTAGGTGTGAGGGACTTGATCGATGTAGCCGAGCGGCACGTCTTGCTGAAGCTCCGCGTTCACATAGCCGGGGCCTCGATGCGTGCCGACGTAGCGCGGCATGCCGATGCCGTAGTTGGTCAGGACGCCGATGCTGACGGAATCGTAATAGACGGGCCGTTTCGAGCCGGCGGGATGATCCGCGGCCGGCACATAGACGATGCGCTGATCGCCCAATTCGTTGTCGTCGGAGTGCGAGACCAGAACGGAGCCGTCGGCGCTCGCGCCTTTGGTGATCAGCGTGACCGTGCAGGCCATGCCGGCAATGGAACTGCCCAGCAGAACCCCAATGCACATCCATGTTTTCTTCATTGTCATTCTTCGTTCCTTTCTTAGTTTCTACGGAGATGTTCGCCTGCGTTAAAAATGTGGAGATCGTCGGACGGGTGATGACCGCGCGTTTGAATGCGGTGGCGCAACAACTGGCTGGGGCCGTCACGGGGTTCGATCTTCAAGGCCTCTTCCAGGCGTTGCAAGGCTTGCTCCCAGTCCTGTTCCCGGCAGCATTTGTAAGCTTCTTCGTAGGCATGGACCAGTTCGCGCATGGCGTCGGACCCTTCGCCCTTGCGTCCGAGCAGTTGATAAATCGTTACGGGCAGGGACTTGCCCTTCAGGGTCGCCAAGCCGAGTTGGCGGACCTCGATGGCGTCGCAGGCTTGCAGATAGGTGTTTTCGCCGATGACCGCGGGCACTTGATAAAAGCGGCAGATGTCCTCGTTGCGAAAAGCCTGGTTCACAGGATCGCCCAGAACGGTGTACTGGAATCGTTTTTCCGAACCCATGTTGCCGGCGGTGACGAGGCCGGTGTTGATGCCGATGCGGATATGAATTTCGTGATGGAACCGTTGCGCCAGTTCGGTCCGGAGCGTGGCCAGGAGCTGGATTTGGTCGAGCGCGGCCAGGCAGGCCTGGGCGGCGTGATCCTTCAGGGGATAGGGGACGCCCCAGACGGCCATGACGGCGTCGCCGTCGAATTTGTCCACGAAGCCGCCGCGCTGCATGATGCGGTTGGCCATTGGGGTGAGGTAGTCGTTCATCAGGCGCGAGAGAGCTTCCGGCGGGAGATTTTCGGCCATGGCGGAAAAGTTGACGATGTCCGACACAAAAACAGTGGCCTCCGCCTTGCGGCCTGCCAACGAAAAATTAGTCGGATGGTCCTCGATGAATTGAAGCACTTCGGAGGAGACCATGACGCCGAACATCGAGCGGATGCGGCGTCGCTCCCGTTCCTCGTTCCAGTATTTTACGACCGTCATCAGGGTGTAAACCAGGGCAATGGAGAAGCCCACCTCGACGGGCGACGCGACCACTTGACGAGTTTCCATGAGCCAACCCGAAAGCAGGATAACCAGGAAAATAGCCGTAAAAACGGCCATGAAGCCGATCCAGGAGCGGGCGTGATAAATGATGGGAATCATGAGTCCGCACAAGACGGCGATGGCGAATAAATTGGCCCATTGCAGCCAGCGCGGCTCGTGCAGCATATCGCCGGCGACCATGTTGTCGATGGCCGTGGCGTGAATGTCGACGCCGGGAACCTCGGGCGCCAGGGGCGTGGCTTCAAGATCCTTCAAGCCGGCGGCGGAGGTGCCGATCAGTACGATCCGGTTGGAGAGGGTATTGGGCGAAACCCGGCCCGTCAAAAGGTCGGCGGCGGAAACATGAGGGAAGGGCTGCGAGCGGAAGTTCAAGACCAGGCGGCCTTGTTCGTCCGTGGGGATCTTTAAGTTTTTCAACCGGATGCTGGCGATGCCGTGGATGCTTTCGTCGTAATCGATGTGGAAGTTGTCGTCCTGCCGGTAAAGGCGAAGCGCTTCGAGCGATAAGGCGGGGTAAATGCGATTGGGGCCGAGGGCGAACAACAAGGGCGTACGGCGGACAATGTTGTCCGGATCGACCGTAGCGTTGAAAAAGGCGGTTGAAGCCGCGGCTTTTTGGAAAAGCGGCAACGCGGCAATGGCCCTGCGAGCCTGTGGAAGAAGCCGGTGGTTGGCGGGGCCGGTTTCGAAGTAATGGCCTTGATAGTGGTCGTCGGTCTCCGGATCGGCCACCGGCGCATAGGCGAGATCCATGAAGCAGGCCAGGAGGGTAGGGCTTTGGGCGATGGACTCTGCAAAAGCGGCGTCGAAATCGCCCTGTCCCGAAGGAATGCCGTCGATGCTCACGTCCTCCATGAATTCGCGAGTCCACTCCCGGGAGGCGTTGTTCGGGGACGTGCGGTCGGGTTCGGCGAAGATGATGTCATAGACAATGACCGCAGCTCCAAGTCGCCGCAGCTCGTCCTGCATGCGTTTCATCAACGTACGCGACCAGGGCCACTGTCCGAATTGGGAGAGGCTTACGTCGTCGATATCGACGATCGCCACCAGGTTGCTGCGCGGCGGCTGCGTCATGGTGCGAAGAAAGGCGTCAGTGCTGTAGCGGGAGAGCGGGAGCAGGAATGCGGGCTGAAGATAACCCAACGCCAGACAGAACAACAGTGCGGCGAGTCCTGTCACGATGACCGGCAGTTTTCTCATGAGCGGAGCATAGGGCGAATCGACTCAGGGCGCAAGATCGGTTCCGTACGTCATGTTGACCGTGATGCCGTTGTTATGCACGAACGTGCCCGACCCTATGGCGCCGGTGATGGGCGTGGGGCCGGTTCCGGGTCCCACGAGATTGCCGGTCATATCGCCCTGCGTCAGGGTGCTCTGGTCGTAGGAATTTCCTCCATGATTCAGCGTGTAGGTGGTGGGGGTTCCTTGTAGATGGCCGTTCGGCGAAATCGGGGTGTTGTTGACGTGCAGGTTCAACGATTCGCTTCCGGCAATTCCCAGGTCGAATTGTCCGTTCCAATTAGGCGTCGCGCCGCCGCCAGGAATGTTGACATTAAGAAGGCACGTGCCGTTGATCTTGTTCTGCATGGTTCCGTCGGCAATCAGGGCGGAAGCGAAGCTCGATGCGGGGCTGGGCGTGTGCAACGAGTAGTTGGCCCCACCCGCCGCCAAGGCCTGAAAAGCCGCTGCGCTGAGCGTATTGCCGGCGACGAATTCGCCGTGGACTTCTTCCGGCTGGGTCACGCCGCCGGACGTCACGTCCATGGTTCCGTCCCATTCGCCCCAGGTCCAATCCGTGCCGCTCGCGCGCGTTTGCGTCAGTCGTGGATCTCCTCCGAGCAGGTCATGCACGGCGCCGAATTCGTTGCCGCTGACGTAAAAGCTCACCGCCGGATCGCCCACATGAATTTGATTGGCCGGCGAGGGCGCGGCGGGATTTTCGAAGACGTTCAGGTTTAGCGATACGGGATGAAGGGTTGTGTTATCCTTGTCGATTCGAACCACGTTTCGTCCTTCGTTGCCCAGGAAGGTATCCGACGAGGCGTCGGCGGAAGAGTACGAACGGACCGTGCCGCCCGCTGGGGCGGATACCGCCGCGGCATAGCCGTTGAAGGTCTCCACGCCGGTTTCCGCGGCGGACGAGGTATTGATGGGATCTTTGAACCCCGCCAAGGCCATGCCGTCGGGTTGGGGCGCGGAAGAATTCGGGTTATTGCCTTCCATGCCGACGCCTTGGGATTCCTGGCCGTAGAACCTCAAACCCAACGCGGAGCCATAGACGATTTTGCCGTCGGGGGTTTTCACCACATAGGCGCCGGTCTTGGTGTTGACTTGCATTCGGCCCTGGTCAATGCCTAGGAATGGCGACGAGACGCTGTCGGGATAGGTGGCCATGAGCACGTCGTAATTCACCACGCGATTGTCCGGCAGGCGCGAATTGGGAAAATTGGCGGCCGGCGTGCCCCAGTACATCAGTTGCTGGGGCAGCCTCAGGCGCACGAATTGCCCCAGGTTGTCGTTGTCGACCATGCCGCCGGTATTCGGATCGGTATGCGTGTCGATCCCTTCATAAGCGGTCGTGCTGCCGAACCGGGCGATGGGGACGTTGCGAAGCGATAGGACCGGATAGTCGATGAAGTTGCCGGCGCCGTCGAATCTTCGGCCGATAAAATCGACGTCGGACAGCGTTGGACCGATGAATCCGGCGCCCGCGTGGAACACGGTCAATTCATCCAGGTTGAGCATCGTTCCGCCGCTGTAAACGGCGCTGATCCCGCCGCCGGTCAGGAGCGGAGGGACGGGCAAGGGGGCGGGGCGGGGGGTATCCGGATCGAGCGTTGGGCGTGGATCCGTGGAAGAAGAATCTTCCAATGGTGTAGCGGGACGGGCGATCACTTCATGTTCGGATAAAACGCGATCCTGAATCGCCAAGTCGTTCAAGATAGTATCGGGGCGAAAAGCTCTCTCATCGTTTGGATTGGGCTGTCGTGGCGGATCTCGAGCAGGTGGGGGTGTGAGAACGGGGGAAGGTGGGAGGGGTGCATTGGCCTGGTCGCCGGAGCGGTTCCCATGCGTCGAGCGGGCTTGCGGCTGCGTGGCGCCGCCGAGTCGCTGGAGCACGTCCGGAGTGAGTTCCAAGGTCTTCATGCGTCCGCCGTCCCAAATCTGGATCATAAGTCCCGACTCGGTAAAGTCCGTAAACCGGGAGCGAAGAATTCCACTCGAGGGATTTACCGGCGTGATGCGGATGCTGCGCCCTGAAGGGATGCGAATCAGGAAGACCGAGTCGTGTTCCGGCCCGATCTCGAAGCCCAGATCGCAGGCGAAAATTCCGATGGTAGAGCGTCCGGTTTTCACGGTGAACTTGTCGGGATTCAGATCGGTGGCCTTGCCGGTAATGATGCGCGCGATGCCGCGGATGATGCGGATGACGACGTTATTTTCGTCTTTTTTGTCGGGGTCGAAGACATATTCGTCAATCAGCACCTCGGAATTTTCGCCGACGGAAAACAGCGAATCGTCCTTGAACATGATCTGGACGCGCGCGCCGGTTTCCGTGCGAATGGAGTCCTTCATGAAAATCTCGGCTTTCAACTGGAGGACGCGGCTTTGGCCCTGGGCGTCGACGGCTTGGGCGGAGCCTTGCACCCCGATGACCGAACCGACGGGAGTTGCGGCCTGGGAGGGAAGGATGAACACAACGGGGACTAGCAGGGAGAGAAACAGCCACGATAACAACATTTTCATAAGCCGCCTCTTTAGAAGTTTATAAATGTACTTAGAGTCGTCACGCTCCTGTCATATTCATATAACCCGAAATTCGAGTTGTTGTTAACGTATCGATAATTTAAATCCATGCCGTATCGGGCCTTAAATACGTACTGAGCGCCGATAACCCCCTGGAATTGCCGGTCGGTCCGCGGTTCGTCCTGAAAGTCGGGCAACAGCTTCTCGCGGTAATGGGGCTCCAGGTATTGCGCAATGGCGTAGGCGGTGAGGCCGAAGGCGATCTTGTATTCGCCGTTGAGGGCGACTTCCCAGCCCGAATTGTCGTAGGCGGGCGATTCGACATCCTCATAAAAGCCGCCCAAGGTCAGGGACAAACTGTGGCGTTCGCGGCCAAAAAGATATTTCAGGGTCTGGTTGAATCGCAGATAAGGGCCGTCGCGGTCGCCGCCCTCTCGATAGATCCGGTGTTCGGCCATGCCTCGCGAGATATGCTGCCAGGAGGCTGACGGCGCATAGAGGAACAAAGGCTCCACGCCGTAAATGGTCAGAAGAGAGTCATGCCCAAATTCCAGGTAGTCGCATTTGACGGGCAGATCCAGGTAGGTTTGCGTTCCTGCGCGCGCCAGCCCCGCTTTGGCTCGGTAAAACCCGACGTCCTGATCGGAGGCGCCATCGAGGAAATTCTGATAGCCCGACAATTCCGCGATGCCCATCCAAGACTGCTTGCGGCCAAAATCGTAGATGCCCCGGACGTTTCCGCTGAAGGCGGCGCCGGCCGCCGAAACCGGCAGGGAGCTGGTTGCCACCTGCAAGGGGCCGATCGCCGTATCGATAAGGAAATCCGACGGCCCGTAGTTGACGTTGTCGTCATAAAAGCCGCCCACCCCGATTTGCCCGCTGAGCGCCCATTTTTTCTGCATGCGCTGAAGGGTCCGCATGTAGACCTCGACATTTTCTTGGACCCGCACGGGCGGATGAGCTTCGAGGACTTTCTGAAATTCCGCCTGGGCCTGTTCGTAGAGGCCCATGTCGGCGTAGGTGCGCGCCAGTTCCAGGCGCGCCCGCTGATGGTCCGGCTCGACCATCAGAATACGTTCGAAGGCAAAGGCCGCGTGAGAGAGCTTGCCTTTTTTTACTGCGGCCATGCCCAGAGCAAAGTTGGCATCGATGCTGTCGGGTTTTTTCTTGAACTGCTCGGAGAAGATGTCGAAGGCGCGGTCGTATTGGCCTGCTTGGTAGGCTTGCCAGCCCTCTTGCATCGCGTCGGTCTCCCCGGCCCGTAATGAGGCCGGCAGGATCGACAGAAGAAGTAATGCTATGAAAGCTCCTTTATTCATGGCGAAAGCTGGTGACTTTATAAGCGAGGGGCGGCCGGGAATCAATGACTAATCATTTTGATTCCGCGATAGGCAAACGGACAAAGAAGGTCGTGCCCCGGCCCACTTCCGTTTCGAAACGGATGGTCCCTCCATGTTTCTTGACGATCGTGTTGAAGGAAATGGTCAGTCCCTGTCCCGTGCCTTTTCCCACGCTTTTCGTGGTGAAAAATGGGTCAAAAATGCGTTTGCGATGCTTCTCTGCAATGCCCGCTCCCGTGTCGGTCACGCGAATTTCAACGCAATCGGCGTCCGTTTTTGTGCTTACGGTTATCAATCCTTTCCCTTTAGAGACGCCGTCGGTTTTCTCTTCGATCGCATGAGCTGCGTTGACGATCAGGTTGAGGATGACTTGATTGATATCGCCGGCAATACAATTCACCAGGGGAAGTTGGGTATCCAGGTCAAGTTGGAGATCGGCGACATACTTCCATTCGTTGCGCGCAACGGTGGCCGTTGTTTCGATGGCCCGGTTGATGCTGATCGCCGTCTTCTCCGCGCCGCCGGGATGCGAAAATTCCTTCATGGCGCGAACGATGTTGGAGATGCGCTGTATCCCTTCCAGCGATTGCTCGAACGCCTTGGGAATCTCCGTCCGGAGATACGGAAAATCCGCGGCCGCGCAGGCATTTTCCATTTCTGCCCGCCGAGCATCGTCCTCCGGCCTCCCCGGAACCGGCGCCTGGATCTTTTCATAGGATTCGATCAATTGGAGCAAGCTGGCGAAGGAGTCCTTCAGAAAGCGCGTATTATCGCCAACAAACTGCGTAGGAGTATTGATTTCGTGCGCAATGCCTGCCGCCAAATGGCCCACGGATTCCAGCTTCTGCGAGTGCAACAACTGATTGACGGCCTGTTTCTGTTCCGTGATGTCGCGGTCCGAGCCTCGATATCCCCGAAGCTGGTTGTTTGCGCCGAGAATCGGCATGGCATTGGTCAACACGTGCAGAATGCGCCCGTCCTTGGTTTCCACGTCAGTGGGAAGATCGGTGAAGCATTCGTTCTTTTTAAATGCCTCAAAGAATTCTTCGCGGAATTGTTCGCGGCCTTCAGCCGGGTGAAGGTCATAGAAATGCAGGCGGCCGACAATTTCTTCATCCCGATAACCCAGCATGGAATTGCACGCGTGGCTGACGTAGGTAAAGAGCCCTTCGGCGTCGACTTCCCAGATCATCTCCCGGCTTTGTTCGGCGATTTGGTCGAAACGCTCCCGGCTTATTCGGAGTTCATCCTGGATCCGGTACTCTTCGGATACATCGCGAAAAACCAAGACCACGCCGATGATGCGGCCTTCTGCCGATAAGATGGGCGCGGCGCTATCCGAGATCTGGCGTTTGGTTCCATCCCTCGAGATCAGCACGGTATGGTTGGCCAGGCCCACAATGCGCCCTTCGCGCAGAACTCGATCGACGGGATTCGTGCACTGAATTTCCGTCTGGGCGTTAATAATGTGGAGCACGTCCTGAATGGGACGCCCCTGGGCCTCGAGTCCGTTCCAGCCGGTGAGCGTTTCCGCGATGGTATTCAAACTGAGCACCTGGCCTTGGGCGTCGGTGCTGATCACGCCGTCGCCGATGGAGCGCAAGGTTGCCGTCAGGCGTTCTTCGCTCTCGAAACGGGCCTGGGTTTCAAGTTCCCGTGTCGCCACGGCAACGGCCAAGTCTCGTTCGACGCGTCCAATGACGACCGATATGCCCATGAGAAGCAGGCACCCCAGCCCTGCGGTGCAGGATAACACGATCAGCAAGGTCCAGTGCCATGTGGTCTCTTGTTTTGTGATGTCTCGTAGAATAATCAAGTTGGCGACATAGGCGTCGGCTATGTCTCTTACCTGGATAACGCCGCACGACCACACATGGCCGTTGGCCTTGAGCCGAAAAACCTGGCTCCCGTTTTTGGCCGCGTTCTGCCGGAGCAAGACGTCCAATTGCGAAGGAACGTCCGTGATCGTCTGGTTGAGCACCAGGTAATTCGGAAAAGCGTCCCAACTTCCCGACACCAATCCTGCGGTTCGTCCCGCCTCGAAAGCCTTCCGGGAAGTGGCTTCCTTGTTCAGCATCGTGATGACCTCGACGCCCAGAAGATTATGAACCGATTTTTCGATGGCCTTGAATTCCATGCCCAATTCCAGGAAGCCGACGATCGTACTCTTGATTTTCCATGGCCAGATGTATCGCAAGGTGAACGTGCCGAGAGAGCCCACTTCGATACCCCAAGTGTCGTGGCCGACGCGCACGGCTTCCCGCAACGAAAAGCGAGTGATGACATCCCCAAATCTTGTCGGATGGTGCGCGCGAAGAAAGCAACTCCGATCGGGATTGATGAAGTAGAAATGGGTGATGCTGGAAGCCTCCCTGAAATAGGGATACAGCTCCTGGGCGCTTTTCAGCAAGGCCGGACGGTCCTTTGCCGAAAAAGCGGCCATTAAGTCTGGGTTTCGTACGGCGATGTCCATATTTTCGCGCAGGAGAGCTAGATTCAGATCGACCAGGAGATTCCAACTGCTTTCGGCTTGAAGAGCGTAGATGCGCGTTTTCTCGGTTTCGTCGTCCGTCATGTCTTTCTGGAACCAGCCCAAAAAGGACAGGGCGGACAGCAATAGGGCGAGCGCCACGGGACCCATAATGCGCCAGCGAATGCGGATGGCCTTTTTCAAGGCCGGGATATCCTGGTCTTTCAGCAAAGACTGGAAATAGTTGAGCCGTTGCTCGCGAACAGCCATCAACCCGGCCAGCAAGAGCGCGATCAGCAGTCCGACGCCCAAAACGAACCAACAGGTCGAAAGGGGATGCATAGCCATAAAATCCGGTTCCGACCGGCAAAGCACGGCCCAATTTCGGCCTCCGAACGAAAAGTGGCGCTCAAAAGACAGCGGGTCGGCAGAGCGGATCGTATCCTGGGTATTTTGTTCTTGGGGTGAGGTCGTGATGTCTCGGAATTCCAACGTCATTTTAGATCGATTGGCGAGAGGAATGACGGACTTTAAAAGGGAGGGCATTCGAAAGGTAGCCAGGATAAAGCCTTCCAGGTTGTTCCGGCGTTCCTCCAGGGCGCCCGTTGCGGAGCCTCGGCGATACGCCGGTTGAAGGATAAAGAAACTTTGCAGGTCGCTGCCGGTGTTTCCGGACGGCTGCGCCGGCGTCACTACGGTGCGGTTCTGATCGCGAGCCTGCTCGAAAGATGCCCATAATGCGGGCGACGCAGAAAAGGCCAGGTCAAGACCGGCTAAGGCTTCGTTTCCCCTGTACGGCTCCAGATAGTAGACCGGAAAATACTCCGGGCGGTTGCCGGCCTGAACCGGCTCTCCGTCGGTCCCCTTCTCCGTGATGTGGAACCCGGTCCAGCCCTCTTTTCGGGCTTCCGCCTCGTAACGTTCCCGCTCCTCTCCTCGCACGCGAGGAATCCATGCGAGATTGTGAATCTCCTTTCGCTTGGCCGGAAGAGATTTTGTGAAATCGTGGAATTCGTCGCGACTCACATGGACGCTGCTGTCGAACAAGCGATGAATTGAATCGACTTCGGCCGAAAGGGAGTGCAGGTGATCGGCTATCGAATCGGCGATGGGTTGGGCTAACTCTTCAAAAGCCAACTGGCGTCGGTCGATTTCGTTGTGCTGTACGATTTGGAAGGCAATAAGCGATAAGGCTATCCCTCCCGCCAAAACGATGGTCGCAGCCAAAGACCGATCTCGTCTTGTTGTTTCCGTTTCGGCCATGACGGGTGTTCTAGTCTGTTTCAATCTTATGCAACTCTCGCTATTCTTGTGTCATTGCGCTGTTTTGAGGCGGCGATTGTTTATATGTTACCCCGCATGAAATATTCCGTATGGCTCAAATTGCCGTCAAATGTTCCGATGTCTTCTTGGGGGAGAACCAATCGCGAATTGACGAAAACCCGGGCCGGTGGAAAGATGCAGACATTCTCGGGCTTTGGAACTGGATATGATTGAATTCCAAAATATCAGCAAGCGATATGGCGCGCAGGAAGTTCTGACCGACGTTTCCTTTCGAATCAATCCCGGGGAACGGGTGGGGATCGTGGGTCCCAACGGCGCGGGCAAGAGTACGCTCTTCGGACTGATCACCAACGACCTGTCGCCGGATCACGGCGACGTTATCCTGCCGCGGGATGTGCGGCTCGGTTATTTGCGCCAGCAGTTGGGCGAATTCGACGAGGGGCAGAGTTTGCTGGAATATACCGAGCATGCCATGCCCATGCTGAAGGAAATCCAGCGGGAGATGGAGTCGATCGAGCACCGGCTGCATCAGCCGGACGAACCTGACCGGCCGGCCGATTTGCGCCGCCTGGGGGAACTCCAGACGAAGTTCGAGCACATCGGCGGGTATGAAATCCGCAATCGGGCGGAGGCGGCTTTGTGCGGGCTTGGCTTTTCCGCGGAAAGCCTGTCGGCGCCCTTCAGCTCGTTCAGCGGCGGGTGGCAGATGCGCGCCGAACTGGCCCGTACGCTGGTGGCTCAGCCGGATACGCTGCTGCTCGACGAGCCCTCCAACTATCTCGATTTGCCTGCCGTGGAGTGGTTGCAACGCTATTTGAAAGCGTTTTCAGGCACCTTGATGTTGATTTCGCACGATCGCTATCTGCTGAATACGCTGACCTCCCGCACCATTGAAATCAACGGGGCGAGAGCGACCAGTTATTCGGGGAACTACACGTATTACGCGGAGCAAAGAGTGCTTCGTGAAGAACAACGCCTGGCCGAGCAGAAGAATCAGGACCGCAAGCGCGAGCAGGTGGAGCGCTTCATCGAGCGGTTCCGCGCCAAGAACACCAAAGCCGCGCAGGTGCAGAGCCGAATAAAGATGCTGGAGAAGATGGAGGACGTGCAGGTTCCCATCAGGATCGTACGCCGGGGCCGGATACGCCTGGCCGCGCCGCCGCATTGCGGGAACGAAGTATTGCGGTTGGAAGACGCCGGGCTGACGTACGACGGCGCCCGCTGGGTTTTGCGGAATGTGAATTTGAGCGTTTCCCGCGGCGAAAAGATTGCGCTGGCCGGCCTCAATGGATTAGGCAAGACCACCTTGTTGCGAATGATGGCCGGGCAGATTCCTCTCAGCGAAGGCGCGCGAGTGCTGGGGCATAAGGTCGTGGTGGGCTATCAGGCGCAGGAGTCGTCCGAAACGATGCGGCCCGACGATACGGTCCTGGTCGCCGTCCGGCAGATGGCGCCGCATGTCCCCGAACGCGATGTGCGCACCCTGCTGGGCAGCTTCGGCTTTTCGGGAGAAGCCGTGGATAAAAAGGTGGCCGTGCTGAGCGGCGGCGAAAAAATTCGGCTGGCCTTTGCGCGGCTGCTGATCGAGCCGCCGAATTTTCTGCTGCTGGACGAGCCGACCACCCATCTGGATATCGATGCGCGGGAGGCCCTGGAAGATGCGCTCAGCGGCTACGAGGGCACCCTGTGTTTCGTCAGCCACGATGTGGAATTTGTGCGACACGTGGCGACCTCCATCATCGCCATGACGCCGCCCGGCGTCACCCGCTATGCGGGCGGTTACGACTATTATCGCGAAAAGATCGCGCAGGCCGCCCAGCCGGTCTCCCAGGTGGCCGCCAAAACCGACGGCATCGACCGCAAAGCCGAAAAACGCGAGCGCGCCATGAAAACCCAGGCCGACTCGAAAGCCCGCCGCATTCTGGAAAAAACGATCAAGCAAGCCGAGGAGAGGATTGCAACACTGGAAACCGAACAGGCGGCCTTGCTCGAGAAAATTTCCAGTCCCGACGGCAAAACCGATTTCGCCGGCATCAACCAGCGCTTAGCGCAGATTCAGCAGGAAATGAATCTTAACACGGAGGCGTGGGAGAAGGCTTCGTTGGAGTTGGAGGAGCTGATTCAGGCCCGGCAGGGGACGGCGGAGTAAAGAAGCCCGTCTTCGCCCGCCTGCGCATCGCTACGCGAAGCGTTGCGGGCAGGGAGAAGTCGGGCCACCTAAGAGGAGACGACGTGATGTTTCTTCAGGTGGGCCGCGTTCTCCGTAACGCGGCTTCCGGAACCGAAGAGCCCGTCTTCGGAGAAGCCGGGCCACCTAAGAGGGTTTCTTCAGGTGGGCTGGGGAATCAAGCAGGATTCAAAACCGGATATAAGCATCAGGTTCCCATGAAGAAATCTTCCACGGCCATTCCTCCGGCGTTGCGCAGAGATTTTTGGCCACGGGATTGCGTTCGATATACGCATATTTTTCGCTGAATTCCTGCTCGCTTCGTATGCGGTGATCAAAGAAGTTTTCCTGCCAGAGCACGCCATGATGCGAAGCGTGATAACGTTTCCAATTGCGAACGGTCTGGCTCATCCCTTTCGTGTGATCGAAGGACAGCAGGGCGTGTACGTGATCCGGCATAAGAACAAACAGATAGCATGACCATAATTGCCTGTTTGCATAGTAATGAATCGATGACAGCAACTTGAGGCCCAGTTCATCATGCGTCAAGGGAAGCTGGTTGTTCGATGCACAGCGAATGCGAATGTGGAAGATGGCGACATCCGGAACCCAGCCGGGCGTGTTGTGATGAAGTTTGCTTTTGAGCGGAGTCATGAAGACAGGATAAAAAAGTGTCGGGCAAGGGCAAGCAGAAAACGAAGAGCCCGTCTTCGCCCGCCTGCGCATCGCTACGCGAAGCGTTGCGGGCAGGGAGAAGCCGGGCCACCTAAGAGGAGACGACATGATGTTTCTTCAGGTGGGCCGCGTTCTCCGTAACGCGGCTTCCGGAACCGAAGAGCCCGTCTTCGGAGAAGCCGGGCCACCTAAGAGAAGATGGTACGATGTTTCTTCAGGTGGGCCGCGTTCTTCGCAACGCGGCTACTTTACGCGGTCGGCGGATTTTTCAATGTTCTTAGCGTCAGTTCCGGATAATTCCGGATGAAGGCCAATCGGGAGGATTCTTCGATGGCGACCAGGATGGCGGCGGATTTGGCTCGGACGGATTCCTGGTAGGGGATTTCAAGAAGAAATTCCTTCAAACCGAGAAAGCCGTCGTTCATGTGGCTGGCGGCAGCATGTTCCGCCTGTCCTTCCACGGTCACTGTGCCGTCGATTACTTGATAAAGCGTCTTGGCCGGTTCGCCTTTGTTGAATATCCGGTCTCCTGCCTTTCTGAACAAATGCCGGGCATTCAAGGTGAAGCTCTTTTCCAATTGACTGAGATGCTCAGACGTCTCCTTCAGGCGCACCGTGAACTGGCGGCATAACAGGCGGGTAAGCGCCGGATAGTCGTCCAAAACGGCATTCAGGTGGCTGGGCGACAGCTTGATGGCCGTCACGGCTCCAACACAGCGAACGGACGCGGTTCTGCGGCAGGATCCCAGATAGGCCATCTCGCCGATGAACGAAGGGGTTTTCGGTTCGCAGGAGATCATAGCCAGCGTGCTGGGACGCCGAACATCGCGGTCCTGACCCGATTGTTCGACCACAAAGCTGCCGCGCAGGACCAAAAAGATGTTTTTGTCGACGTTGCCTTCCTTGACGATAAACTCGTCGTTCAGGAATCGCAGCGCCTCGACGTCGGTAAATCGTTGAAAAAGGCTTTCAATCTCCGCTCCAAACGGCATTAAAAAAGGTCTGCAATCGCATTCTTCGGGCATGACCGCCTCCTCTGAAAGTCCCCGCATTCCGATAAGGGGAGTGTAGGAAGCGCAGGAGGTCTATGCAATCCCGGAATAGGGACGTTTTTGACAGAATTCTTGCGTAAAGACGCGTTATCCGTATAGTTGTTGGGCATGAAGAAGACTCTTTTTGAAAAAATTTGGGACCGGCATGTGGCAAAAACACTGCCGGATGGTTCTGTTTTGCTGTATATCGACCGGCAGTTGGTTCATGAAGTGACCAGCCCTCAAGCCTTTGAGGGGTTGAGGCTCTCCGGGCGGAAAGTCCGGCATCCGGAGTTGACGTTTGCCACCATGGATCACAACGTTCCGACCACGGACCGGGCGGAAATCCGAGATCCGATCGCAAAGGCGCAAATCGAGATGCTCGAGAAGAATTGCAGCGATTTCGGCGTGACCTTGTACGGCTTGAATAACGACCGGCAGGGCGTGGTGCACATCATCGGCCCCGAGCTGGGCTTGACCCTGCCGGGCACGACGATCGTTTGCGGCGATTCCCATACCGCGACCCACGGCGCCTTTGGCGCCCTGGCGTTCGGCATCGGCACGTCGGAAGTGGAGCACGTACTGGCCACGCAGACCTTGCGGCAAATCAAACCCAAGACGTTCCGCGTGGAGTTTACCGGGCGTCTGCAAAAAGGCGTCACGTCGAAAGACATGATCCTGAAGCTGATCGGCCTGATCGGAACGGCCGGCGGCACGGGGTATGTGCTCGAATTTTGCGGAGAAGCCGTCCGGCGTCTTTCGATGGAAGCGCGCATGACCATGTGCAATATGAGCATCGAAGCCGGCGCTCGCGCCGGATTGATCGCGCCGGACGAGGTGACCTTCGACTACATCCGCAGCGAGAACCGTCCTTTCGCGCCGCAGGGGAAGGCGTTGGAAGACGCCCTCGCCATGTGGAAGACGTTGCCGAGCGATCCCGACGCTTCCTATGACCGCACGTTGGTCATCCATACCGACGAGATCGCCCCGCAAGTGACGTGGGGGACAAGCCCGGGCATGGTAGGGGATGTGACGGGCGTGGTGCCCGATGCGGACAAGGTCCCGGGCTACAGCCGCAAGGACGTCGAGCAGGCGTTGGATTATATGGGACTCCAGTCCGGCATGCCGATGACGAGCATTCGCCTGGATACGATTTTTATCGGTAGCTGCACGAACGGCCGCATGGAAGACTTCCGCCGCGCGGCGGCGGTTCTGCGCGGCCGCAAGGTGGCCAAGGGCGTGCGCGTGCTGGTCGTTCCGGGATCGGAATGGGTTCGTCGGCAGGCCGAAGCGGAAGGTTTGGACAAGATCTTCACCGACGCCGGCGCCGAGTGGCGTTTTGCGGGGTGCAGCATGTGTCTGGCAATGAATCCGGACCAGCTCAAACCCGGCGAACGTTGCGCATCGACATCCAACCGCAACTTCGAAGGGCGGCAGGGCAAGGGCGGACGGACGCATCTGGTCAGCCCGGAAATGGCGGCTGCGGCCGCGGTGGAAGGTCATTTTGTGGATTTCCGAACCTGGATTTGAGGATAAAGGAGTTTTTTCATGGAATCGTTTAAAGTTCATCGGGGTGTGGTGGGCGTGGTAGATCGGGCCAATGTCGATACGGACCTGATCATACCCAAGCAGTTCTTGAAATCGATCAAGCGGACGGGATTTGGCGAGGCGTTGTTCTTCGACTGGCGATACCAGAAGGACGGCTCTCCCGATCCGGCGTTCAACCTCAATACGCCCCGATTCAGCGGCGCCAGCATTCTGGTGGCTCGCAATAATTTTGGGTGCGGCTCCAGCCGCGAGCATGCCGTTTGGGCGGTCATGCAATACGGGTTCAAGGCGGTCATCGCCCCGTGGCAGAAGCGCGGCGATGCTCATGTGCCGGCCTTTGCCGACATCTTTCGCAACAACAGCATCAATAACGGGCTGTTGACGATCGAAATTTCCGAAGCCGAAGTGGATGAAATTTTCAAGGCGGTGGAAGCCGCCGGCCGGCTGGAAATGACCATCGATCTCCCGAAGCAAAGCCTCACGCTCCACGGCGCAACGGAAAAAGTTTATCGTTTCGAGATCGATCCGGGCGTGAAAGAGCGGCTGCTAAATGGGCTCGACGAGATCGGTTTGACGCTTCGTCACGAGGCGGATATTACCGCTTTCGAAAAAGGTCACAACGTTCAGATGGCCGCGCGCTGAAGTCGTTCGGCAGGTTGTAATGCTTAGAAATACATTTCTCCACATCCAGGGAGTAGGCGCTTCTACCGAGCGTAAGATTTGGGGAAAAGGCCTGCACAACTGGGCGGAGTTCTTATCCGCCCACGCGTCCGGCCAACTGGCTGGCCGCACCCTGGCGGGTATTGTGCCCGATGTGGAGGAGTCCGTTCGCCGGTACGATGCCGGCGACTGGAACTTCTTCGATCAAGCTTTGCCCTCCAATCATAAATGGCGCGCCTTCGGAGATTTTTCCGGGCGCGCCCTTTATGTCGATATCGAGACGACCGGTTATGGCGGGGACGATCAAATCACCGTCATCGGCGTCTACAATGGCCGCGAGACCAAATCCTTCGTATGGGGCCGCGATCTGGAGAAAGCCGTCGATGAAATCGAAGGCTATCCGCTGATCGTTACATTCAACGGCATGCTGTTCGATATGCCCATCATCCGCGAGCGCTTTCGGTACAATCTGTTTAACCACATCCACGTCGATCTGCGGTTTCCGCTTCGGGCGTTGGGCTACAGCGGCGGGCTCAAAAAAATCGAACAAGTCATGGGCATCGAACGTACGGCGCGCACGACGGGGATGAGCGGTTGGGATGCGGTGCGCCTCTGGCACGAATACCAGCACGGCAGCCAGGAATCCCTGGACGTCCTGCTGGAATATAATCGCGAGGATATCGTAAATCTCGAGCCGCTCATGCGCTTTGTGTTTGAGCAGATGACGAGCAAAACGGCTGGAATGTGATCGCCATTCCATGTTGGACTGCGTAGATCCATCCTTGCATGCTGCTGACTACAAGTAAATAACATAGATTTGACGGATGTTTATTGAATTCCCGGCAAGTTGTTGCACAATACGCATATTATGGAACAAAAGTTGGAGTTCAGCATTCTCCCTCAGCCGACGGATTCGACGTGCGGTCCGACTTGTCTGCATGCGGTGTATGCTTACTACGGCGATTCCATTCCCCTGGAGGCGGTAATCCAGGAAGTTCCGATGCTGGAGAGCGGGGGGACTCTGGTGGTTCAACTGGCGGTTCATGCGCTGAGCCGGGGCTATTCCGCGACGATTTATTCCTACAACATGCAGTTGCTCGATCCGACCTGGTTTCCCCTCGATCGCTCCGCCTTTTGCCGGAAGTTGGTGGCGCAGGCCCGGGTGAAGGATATCCCCCGATTGCAGTTCGCCACCGAGGCTTACCTAAAGTTCATTGAACTCGGCGGCGAGTTGCGGCACGAAGATTTGACCAAGCATCTTATCCGCAGGTATCTCGACCGGGCCATTCCGCTTCTGACCGGCTTGAGTGCGACCTATCTGCATCGCACGCCGCGAGAAGTGGAGTGGAAAATTCCCCCGGAGGACGATGTCGGCGGCGACCCGGTGGGGCACTTCGTGGTGCTGTGCGGTTACAGCCGCGAGGAGCGCGCGGTTCTGGTGGCCGATCCCCTCTGGCCCAATCCCATGGCCGACAGTCATATTTATCTCACCGGCATCGATCGCGTCATCTGCGCCATTTTACTTGGTATTATGACCTACGATGCCAATTTGTTGATTATTACTCCACCTCACCTGGAAGGGCGGTTGCCAATGTCATGAATATACTTGTCGTAGTAAATAATCCCATCGATTGGCCGTTGAAAATACAGGGGGTCAATGTCGTATCGGCCTGGGTTTATCTGACCGATCCCCAATACATGGAAATGAACAGCACGCGCGTGTTCAACCTCTGCCGTTCCTATCGATATCAGAGCGTTGGCTATTATGTCTCGCTCCTTGCGGCCGCCCGCGGCCATAAGCCGATCCCAAGCGTCACGACGATTCAGGATGTGAAATCGCTGACGATCATCCGGGCCGTTTCCGACGACCTGGACGAAACGATGCAGGAAAGTCTGGCGACCATTCAGTCGAATGCGTTTACCCTGAGCATCTATTTCGGCCACAACATGGCCAAACGCTACGAGCGGCTCAGCCTGGAGTTGTTCAATCTGTTCCAGGCCCCTTTCCTTCGCGCCCATTTTGTGCGCGAGGAGGACCGCTGGCAGTTGCAAAGCATCCGGCCCATTGCCGCCAGCGAAATTCCGGAATCCCACATTAAATTTGTCGTCGATGTGGCCACAGGCTTCTTTTCGGGACGTCGCGCCCGGATCGCCCGCAAGGCTCCTCCGCGATATACGATGGCCATTCTGTGCAACCAGGAGGAAGGCAACAAACCCTCCAACGACGGGGCCTTGGAGCGGTTCGAAAAAGCCGCCGAGAAGCTGGGCATCGAAGTGGAGATGATCGACCGGGACGATTTCGCCCGGCTGGCCGAGTTCGACGCCTTGTTCATCCGCGAGACCACCAGCGTCATGCACCATACCTATCGCTTTGCCCGGCGCGCGGAGGCCGAAGGCTTGGTGGTCATCGACGATTCCAAGTCCATTCTTCGGTGCACCAACAAAGTGTATCTGGCCGAGTTGCTCGACCGGTACGACATCCGTACGCCCAAGACGATCATCGTCCACAAGGACAACGTCGACCGGATCATTCCCGAGCTGGGCTTGCCGTGCGTGCTGAAGCAGCCGGACAGTTCGTTCTCGCAAGGGGTGGTCAAGGTGGAGAACGAAACCCAGCTTCAGCAGGAGGTTTCCCGCCTGCTGGATAAATCCGATCTGATGATCGCGCAGGAATTCATTTCGACGCCTTTTGATTGGCGCATCGGGGTGTTGGACAAGCGGCCGCTGTATGCCTGCAAATACTACATGGCGCGCCGGCACTGGCAGATCATCCAGCGTACCGGGGAAGGCGAGTCCAATTTCGGGCGCGTCGAGACGCTCCCGGTCGAACTGGCGCCGCGCCAGGTCGTCCGGACGGCTGTCAAGGCCGCCAATCTGATCGGCGACGGCTTGTACGGGGTCGATCTCAAGCAGGTCGAACGGCAATGCTACGTGATCGAAGTCAACGACAATCCCAGCATCGATGCCGGCTTCGAAGACGATGTGTTGAAGGACGAACTGTATTTCCGGATCATGGAAGTTTTTCTCCGCCGCATCGAACAAACCAAATTTGCATGGGCCCGCTCATGAGTCGGGCGCGGACGTTAGGGCTTTTTCAGGGCTACGGCGTCGAGTGCGAATACATGGTGGTCGATCGCGAATCGCTGGACATACGTCCGGTGGTCGACGAGCTGTTCCGGTCCATAGCGGGCGATTATGTGTCGGACATCGAATGCGGCCAGGTGGCGTGGTCCAACGAGCTGGTGCTGCATGTAGTGGAAATGAAAACCAATGGGCCCGCGCCCGAGTTGGCCGGCGTGGCGGCGCGGTTCGATCGGAATGTCGGGGAACTGAACCGGCGGCTGGCGCCGATGGGCTGCCGGTTGATGCCGACCGCGGCTCATCCCTGGATGAATCCGTCGCGCGAAATGCGCCTCTGGCCTCACGAGTACAGCCCCGTCTACGAAGCCTTCAACCGGGTTTTCGATTGCCGCGGACACGGGTGGGCCAATTTGCAGTCGTGCCATTTGAATCTGCCGTTTTCCAATGACGAGGAATTTGGACGGCTCCATGCGGCCATTCGGCTGCTTCTGCCGATCCTGCCGGCCTTGGCCGCCAGTTCCCCCATGCTGGACGGACATCCGACGGGTTGGATGGATACGCGCTTACGCGAATACCGCAACAATTGCCGGCGAATTCCCTCCATCGCCGGCGCGATCGTTCCGGAGGCTGTTTTCACGCGGCGGGCCTACCGCGAAAAAGTTTTCCAGCCCATGTACCGCGATATCGCGTCGTGCGACCCGGATGGCGTGTTGCAGGACGAGTTTCTCAACGCGCGCGGCGCCATTGCCCGCTTCCAGCGGCACGCCATTGAAATCCGGGTGCTCGATATTCAGGAGTGTCCACGGGCAGACCTGGCCATTCTGCAGTTGATTGCGCGGGTTCTGCGCGAGTTGGTTCTCCAGCGCTGGGTCGGCCTTGACCGGCAAAAATCGTTTGAAACGAAACGCCTGGCCGGCATTTTGGAAGCCACCATGAAAGACGCGGAGTCCGCCGTCATTGTAGATCCCGAATATCTCCAGGCCTTTCAATGCGAAATGCCGGTTTGCACGGCGGGCGAGTTATGGCAGCACTTGTTTCAGTTGGTCCGCATAACGGCTGGGAACGAGAACCACGACGATTGGGCCGCGCCCATGAAAGTCATTCTTCGGGAAGGCTCGCTGGCCCGGCGGATCGCACGGGCGCTGAAAGGAGACTACTCCCGGGAACGCCAGAAAGAAGTGTACAGCCGGCTCTGCGATTGCCTGGCCGAGGGAAGGATGTTTGTGGCGTGAAGGGGGGGCGGGGGGAGGAGAAGTGATCAGTAAGCAGTGATCAGTAATCAGTAAGCAGTGATCAGTAATCAGTGAACAGTGATCAGTAATCAGTGATTCGCAAACAGTGTCAGGCCATCACGTTGACGTTTCGTCCGGTGGTGTCGGTCGCGGGGAAGGGGGAGGCGCCGGGAACCATCGCGCGACGGGCTTTGAAAAGCTTGTTCAGGTGTTGAGAAAAATCCATATCGGCGCGCCAGGCATTGGAAACGCGGGTAAGCGATTTGAAAAGCTGCCGGGCATCTATACCCATCGGCATCATCATGGGAGGTTCAATATTCATAAGCGCCTCTATGCGATCAGATTTACGCGATGGCCTGTTCGGGATGACGACGGCGTAATGGGCGCCGCCTTTAGGAGTTTTACCTTCAGGTGCAGAGCGGCTCGGGAGCTGTCGGTCATGTCCATTTCGCGCCGCCAGCGCGCGGCGTTTTTGTGGATTTCCTCAAAAAGCTGCGAGGCATCCACCCGCATGGGGAACACGATCCGAAGGTCGTCGCTCATGAGCCTCCAAAACCGGCGCAGAGAAGGTTGCTGTTCAGCCAGACCGCTCCCGGGTCATGAAAAAGGGGAACGATCGTGCGACCGAAAAACAAGCCAATGCTACGCCGCCTCCTTCATTCCAAACAGAATGTCCAGCGTTGCATCCTTGCGAGCGTCTAGCCTTGAATCCGTTGCAGGCTCCGTGATATCGGATGCTTACCCTCGCTTGCAGGGGCTGTTAAATAATTGCATTTCCTTGAAGCGCGTGGATTCGGGGTTGTGCGTGACCGGCAGAGACGGGCATGATATAGGTGAACGAAAAAGGAGTTGTATGGCGATGAATCGGACGTTGTGGTTTGGCTGCGCGCTCGTTGTGGCGGGCGTATTGGCGGCTTTGCCGGGGTGTTCGAAAAAGCCGGCAGGTTCGTTCAAGAAAGAGTACCGCATGCAGGTGACGGTGGGGCCGCAGGCCTATTGGGGCATGGGCGCCGCGCGTTTTGCGGATCTGGTGCGCGAAAAAACCGGCGGGCGGATCAACGTCAAACCCTACTTCGGAAGCCAGTTGCTCAAGGGAGCGCAGTTGCATTCCGCACAAATGGTGTCCTCCGGCGCGATCGACCTGGCGTTCGAATCGACCATCAATGCCTCGCCGGCGATTCCCGAAATGAACGTGTTTTCGCTGCCGTTTTTCGTCAAGACCTACGAACGGCTCGACCGCCTGGAGCAAGGCGAAACGGGGCGGCTGATTTTTGAGGCGATGAAGAAGAAGAAACTTATGCCGCTGGCCTGGGGAGAAAACGGGTTTCGGCAACTCACGAACAGCAAGCGCGCGGTGCGCCGCCCGGAGGATCTCCAAGGGCTCAAGATTCGCGTGGTCGGGACGGAAATTTTTGTGGATATCTTCCGCGGCCTTGGAGCGGATCCCATCAACATGAACTGGGGCGATGCCGTGACGGCGTTCCAGCAGAATACCGTGGACGGCCAGGAAAACCCCGTGAGTATTTTGAATAACGTCCAGATTTTCCAATTCCAAACGCACCTGACGATTTGGAACTATGTCGTGGATCCGTTGATCCTGTATTGGTGCAAAAAGGAGTGGGACGCTTTTCCGGAAGATATTCAGTCGGCGATACGGGCGGCGGCGGAGGAGGCGGGGCGTTATGAAAAAGCCCTTTGCCGGGCCGGGCTGGATGGAGCGGTCTCGCTGAACGTGCTCCGGGATGAATTTCATGAGCCCATCGAGATCCCCGATCCCCTGCGCCGGCTTGAGGAAAACGGCATGACGGTCTCGCGTCTGACGGACGAAGAAATCTCTTTATTCGAAGCCGCCACGCGCCCGGTTTTGAACGCCTGGATAACCCGGGTGGGCGAGACGGTTTATCAGGCGGCGTTGCGCGATATGGGAGTTCCATGACCGCTTCCGAGCAACGGTCTCCTTTGCGATGGGATCATGTCCTGGCCGCCTTGTTTTTCGGGGCGATGGCGCTGATTGCTTTTATGAACGTGTTGGGGCGGTATTTGTTTCATTACTCCCTGTCGTTTACGGAAGAAATCACGATTCACTTGTTTGTGTGGCTCACGGTGATCGGGTCGGGTTTGGCGTTCGAGCGCGGGGCGCATCTGGGCATGGTTACGCTCTGCCGGCTATTTCCCCTCGCAGCGCGAAAAGCGTTGGTTTGGCTGAATGCATTGCTCGGGGCTTTGCTGTTTGTGGTGGTGGATATTTTGCTGGTTCAATCCATCTACCGGGAAATCACGCTGTTTCATGCCAAGTCTTCGGCGTTTGGGCTGCCTATCTGGATTTACTATGCGGGCGTGCCGGTCTTTTCGATTTATGTCTTCCGCGGGATTTATCGCGGCGCGCGGGCGCAGGCGAGCACGCTGTCGCAAAAGGGAAGGGGAACCTGATGGAAGCCCTGATCCTGATGCTGCTTTTTCTCGTGTTGATGCTGCTCGGCATTCCCATCGGCACGGCTCTGGGCGTCAGCGGATTTGCGGCCTTGTTCATGTTCGATCTGGGCTATCAGATGGCCGGGGTCAACTTTGTGTCCGGCATCGCTTCGTTTCCCCTGTTGGCGATTCCATTTTTTGTTTTGGCGGGCGTTATTTTCGAGCGGGCCGGATTAGCGACGGGCATAGCGAAGCTTTTCGAGTTGATGGTGGGCCGGCAGCCGGGCGGGCTGGCTATTGTTGCGGTGCTCACCTGCATGTTCTGGGGCGCGTTGTCGGGCTCAGGCCCCGCCACGACGGCCGCGGTGGGCTTGATCCTGTTGCGTCCGATGCTGCAGCATGGGTACAGCCGTAATTTTGCCGCGGCGACCATTGCCAATGCATCGGACTTGTCCATCGTCATTCCCCCGAGCATCGCCTTCATCCTGTATGGCAGCATCACGAGCACGCCGGTGGGCTCGTTGTTTCTTGGAGGCGTCATCCCCGGCCTTCTGACGGGAGCGGCCCTTATGCTGACGGCCTGGCTGATCTCGCGCCGGCGCGGCTACCGGGGTTCCGCCGAGCGCGGTTCGGCGAAGGAAATCCTGAAGGCTTTGCGACAGTCGATCTGGGCGCTGCTGACGCCGGTGATCATTCTGGGCGGTATTTATGCGGGGCTCTTCACCCCGACCGAAGCCGCGGTGGTGGCGGTCTTCTACAGCTTGTTTATAGCCGCCGTGATTTACCGTTCCATCGGATTTCGCGATCTGTTGGAGATTCTCGTGGAAGCTGCCGTGACCACGTCAGTCATCATGTTTATTGTGGTGTTTGCAGGCATCTTTTCCTGGGCGGCTTCCACCACGGGCTTTATCGATCTGGCGGCCGCATGGATCGTGAGGCTGAGCCCGAATGCCGTGGTCATGATTCTGCTGGTGAATGGGCTTCTGTTGATTCTCGGCATGTTTCTCGACGCCATTTCCATTTCGTATCTTTTGATTCCCATCCTGGCGCCGGTGTTGAGCCACTTCGGCGTGAATCCGGTCTGGTATGGCGTCATCTTCGTTTCGGCTTTGGCCATTGGCCAGGCCACGCCGCCGGTCGGAGTCAATCTGTTCACGGCCGCCAATCTGGCGCAGACCGATGTCGACGGCGTCGCGAAAGAGAGCATCCCGTTTGTGTTGGCGGCGATGGTCGTGTTAATCCTGATCTCGCTGGCGCCGGCTTTGGCGTTGTTTTTGCCGGAGCTGGCGGGACCTTGAAAGGCCGTGGGGGTCCGGCTTTTCCCTCTCATAATCGTAATCTCTCATTGCTTTATCGATGGGTGGCGATGGGCGGTTTTGGGGCGGCAACGCAAGTTCCGGTAGTTTTTAGTTCTTGGAGCCGGAGCGACCTCGCTCCGGCAAGACGAAAAACGGAGCCGGGCGGCTCAGTCTCCAGAAGAAATTCATGGCGTGCGATGAAATTGTCACAGCGTGGGGGCAGCCCTGTGTTTAGAGGATAGCTTGACGGAATGGCCGCGGTTCTTAGGATTTCCAAGGATTGGAAAAAAGAGCGATCTTTCCAATGCTTGAAGATTTTTCGGCGGGCTTTTCCAATCATTGGAAAACTTTTTTTATTGGCATTTTTTGGCTGGGCTTGTTGCATCGCCGCACGGGGGTGCGGCTCCTACCGGGAGAGGGCGAAGGGGGCGTACAGCAATGAGTTTAAACAGTAGAAGTTTTGCGAGCTTGAGACGTTAGGATTGGGCGGTTTATTTTTGTCGAGAGTTTGCAAACAACGCTTTCACGGAATCCTTCGATAAGACGATGATCGTGAAGACGCCCAAGACGGTTCCGAACGGCATCATCATGCACTCGAAGGCGGCCACGACGATGCAGTAGATGCGGGATTGCCGTTTGGACAGTTTTCTGCCGGCGAGGACGATGGCGGCGGCCATCGTCCAGCCGCACAAAATGAAAAACCCTCCGCCCGCGACAAATATCCAGCCCAGCCAATGAGGAGGCGGATTCTTTCCGTCCAGCGCGCCTAACAGCATGGCCAAACCGAGGGCGACATGAATGAATGGAATGCACGCAACAAGCGCTGTAATTCCGCCGACGATGTAATGAAAGATGGCGAGCAGGTCGAGATTCTTTTCGTTTTCGGTCATGAGATGCTCCTTTCAGTTCACATATAAAGACCCACCGTTGTTTTTTCCAACGAAAATGTGAGGCTAATTCTCCAGTCCGTCATTGTTTAATGCGGCGGGCTGGAAAGCCCGTCCTTCGAAGGCGCCAAAATCCGGATGCGCCGCATGGGGCAGATGGAAGGCGAGGCCGCCGTCTCTCCCGACGCTCAAGCTGCAGCGGGTGTATCTTGACGCGGCTCTAATGGGCTTTCCACGGTTAGCAGTGAATCGCGCTGCGTGGGCAATCTTGACAACCCCCGGCTATCTTAATAAGTTCCCGCAATAGACTCGTTTGCAGGTGTAAGCAATCTTACAGACGCAGAAAGGAACAAGCATGAAGCTCGTTCGAATGGCGGCGGTCGGCTGGGTGTTGGGGGTGGCGGCGGCGTGCGGGGCCATGGAGATGGGGACGGTGATGGATCGGCTGGGCCTGAAGCCCATGGCAGACGAGGCCTGTCCGGGCTATTTTCTGGAAACGTTTCGCTCGGAACTGAAGGCTTCGGTAGAGAAAGATCGGCAGGCCGCCTCGCTGATTTATTACCTGATGACCTCCAAGCATCGCGAGGATCCCTGGCATCGCATCGCGTCGGACGAGATCATGCTCTATCACGCCGGCGCCCCGATGCACATCACGCTGCTCTATCCGGACGGCGCTTGGAAGGAGTTCACGCTGGGCTCGCGCTTCGACGAGGGGCACGTGGCGCAAGTCGTCATCCCTGCGAATGCCTGGATGGGCTTTGCGCTGGCCGAGGACGCGCAGTTCGATTGGGGCCTCTACGGAGTGCTGGTCGTGCCGGGCTGGGCTCTGGCCGATATCGAATTTGTGTCCGGCGAGCAAGTCGCCCCGCTCCGCGAGAAATATCCCGACGCGTTCAAGCGGATGGATGAACGCGGCTGGACCGTGTTGCAAGGGAAGAAGCAACCACAGATGGACACAGATTTACACAGATAGAGAAGAGTTTTCGAACCACGAATGAACACGAATCGACACGAATGTAGGAGGGGAGTAATTCTTTCTATTCTTCATTTGTGTTAATTCGTGGTTAAAGAATTACTTCCCTCATTACAATCGCAAATTGCAAATCGCAAATTCTTCTAATGTAGACCGCTCTCATTGGGGGTTTATTTGTCTTGTACTGCTTGTTGACAACGAGTATCTATCCAACATTTGCAATCCAGCGTAGTAGAAATAGATCAACTTCAAGAAGGGCTGTTGTGAATAGCGATCAAGATATTTCCGCCGACCTATCGATAGCCCAAGTCAACCCAGACGCCGGCCATTCCGACGACAGCATCCGTGACGCCACGTTGCTGGTTCTGGTTTCCGACGATGACGTCGAGGTGCTGACTTCCCAACCGGTCGACGATCTTTCCGCCCAAATCATGGACGTGGCCGGCGGACGAAAATACCACTTGAATCGCATGGTCGCGAAAGGCGGGATGGGGATGGTCTACGAGGCTCGCGATGTCCAGTGCGAGCGTATTGTGGCGCTCAAGGTCCTTCTGTCCGACGAGCGCCACGAGGACGAAAATCGCACGCGGTTTGTCGAAGAGGCGCGAATTACATCGAAACTGGAGCACCCCAACATTGTCCCGATTCACGAATTGGGAAAAGACGTGGGCGGGAATGTCTTTTACAGCATGAAGTATGTCAAAGGGGTTACGCTCGGCGACATTCTCAACGACATCCGCAAGGGGAAAAAGGACGTGGTCGATCAGTATCCCATGGGACGCCTGCTGACGATCTTTCAGAAGATTTGCGATGCGGTCGCGTTTGCCCATGCCAATGGGGTGGTGCACCGCGATCTCAAGCCGGGCAACATCATGATCGGCAACTACGGCGAAGTGCTGGTGCTCGACTGGGGCCTGGCGAAGGTTTTGCCGCAGAAAGAGGCCGAGGGTCCGATGGAGGCGAACCGGGAGGCCCGGAGCGAATCCGCGGACGGCTCGCTGGATATTGCTCGCGTGAATATCCACAACGCCGGCTTGAAAGCCGTCAGCGGAACCGTGCTCGGAACGCCGGGTTTCATGGCCCCGGAGCAAGTCCGCAATAATCCGGAGATCGACGAGCGGACGGATATTTATGCGCTTGGAGCGATCCTTTACAGCGTCTTGACGCTCAACTCGCCGATTCGAGAGCGGAGTATTCCGGAACTTTTAAGGATGACGCTTCAGGGCGAAATCCTGCCGGCTCATCTCTTTAATCAACCCTCCGTTTCGGGCGGGGAAAGAGTTCGTTTGCCGCATTGTCCCGACGGACTTGTTCCCGATGCCCTGTCCGAAATTGCGATGAAAGCCATGTCGGTGAATCCCTCCAACCGGCATTCGTCGGTGCGGGAGCTGCAGGATGAGATCGAAGCTTTTCAAAATGGTCTGGTGTGGCATGTGGTGGTGGACGACGACTTTTCTTCTCCGAAAGCGATGGCGCACTGGGAGGCGAGCGGCGGCTTATGCGAGATCGTCGACGGCGAATTGCGCCTGCATGGCGGCGAATTGCAGATTCTTTCCCTGAAGCGCGATCTGCCGGGCGATGTTCGCATCGAGTTCGAGTGCCGCATCGTCGGTTCCTATCTCAACGACATAGGTTGTTTGCTCGGCGGCATTCGGTCGAAGAATGACTGGGACACGTCCATCAGCGGCTATGCCTTCAAATACGGGGCCTATACCAATACGCTGAATGTGCTTAACCGATGCGACCGGCGCCTCTGGTCGGAACAAGCCTCGCCGTTGGTTCCCGGGCGTTATTATAAAATAAAAGTGGAAAGGGTGGGGGCGCGTCTGCGGATGTTTGTCGATGGCCGCGAGATTTGCTCGGTGGTCGATCCCGAGCCCTTGACCGGCGTCAACCGGACGGTCGTTGGTTTGTTGGGTTGGGTGGCCGACAAGCGATATCGACGGATTCGGATTTCCACGCTGGGCACGCCTTGGAAGAGCGACGCGCTCGATATGGCCGAGCGCCATTTGCAGCGAGGCCATTATGCGACGGCCATGGACCTGTTTCTGGACATCATGAATTCCTTTCCGGATCCCGATCGCATGGAGCGGGCAAATATAGGCTACAATGTTGCACTGCACCGCTGCGAGATGGAGAAGAATCTGCCGATCTGGCGGGAACAACTAGGCAAGGCCTGGCCCGGCGCGCCAATCCAGTTGAAGATAGAGAATGACGGCATTTCGCTGGAGATCCCCAACGCCGGGATTGCCGACTTGGAACCGTTGCGGGGCATACCGCTCACGTCCCTGGTCTGCTGGGGAAACCGCATTCGGAGTCTGGAGCCGTTGTGCGGCATGCCGCTCGTCGAGTTGGTCTGCTCCGGCAATCCTATCGAAACCCTCGAGCCGCTGCGCGGCATGCCCTTGAAGACGCTTCGCTGCGAACGAACCGGCATTAGAACCCTGGATGCCTTGAAAGGGATGCAACTGACGATGTTCAGTTGCGGAGAAAACAAACTGGACGATGGGCTGGAGGCCCTGGCCGGCATGCCATTGACATGGCTAAGCTGCATCTGTTGCGGCCTGACGACCCTGAGCCCGTTGCGAGGCCTGCCGCTGAACCGGCTTTTTTGCGACGGCAATTCCATCGAGGACTTAAGCCCTTTGAAGAGGCTTCCGTTGATCGAATTCTCGCTGGCCGGAAATCGCGTGAAGGACCTGGAGTCCATCCGGGGCGCCAGCCTGAACAGCCTTCAATGCGGGTCTAATCTGATCGAAAGCCTTGAGCCGCTGCGCGGCATGCCGCTCAGCACGTTGTTCTGCATGAACAATCAGATTCGGAATCTGGAGCCCCTGCGCGGCATGCCGTTAAACGCTTTGATCTGCGGGAACAATCCGTTGAAGGATATCGGACCTTTTGTCAAAAATCCGCCTAAGAGCTTTTTCTTCGACTGCGAATCGATGAGCGCGCACGACTTGGAGTGGGTGAGAGATTCCTGGTCGCGGGACTTTCGTTTTGCCGAACACATACAGAGCGTGGACGTGCTGCTCGCTCTTCGAGCCCGGGATGTCGGAAAACTCCGGGAACTCTCCTGCGCGTTTGGCGGACGCCATTACCTGCTTATTCCGAAATTCCTGCCCTGGCCGGAGGCCCGTGATTATTGCACCGCCTTGGGCGGCCATCTGGCGACTATCACGAGCCAGGCGATCAACGACTTTGTGGAATCGATGTTTCCCTACGGATGCAGTTGGGTCTGGCTCGGCCTCGAAACGGTGCAAGGGCGCCATCGCTGGGTAACCGGCGAGCCCGTTCAATTCAAGGCCTTCGCCAACGTGATGCAGGAGTCGGGAACCGGGCCGTGGATCTTCGTCGGACGAAGCTGGCGCTACGAAATCGTCCCCAACCAGCAAAACTGTTTTATCGTCGAATGGGATTGAGGCGGGCTGAACGCCATTTCATTTGCGAATTGCGATTTGTCGAAGCGGCGGAACCTTCGGTCGCCAAGCTTTTCTTCCTGCCGAAATAGGCTCTCGTTGACGTCGAGATTCGAACCTAACGGAGAAAAGGGCTCTCGCGGGGTCTGAACAAGAATGGGATTCCGTGTAACATATATGGAATGAATGAGTTCCCATCCTTACGGTTATGCAGACGGGCGTCTGCAAACAGGCACGGAGGTTCCGACAGTGCTTATTTCACAGCGTTATGCGATTGAGGGCGTGGTCACAGGAGCGAGTGACGAGATTGTTGCCCACGACACATATGCTAAAGTGCCTGTTCGCTTATGGGTGGTCTCCCGCGAACAATGCGGCATCTCGCCGGAAGCCATTTTCCGATTCAAAAAAACAGCCCAGTCGCTTCTTGATATTTCGCATCCGAATTTGGAGCGGATTCTGGAGGTGGGAGAAGACCACGGGCTGTTATACGTGGCGAAAGAGGCGCGCGAAGGAGAGTCCTTAACCGCCAAAGCAACGGGGCAAGCGCCTCCCGATCTGGTTGCCGAATGGATGCTGGCGGCCGCCAAGGGCCTGGCGGCGGCGCATGCGAAGGGCATCTTGCATGCCGGCGTGCATCCGGACACTCTTTGGCTGGGGCCCGAGGGAATCAAGGTGGTTCGGTTTGGAGAAGGCCTGTTGCGCAATCTGGCGGCCATCAAACCGGGGCCGGAGGCCGTGCGAGTTTTCGGCTGTCTGGCGCCGGAACAGGCCGGCATCCTGCGCAAGCCGGTGGATCATCGTTCCGATCTGTATTCCCTGGGCATCGTGTTTTACTTCCTGCTGACGGGGTGCATGCCTTACGAAGGCCATGATGCAAACACCTTGATTTATCAACATATCGCCACGGCCCCTCTGCCTCCTTCGGAAATTCGCAGGCAGATTCCCCGCATTCTGGATCGTATTTGCCTGAAGCTCATGGCCAAGGAGCCGGAAGACCGGTATCACACGGCGGACGGATTGCAGGCGGATTTGTCGGAGTATCTCGCCCTGCATCACAACGGGCAGGAATCCATATCCTTCGAGATTGGGCTCAAAGACCGGAAGCGAAAACTGAATTTTGCGACCAGTTTGGTGGGCCGCGAGAAGGAGGTGGCGTTTCTGCGGGGATTGCTGGGCGCGGCGCAGGACGGAAAGGGCCAGGTCTGTTTCATTGCCGGGGAACCCGGCGTAGGCAAATCCAGTTTGGTGGACGAACTGCGGACCCTGGCCTATCAGGCCGGCGAACTATTTCTGGGGGGGAAAGGCCGGCAGCATCAAATGCCGGCGCCCTATCAAATCGTGGCCGAGGTTATCGAGGCTCTCGTGTCCAAGCTCAAGCGTCTTGGCGAAAAGGACCGCACGACGTTGATGGCCCGCCTGCATGCCTCGGTCGGCGGTTTGGGGGGGGAGTTGCTGAAGATTACCCCTGCGGCGGCGGAGCTTTTGGGCGTCCTGCCGGAGCTGGCGCCCATCGAACAGGATCAGGAAAAAACGCGCTTCATGATGACGGCGCTGAATTTTCTGGGCGTGCTGGGCGAGGAACGCCGGCCGGCCATTCTTTTCTTTGACGATTTGCAATGGGCGGACGGAGGCAGTCTGGAACTGTTGGAGCGCCTTTGCGAAAAAGTCTCGAACAAGCCCTTGCTGGTTCTGCTGAGCTATCGCACTGCCGAAGGCGGGGACAGCGTCAGGATCGAAGCCCTGCAAAAGCGGCTCCAGGCCAATTCCCTTTCCCTGCAACCCTTGGAGCCCGCCGCCCTTCGCCGGCTTGTGGCGCAGGTGTTTTCGGAAAGCGAGGAGGCGGTGGAGGGGTTGGCCGGCGTGGTGCAGGACCGCGCCCGGGGGAATCCCTTTTCCGCCATGCAACTGTTGCGCTTCCTGGTGGAGCAGGGCCTGGTACGCATGGATGAAAACGGCGTGCATTACAATCAAAAGGAAATCGCGCAATGCTCCCTGCCGGAAAATGCGGTGGAGATTGTCCTGCGGCGCGCCAGCCTGTTGCCCGACGTGGAAGCCAACTTGCTTTCCTATGCGGCCATGCTGGGGAACGAAATAGACGCCCGGGTGCTGGCGCAGTTGGCTCAATTGCATATCGAGGAAGTTCGCCAAGCGGTGGAAAATGCCATCAGCCAGCAAGTGTTGGAACAGGATTTGACCGGCAATGAGCATGTGCATTTTGTTCACGACCGCGTGAGGGAGGCTTTTTACAAGCGCATTTCCGATGAGCAGCGCGGCCCCCTGCACCTGAAAATTGCGACGCTGATCGAGACGCTCAGCTCCGGGGACCTGGACCGTCCGGTCTTCGAACTGGCCTACCACTACCGCCAGGCGCATGCCGCCAGCGACAAGGCCCTGGAATACAGCATCCGTGCGGGCATCAAGGCCCGGCAAGCTCTCGCCTATGAATTGGCGGCCCATTCGTTTGAAACCGCCCACCGGATTCTGGAGCAAAGAGGCCAGACCCAGGACGAGCGCTACCTCGACGTGCTGGAGCCCTTGGGAGAAATGCATCGACTGGCCGGGCATCCGGAAATGGCGCTGGAGATCCTTTGTCATGGCGAGGCGCTGGCCGAGCGCATCGCCCCGCATCGCTTAGTCGCCATCCTGGCGGTCAAGGCGGACGCCCTGTTTGACCAGGGAAACATTCAGGACAGCGCGGCGGTTATCATGCAGGTGCTGCGACGATTCGAAATTCATATTCCGAACTCGCCGATCGCGTTTGGATTGGCGCTGGTCAAGGAAGTATTCGAGCAATTCCTGCACATTCTCCTGCCCCGTATTTTCATCAACCGCAAACTATGCGAGGACCCTCGCCAGCTCACGGCCCTGCGACTGCTCAAGCGGCTGTCCTATGTTGTATATTTTAGCGGACGTCTTGCGCAAACCATGCACGCCTATCTCAAGGCGCTGAATTACGCGGAACGCAAGGGCGTTTGCGAGACCACGGCGCATTTGCAGATTTCCGGAGCCATCGTTTGGGTTACCGTGCCGCTCCCCTGGCTCGCCCGCCGCGCTCTGGCCCTCGGTGGAATCATGGCCCGAAAGCTGAAGAGTCGCGCGCTCGAAGCCTCGGTGGACACTTATTACGAGGCCTTGGCGCAAGTTGAAAACAAACCGGAAATGGGCCTGCGGCATGCCGAGAGCGCGATTGCCAGCCTGCAGGGGCTGGGCGAATACTATACCATGGGCATTGCCTATGTCGTGGCCAGTTATCTTTACTTTCAACAAGGCCGCATTACGAAGGGCATCGAAATTTCCCGGGCCTTGCAGCGCTTGGGAGAGGATGCCCAAATGCGGCAGGTTATTGCCTGGGGCATGTTCAACAAACGCTGGTTGCAAAGTTTTATCGGCGAGCTGGACCCGCAGGCCTTCGCGGAAATCGAGCAATCCAACCGGATATCGGTGGAATGCCACTCCGAGCAGGACATTCCCATGGGAATTGTGGTCGAAGCGTTCTGTCACGTTCGGCAGGGCGAATACCCGGTGGCGATGAATCTTATCCAAGAGGCCTTGAACATATTGAAGGAGCCTAATTCGGGGTTCTGGACGCTTTGGAGCCTCGTGATGGCTTCGCAGGTGTATCTTGACTGCCTTCGCCATGCCGCGCTCTCGCCGGATCAGCGAAGAGCCTATTTATCCCAAGCCGCTGCCTTGTGCCGCAGGTCGCTGCAATGGGGACGGAAGTTCAAATACATTCTGGGCTGGGCCTTCCAGGTGAATGGAACGTATTGCTGGCTGACCGGGCGTCGGCGCCAGGCCATGACCTATTGGGAAAAGGGTTTGAAATATCTGCGGAAGCAAAGCGAAGATATTTACCGCATCGCCTGGATCAAGATGGAATCGGCGGAATTGCGGTTGGAAGCCCAGCCCCGGGATGCCCGGGCCTTCGAAGATTTGCTCGAAGCACGCGACCTGTTTGTCCAATGCCAGGACGTCAAGGATGGCCGGCATGTGGATGAGCTGATTAAAAAATACCAGCCGAACTTGTCCGACTTGGAATCGCGGTCGGTTTTGACCTACAAGCGGCATCTCGAATCCCTGCTTTCCGTGACGCAAACCATCGGCTCCGTATTCGACTCCCAGGAAGTATTGGACAAGATCGTGGATTATGCCCGGCAGGTCACCGGCGCCGAACGAAGCTTTCTGTTGCTCTACAACGACCAGGACCAATTGGAACTGCGCCGTTCCATGGACCCGGAGCGCTGTATGGCCTTGCCCAAGTTGGAGGAGAGCGGGATCAGTCAGTCCCTGGTTGGCGAAGTCGAGCAAACCAAAACGGCCCGCAGCGCTGAAGCGAACGAAGACACCAAGGCCGGCAAGGAGCTGAAGTTCCAGGGCGTCAAGCAGGCACTGTGCGTACCCTTGTGCAAGCCGGACAAATATTTGGGATGTCTATACCTGGACAACCGCCTGGCCAGTGGAGTGTTTGGCGAAGCGGAGTTGGATTTGATGCGCTCCTTTGGCGTGCAGGCGGCCGTGTCCATACAAAATGCCCGCCTGGTCCGCGACTTGGTGGAACAGGACCGGATCAAACAGGAGTTGAAGCTGGGGCGCAGCATTCAAATGGGGCTGCTGCCCAAAGCAGCGCCGCTCTTCGAAGGCCTGACCCTGGCCGGATTTATGGAGCCGGCCAAAGAAATCGGGGGCGACTACTACGACTTCATTGAACGCACGCTGGCGGACGGCCGCCGCAAGCTGGGCATTACGATTGGCGATGTCAGCGGCAAAGGGTTGGGCGCGGGGCTGGCCATGGCCATGGTCAAAACCACCATCCTGGCCCTTGCTCAAGAAGGGCTGGGCCTCCGCGATCTCATGGCCAAAACCAATCACTTCCTGCATTGCAATACCGACGGCTCCCTGTTTGTGAGCCTGGTTTATCTCGAGTGGACGCCTGAGGAGCGCATCATGCGATTTTGCAGCGCCGGCCATGAGCATATCCTGGTCTATCGCGCACAAACCGGGTCTGTCGAAGCCATCCGCAGCGGCGGCTTGGTGATGGGAATCCTACCGGACATCAAGGAGCAATTGAACGAAAGCTCCTTCACCTTGGGGCTCTCGGACAAGATCGTTCTTTATACCGATGGCGTGACGGAAGCCTTCAACGCCCAGGGGGAGGAATTTGGGTTTGAGCGGCTCGTGGAGACGGTGCAGCGCGTTGGCGCCAAACCGGCAGAGTCGTTGCTGGCCTGTCTCCATAACGAAGTTTCCCTGTTCAGGGGCGACTGTGAGCAGAGCGACGACATTACGCTGGTGGTATTGGAATCTGCGCCGGTTGCGAATCCGCAACGGGCATAACTGCAAAGAAAGGAGTCCATGATGCAAATAGGTCTTCGGTTCATGCTGGGGGCGGCCGCTGTTGGAACGGTTCTGATGGCCCCTGAAGCCTGGTCTGACTTTTCGCTGTATGAAGGCGGCGCCTCACAAGTCGCGATGGGCGAAGAAGCCACCGGACAAGCCGACCGCCCTTCCGCGCTCTTTTATAATCCTGCGGGCATCACCCAATTGAAAGGGGTTCAGGTGGAGGCCGGCTGCCTCTTCGCCCGTCCATCCGCGAAACTGGTTCTGTCCACGCCCGAAGGCGATGTCAGCGCCAAAACGGAGGATTCCGTTTTTCCCGTCCCCAACGCTTATGCGACCATGCAGATCAACGACCGCTTCTGGTCCGGCGTGGGCATCTATTCCCGGTTTGGATTGGGCACGGAGTACCCTTCGGACTGGCCGGGCCGGTATAGCTTCTATAGCGGCGTTATTCGGTCCATGAATGTGAATCCCAATGTGGCGTTCAAGGTGACCGAAGAGCTGTCGGTGGCCGTCGGCGCGACGGCCATGTGGTTCGATATGGAACAAAAACAGAAAGTGTTGGATCCGTTTGGCGGCCCCGATATGGAGCTGACCCTGAAGGGCGAATCCTGGGGCTATGGATACAATGTGGCGGGGCACTATCGCCTGCATGAGAAGGCGGCGTTAGGCCTGTCCTATCAAAGCCGAATCAAGCAGCATGTGCGAGGTAAAGCCGAAATCGATTACGGCTCAACGGATGCCGAGAGCGAACTCGAGCTGCCCGACTTTCTTTTTGCGGGCATCTCCCTCGCGCCGGCCGACCGTTGGACCGTCAATCTGGGCGCCGTTTACACCGGTTGGAAGAGCTATGACCAGGTGGTCGTCGCGTTGGACGATCCGGAATTGTTGGGCACGGACAAGCGCACCGTTCGGACGGATTGGGAAAATGTCTGGCGCTACCAGCTCGGCGTGGAATATGCCGTCACCGACCGGCTTAGCCTGCGCGGCGGCTATATCTACGATCCGAGTCCGGTTCCCGAAGACACCGCCGACTATTCGTTGCCCCTGTATAATCGCAACATCTATACGGTTGGCGCCGGGTACGCCTGGGACCGGCTGACCCTGGACGTCTATTATATATACCTGGATTCTCAGGATCGCTCCTTTGACGGACGCCTGGAGGAGGGCATCTATCCCACGCGCATCGAGGGCAGTTATTCGCAATCGGTCGGGTTCAGCGTAACCGCGTTGTTCTAAATTCCTAAAAAACGATGGCGGACGAAGGGTGATGGGTGCATCTTGACACGGCCCCTCCTCAACGTCTGGCACTGGAAAGAAACCACCGGCTTACGCCGGCGGCTACGTAGCCGCGTCCGTAAGGACGTGGATTCTTATTCATATGCGCGGAGGCCGTGTCAAGATGCACCCATGGTGCTTCAATACGAAGAAAGGGCCTTGAGTCTTAAGAAGAGAACCGGCTCTTCGTCGGCCGATTTTTTGAGTCTGGTCGTCACGCGCTCCAGAGCGCCGGTGGGGTGGATGTCGATGGTCTCGGTTACGTTCGTTCCGCTTTGCCAGAGGGGGGCGAGTAGATTGGAGTTGGCTTCAACGAGGAGGATTGCGTTGGTGAGGCCGGCGCGCTGAGCGTAGCGGATTTCGCCATAGGTTCCCTGGGGCAGGTTGGTCATTCCGATCGAGTAGGTCGGCTCGGTATTGTAGAGGGTGGGGTTGAGAGCGAGGGCGTATTCCATCAGATTCCCGATGCGGTCGACGTCGGGGTCGGCGGATTGATCGCCTTCGGGGGGATGAAGCTGATGCCAGTAGGCCAGTTTCCAGTCCTCGTAAGGGGTGGGGACGTATTCGTAGCAACCGAGGTCGACGTTGGTGCTGAGGATGCGAGGGTTGTCGTCCAGGTCGCGGCCCTGGGCCATCCAATTTTGTTCGTGGCCGGTATCGACGCATGGCGAATGGGTGGAAAGACGGTAGGGCTGGGCCGGCTCGAACAGCGGCGCGTTGGTGATGAAATGGGACCCGGCCGCCGGGGCCGGCCAGGTGCAGGCGTTGGACCAGGATTCGTCCGAGTAATACAGGTTGTTATGGTTGTTAAATTCCGGCTGGTTGCTGCAGACATTGTAATACGAGATGATATTCACGGCCACCGAATCGTTGACGCCGCCGCCGCTCATGGCGGCGGTGTTGCTGACGACGGTGCAATTGTACAGCCAGGTGCCGATCACGCCGCCGTTGTGCCCGGCATGGTTCTCCGCAATCAGGCAATTCCATAGCGAGCCGCCGCTTCCCCAGCCCCACATGGCGCCGGACATGCCGCCGCCCACGCTGGCGCGGTTATGCATGAGCACACAATTCGACATCACGCTGCCCAGGGCTCCGCCGCCCGTGTTGGCGCCGACGCCGGTGGTGCAATTGCCGACGAACCAGCCCCGGTCGATTCGGCCCCCAAAGGCGCCGCCGCCGAAGTAGGCGACGTTGCTGACGTACGACGAGTCCCAGGTGGACGCCATGTAAGTGCCGCCGCCTTCCGTGGCCGTGTTATTGCTGAATACGCACCGATAAGCGAAGCCCTGATTCAAGCCGCCGCCATTTTCCCCGGCATTCTGGGCGACCAGGCAGTTGGAGAGAATGCAGTTTTGCGCCCCGCCGCCGTAGCGGGCGCTGTTGCCCTGGAGCAGGGAATCCACGACCATGCTGTTGTAGGCGCCGCCGCCGCTTTCCACGGCGGCATTGAACGTGATCCGGCACCAGAGCGCCGTGGCCATGCCGATGCCGCCGACCAGATTCGTGGAGGTGTTGTGCGTAATGACGCAATTTCGGAACGTTCCGTAGAGCAGGCCGCCCGTATTGTAACCGGCCAGATTATTGCTGACGACGCAGTCCGTGGCATCGATCCGATAGGCGCCTCCGGCGTTCATCCCCGCCGAGTTATGTGCGATCAGGCAGTTGGAGCTGGATCGCTGGCTGTTGTTGTAAATGCCGCCGCCGGTCATGACGGCGGAATTGTGCGTGATCTGCGCGTCATGAGTTTCGCATTCGTAGAGCCCGCCGCCGTTGGTGGCCGCATTGCCGGAAATCAGGCCGCCATAAACCTGGCAGGCATTTCCGCCTCCCCCGTCTTCCGCCGCATTGTTGACGAGCGTGCAATCCTGTAGCCGGCTGGCATAGGCGCCTCCGCCTCTCATCACGGCCAGATTGTTGGTCAAGGTGCAACGATAAAGCCGTCCGCCATAAACGCCGCCGCCGCTGTTGTACGCCGCGCTGTTCATGACGACGCAATTGGAGATGACGGCGTCGCCGTCGCAGAAAATGCCGCCGCCCACCTGTTCCTGGTTCCAGACGCCGCTGGTGCGGGTGCATCCGCCCGTGATCGTGAAGCCGACCAATTGGGCGCCGTTGGTTAGATAAACGCACCGCACCGCCGCATCGCCCAGTGGGCCGGCTCCGACGATGGTGGTGGCGTCGGGACCCGAAAAACTCTCGACCAGGACGGCCTTGGTGATGGCCACCCGGTTGGTCATTTGCCCTTGGATCACGCCGCCGCCGGCATTATACGTGCCGTTGCTCACAATCACCTTGTCGCCGGGAACCGCAATCTCGACCGCGGTTTCGATGCGGTTGGCCGCGCGCGACCAATTATCGTAGGGGAAAATATTCGCACCGCCCAACGCCACGTAATGGATAGGGTGGTTGGGGCTGTATTCATAAGCGCCCATATCGACGATGAGCGCCGGGCTCTTGGCGGCTTGAATCCGTTGCGCGCCGTCCAGATCGACCGAAAGGTGGTTGTTGGTTCCCACATCGATGCAAGGCGATGCGGGCATAAGCCGGTAATTCCCGTCGCCCAATCCGATCAGATCGGGGGCGTTGGTGATGTTGCCGGCGCCGCTGCCGGGCGGGATGCGCGTGCAGCAATAGGACAAGAGGGCGCCCTCGTAATCGGCGCCGCCGAGGCCGGCGGAGTTGTAATACAAAATCGAATTGGTGGCCGACCCTTGATAGGCCCCTCCGCCGTAGTCCGCGGTGTTGCTTACCAGCGTGCAGTTCAGCAGGCGCGCGTTGTTCGCCCCGCCGCCCTGATAGGTTGCCGTGTTGCCGTCGAACACGCAGTTCTGCGCCGAACCGGAATGCAGGCCGCCGCCGCTGTATCCCTGATTGTTCAGGACCTGGCATTGCGACAAGGAGACATTATAAGCGCCGCCGCCCCAGGACTCCGCCCGATTGCCCTCGATCACGCAATTGGTGAGCACTCCATTGTAGACCCCGCCGCCCATGTTCGAAGCCAGGTTGCCGGCGATCGTGCAGTCGATCATGATCCCGTTATAGACCCCGCCCGCATAATCCGCCTGGCAGCCGGTGACGATGCAGTTGGAAATGACCGACCTGACGCCGGCGTAGATGCCGCCCGCCGCATAGCCGGACCACAGATTCGTCACGGTCGTGTGCCCATTCGTCAAGGTGAAGCCCGAGAGCGTCGCATCGAAATGCAGGTAGACGCACCGCACGGCGGAGTTGCCGCGCGGGCCGGCGCCCCGGACGATCGTGTTGGAGGGGCCGTTGACGCTTCGCACCGTAATCGGATTCGTGATGGCCAGCCGGTTGGGCAACCCGTTGACGACCTGTCCGCCGGTTTCGTAGATCCCGTCGTTCACCCAGACCGTGTCGCCCGCGCGGGTCAAATCGATCGCATCCTGAATGACGCGCGCCGCCATCGTCCAATTCGTGTACGGCGGACTATTCGCGCCATTCGTGGAGACAAAGAAATCGGCGGAAAAGGCAGAACTCGCAACGACCAACCATAGGACAACGAAGATCGTAATTTTCAAGAGAATGTACTCCCCATGCGGAATGTTGCGGAAATCATACCCGTTGAAAGAGGGCCTGTAGACAAGGTTTTCCAATCGTTGGAAAAACTCGGACGGAATTTTCCAATGGTTGGAAAAATCGGCCAGGATAGGATGCGGGCGAGGCGGCCAAAGCTCTGCATCTCGTTTGACAAACGAAAATGACCATGTATTGTATCAACGAAGGTTGAATATACGCGTTTTAGAACGCGTTTTTATTTCCAACAAAAGCGGACTTAATTGGTCCAATATGAGATAAGCGTATGCTGAAGCTGAGCAAGAAAGTTGAATATGGGCTGATGGCCTTGATGCACATGGACTCGCATCCCAAGGCCGATCTGGCGTCGGTGAACGAAATGGCGCACCTGTATTCGATCTCCGAGCCGCTGCTGAGCAAGGTGCTGCAATCGCTGGCGAAGGCGGAGCTGGTCGAGTCAGTACATGGCGCCAAGGGCGGGTATCGGCTGCATAAGAAGCTGGAAGATATCCGGCTGGGCGACGTGGTGGAAGCGATCGATGGGCCGATGCACATTACGGTCTGCCAGGAAGACCCGGCGAAATGCGGGCAGTATTCTACGTGCAACATCAAGCAGCCGGTCTTCAAGGTTCAGAACGAAATGGTGCGTTACATGTTCGGGCGCTCGCTGGCATCGTTTCGAAATCAAAAGCTTTCTGTGGGGGCGATTTGAAATGAAAGAAGACAAAGCCAATAAAGAAACAGCAGCCGGAGAAGGAACGCTGACGGAAGAAACGGCAATGGAAATGCTGCGCTTCGTCTTCGACCCGGAGCTGCAGGCGAATATCGTGGATTTGGGCCTGGTTTATGGGGTTGACGTAAAGCCGGGCGGCGATGTGCTGGTCCGCATGACCTTGACGTCGCCGGCTTGTCCTTATGGCCCGACGCTGTTGTATCAGGTTCGTCAGGCGTTGAAGGCGATCAAGGGCGTTAAAGAAGTCGATGTACAATTGGTGTGGGACCCGCCCTGGGGCCCTGACAAGATGACCGAGGAAATCCGCCTGGAGTTGGGTTTCGATATTTAAAGGCAACGGGAGAACATGAGCATGAGTGAAGCGACATACGATTTTGAGATCCGAAACCTGCAAGCCTCCGTGGAAGGCAAGCCGATCCTTAAGGGAGTTAATTTAGGCATCCGATTGGGCGAGACGCATGCGCTGATGGGGCCGAACGGCTCCGGCAAGAGCACGCTGGCCAACGTGATCATGGGGCATCCCGGCTACGAAGTGACCGGGGGCGAGATCGTATACAAGGGCCTGAACCTGCTCGACATGGAACCCGAAGAACGCGCCCGCCTGGGCGTTTTCCTTGCATTTCAATATCCGGTGGCCCTGCCCGGCGTGACGGCCGCCCAGTTTCTCAAAACCACGCTCGATGCCGTACGCGGCGATAAAAAGCCGAAGGCCTCCGAGTTCCTGAAGGAATTGCGCGGCAACATGGATTATCTGGAAATCGATCAGACTTTTTTAAACCGGTTCCTGAACGATGGCTTTTCCGGCGGCGAGAAGAAGCGGATGGAGATTCTGCAAATGCTCACCTTGAAGCCGTCGCTGGCGGTGATGGACGAGACCGATTCGGGGCTCGACATCGACGCGCTGAAGGTGGTCGCGAAAGGCGTGAACAAACTGATGGGGCCGAATCTGGGCCTGCTGGTCATTACGCACTACGAGCGACTGTTGACCTATATCAAACCCGATCATCTGCACATCCTGATGGATGGGCGGATCGTGCTCTCCGGCGGCCCGGAGGTGGTCAAGCAGCTCGAAGAAAAGGGCTACGACTGGGTGCGGGAGCAATTTGGGCAGGAAGTAGTCGAAGTGTAGGAAGAGGACGATTTTATGAGCACAACGGAAACCCCGAGCGGATTGATGGACGAATATAAATACGGCTTTGTGACGCCCGTGGAGGAAGACACCGTTCCCAAGGGGCTGAACGAGGACGTCATTCGCCATATATCCATAAAAAAAGGGGAGCCGGAATGGATGTTGGAATGGCGGTTGAAGGCTTACCGCTGGTGGCTGAAGAAGACCGAGCCGCGCTGGGCGCACCTGACGTTTCCGCCGATCGATTATCAGGACATTCGCTACTATTCGGCGCCGAAGCCGAAAAGCGACAAGCCCGGCGAGATCGATCCGGAATTGCAGGAAGCGTTCAAACGGCTGGGCATCCCTTTGGAGGAGCATAACCGGCTGGAAGGCGTGGCCGTGGATGCCGTGTTCGACAGCGTGTCGGTGGCGACGACCCACAAGAAGATGCTGGGGGATCTTGGCATCGTCTTCTGTTCGTTCTCCGAGGCGGTTCGCGAGCATCCGGAGCTGGTGCAGAAGTACATGGGCTCGGTCGTGCCGTACACGGACAATTTTTATGCCTCGTTGAATTCGGCGGTCTTCACGGACGGCTCCTTCTGCTACGTGCCGAAGGGCGTGCGGTGTCCGATCGAGTTGTCGACCTATTTCCGGATCAACGCGCTGCAAACGGGCCAATTCGAGCGGACGCTGATTGTGGCCGACGAGGGGAGCTATGTGTCGTATCTAGAAGGCTGCACGGCCCCGATGCGCGATACGAACCAGCTTCATGCGGCCGTCGTGGAATTGATCGCGCTGAAAGATGCGCAGATCAAGTATGCCACGGTGCAGAATTGGTATTCCGGCGACAAGGAAGGGCGGGGCGGCATTTATAACTTCGTGACCAAGCGGGGCCATTGCCGCGGCGAGCGTTCTAAAATCTCTTGGACGCAGGTCGAGGCCGGCTCGGCCATCACCTGGAAATATCCGAGCTGCGTACTGGAAGGCGATTACTCCACCGGCGAATTTTATTCGGTGGCCCTGACCAACAACCGGATGCAGGCGGATACCGGGACGAAGATGATCCACATCGGCAATCACACGAAGAGCACGATCGTCTCGAAGGGCATCTCGGCCGGGGAGTCGTGCAACAGCTATCGGGGCTTGGTCAAGATTTTGCCGACGGCGTTCGGCTGCCGGAACCATTCGCAGTGCGATTCGATGCTGATCGGCGGCCAATGCTCGGCCAATACGTTTCCGGTGGTGGAAGCCGAAAACGGCTCGGCCATCATCGAGCACGAAGCGACGACGTCGAGGATCAGCGAGGATCAACTCTTTTACATCAAGAGCCGCGGTTTGAACGAAGAGGATGCGGTGTCGCTGATCGTGAACGGATTCTGCAAAGAGGTCTTCAAGCAGTTGCCGCTGGAGTTTGCCGTGGAGGCCATCAAACTGCTGGAGATGAAGCTCGAGCACAGCGTCGGCTGATCAGGAGGTTGAGAAGGATGACGAACACAATGGAAATCCGGGAAGAAGAGCTGGTTGCCGGCTTCGATGAAGAGCTTCTGGCGCGGTTGAACGATGGACCGGAATGGTTGTGCGAAGCGCGGCGGGCGGCATTCCGCCGGTATGCGGCCATTCCGCTGCCTACCGCCCGGGACGAAGAATGGCGGCGTACGGATCCCGCCCGATTCCCGTTCAAGGATATGACGCCGATGGACCGGTACGACGCGGCTGGCGCGTTAACGGCCGGCGAATGGAATGCGTGGTTCGATGTGGTGGCGACGGTCGAGGGCGACCGCTATGCGATTCAGGATGTCAGCGGCGTCCTGGCCCGGAAGAGCCTGCGCGTAATGACCCTGGCCGAGGCCGCGGAGCAATACCCGGAACGGTTGTCGCCGTATTTGCAAGGGCAGGCGCGGGGAGTGCCTCCCGGTAAATACGAGGCGCTCAACGAAGCTTTTTGGACGGTAGGCTTTTTCATCGATGTCCCGGCCGACACCCAACTGGAAAAAGGTATTTTAATCCGGTATATTAATCCGCCGGACGGCAGGATCTTCATGCCCCGCACGATCGCCGTGGTCGGCGCGCGCAGCCGGGTTTCGATGATGGAGCATTTTGCGTCGGCGGATACGGCGCGTTTCCTGAGCGTGACCGCGCGGGAGGTTTACCTGGACGAGTCGTCCGTCATGAATCTGACGAGCCTGCAGGAATGGGGCAAATCGGTTTATCATCTTTCGAGCGACTGGGGTTTTGTGGCCCGCGCGGCCAAATTGAATTGGGTGGCCATGCATTTCGGCGGGCGCGTGAGCAAGATGCTGCTGGGTTGCGATACGGCCGGCGAAGGGGCCGAAGCGGAATTGGACGGCATGTACATCGGAACGCAGAAACAGCATTACGATCAGAAGACCTTGCAGGTGCATTCCGCGCCAAAAACCTACAGCAACCTGCTCTACAAAGGGGCGGTGAAGGACAAGGCCTATTCCGTGTATCAGGGCATGATCATCGCGCGCCCCGGCGCCAACGGGGTGGATGCCTATCAGAAAAATAACAATCTGGTGCTCGATGACGGCGCCCGCGCGGATTCCCTGCCGGGGTTGCAAATCGATACCGACGATTTGAAGTGCAGCCACGGCTCCACCATCGGGAATCTCAACGAGGAGGAAGTCTTCTATCTGCGCAGCCGGGGGCTGAACAACGACGAAGCCCGGAAGATTCTGCTGAAAGGGTTCTTTGAGGAGATCGTTCAAAAAATTCCCGTTGAGCCGGTCCGGGAGAAAGTGCGCGAGCGCATTGAGGAGAAGATGGGAAGCGGTGGGCAGTGATCGGTAATCAGTGATCAGTAATCAGTAATCAGTGATCAGTAAACAGTGATCAGTAAACAGTGATCAGTGATCAGTAAACAGTGATCAGTAATTAGTGAACAGTGGGGCGAAAGCTATGAAGCAATGGCGCGAAGTCGCAACGATGGCTGAATTTGAAACGACGGACCGCAAGGTGGTGGAGCTGGATGAGGACGAGCAGGTTTGCCTCATCAAGAAGGAGGGGGAATGGTTTGCCATCAGCGCCTGGTGCAGTCATGAAAAAGCCTCGCTGGTTCTGGGGGATATTACGGACCATGAGATTATGTGTCCGCTGCACGGCGCGCGATTCGATTTGAGGACGGGGCGGAATTTGAGCATGCCGGCGGTGCGTCCGATTCCGTCCTATGATGTGAAAGTGGAAGGCGACAAGATTTTCGTATTGGTCTGACCAAGGCGTGGAGCGCGGACGAAAGCCCGCGAAAAAAATGAGTGAATGCTGCATCTGCAAAAAATGTCTGGGCGTAACCGGTGACGAAGGGCAGGGGTTTGACGTCGCGAAAATCCGCCAGGATTTTCCGATTCTGAACCGCCGAATACACCAGGATAAGCCGCTGGCTTATCTCGACAACGCGGCCACGACGCAGAAGCCGTCCGTGGTGGTCTGCGCGTTGTGCGATTACTATCAAATCTGCAATGCCAATGTGCATCGCTCCCTGCATCTGCTGGCGGACGAGGCTACGCAGCATTTTGAAGAAGCGCGCCGGAGGGTGGTCAAGTTCATTCATGCCCATAGCGAGCGCGAAGTCATCTATACCCGCGGAACGACGGAGAGCATCAATTTGGCGGCGTACAGTTGGGGACGGCGGCACATCCAGGCCGGCGACGAAATCATCCTGACGGAGATGGAGCATCACAGCAATCTGGTGCCCTGGCAGATTCTGGCCAAGGAACGAAATGCGGTGCTGCGTTTTATCCCGGTGCTCGAGGATGGCACGCTCGACCTCGAGGCCTATCGCCGGTTGCTCAATCCCAAGGTGAAACTGGTCGGGGTCGTGCATATCTCCAACGTGTTGGGGACGGTTAATCCGATCCAGGAAATCATTGCCGACGCCCACCGGGCCGGCGCGCTGGTGCTGGTGGACGGCGCGCAAAGCGTTCCGCACATGCCCATCGACGTGCAGGCCCTCGATTGCGACTTCCTGGCGTTCTCCGGGCATAAGATGATGGCGCCGACGGGCGTCGGCGTTCTTTACGGCAAGGAAAGCGTCCTCGAAATCATGGATCCGTTTATGGGCGGCGGGGAGATGATCAACAAGGTCACCCTCGAAGGCTCGACGTGGGCCGATCTCCCTTTGAAATTCGAAGCCGGCACGCCGCACATCAGCGGCGCCATTGGCCTGGGCGCGGCGGTCAATTATCTGATGGGCATTGGCATGGAGCAGGTCGAGAAGTACGAGCAGGAACTAACCCACTACGCCCTGCAAAAATTGACGCCCATTCCGGGGCTTAAGATCTATGGGCGCGCGCCGGAACGTAGCGGCGCGATATCGTTTATTTTGGACGATGTCCATCCCCACGATTTGGCTCAATTTGTGGATCAAGCCGGAGTCGCCATCCGCGCCGGACACATGTGCGCCCAGCCGCTCATGCGGAAGCTGGGCGTTCCCGCCGTCAGCCGGGCCAGTTTGTACATCTACAATCTGCCCTGCGAAATCGATCAATTGGTGGATGCCATCCTCGAAGCAAAGGAATATTTCAGTCATGGATCTTGATGCGTTATACCAGGACATCATCCTCGACCATTACAAGCACCCCCGCAACTACGGGCCGATTGCCAGTGAAGAAGTGCTCATGGACGAGGAAAATCCCCTCTGCGGCGATCACATCCGATTGACGGCCGCCGTTAAGGACGGCGTGGTTCAGTCGGTGCGGTTCGACGGCAAGGGTTGCGCCATCAGTATGGCGTCCTCTTCCATGATGACCGAAAGCGTCATCGACAAACCCATCGAGGAAGCCCGGGGCGTCATCCGGAGTTTTTTGGCCAGTATGAGGGGGGATCACCCTATGGATCCGGAGCAAGCCGGGGATCTGATTGCTCTCGAAGGTGTGAAGAAATATCCCCTTCGTATCAAATGTGCGACACTGGGCTGGCACGCCATCGAAACCGCTCTACAAAAGATTGCTCCGCATCAATAGGTTGCGCATAACCTGGCCTCTTCTGGCCGTAAACCACTACAATTTGAAGTCTATGGTACGTTTTTTGCTTACTAAGATGGCAGCATGCTAATTAACAAGTTTTTTTTGGGGGGATTTGAGTGAAAGGGAAAAAGCAAAATCTAGACAAGGTTCTGCAGGGATTGGAACGAAGCGAGTTATCGACGATTCCGTCCGTTTTGGTGCGGCTTTTGAGCGTCAGCCGCGATCCCAAAGCGCATGCCGGCGATTTGGCGACCATCTGCGAGATGGATAAGTCAACCAGCGCGCGGTTGCTTCGTGCGGCCAATTCCGTGTACTTTGCCACGGAGAATCGGGACCGCGTAGACAGCCTCAAGGATGCCATCGTACGCATCGGGTTCGGCGTGGCCGAGGAGATCATTCTTTCTTCGACGGTATCATCGCTGTTGAAGTCGTCATCGACCATTGCGGATTATTCGGCCAATGCCTTGTGGCGGCATAGCATTGCCGTGGCCATCGCTTCCCGGCTGCTCTACAACTCGCGTTTCAGCTCGGGGAACTTGGACGCGTTTATCATGGGGCTGCTGCACGATCTGGGCATTGCCATCGAACATCAATTCCTTTTCGAAGACGGTTTTCAGCCGGCGCTGCTTCAACGTTTTGAAAAGCAATCCCTCCTCAGCGACGAGGAAGAAGCCTGCATGGGCGTTACGCACCAGGAAGTCGGGCGGGCGGTTGCCATGAAATGGAACTTTCCAAAACACTTGGTGGATGCCATAGGGCATCATCATGATATGGATATCCAGGACGACCGGAATCTGGCCGCCATTCATGTGATCCGGCTTGCGGAATATCTTTGCTTTATCCAGCATCAGGGCTACAGCGACTTTTCCGAAGCCTATGCGTCCATCCTCCTGGAAAGCCGCGAGGTCCTATCCATCAATGACGAAAGCTTGCAAGCGATCTCCGATCAAATGGCCCGCGAAATGGCCAATCTGGAAAGCCTGGGCTGGTTTTCGGAGTTGCGGTTGAAGATGCGGTAGTCCGAGCTCGATTCGGCTTGAAGTTCCCAGAGGACGGCGAGGCCGCCGTCCCTCCCGATATTAAGACGGTCTTTTCTGCCGGAAGAGAATCTCCACAGCGGGGCGGCCGCCTCGCTTTGTCAAATAGCTCCCTGTTCTTACGCCTTTTAGAAATTGAAAGTGGACAAAACTTCGCTTTTCATGCATTGTGCATAACCTTTTTAAAACATCAGTCAATAGGCTTGCGCATTATGGAAAATACTACAAATACCGTCGGACAAGTCGATCAGGAAAGTTGGTTTCTCGCTCAGTTGGAGAAGCGGGAGCTTCCGGTCAAGGACCTGCTTCGATTTTTGGATGACGTCAGGAAAAAAGGGCAGTCGGATCAGGCTAATGTCTGGGCCGAAACGTTGCAGGAAGCTTTGATCGAGCGGAAAGACCGCCGGAACTGCCTGCTGGTCTTGAACGTCCGGGCTCTCTGGGGTTTAAAGGCGGCGCCGATTCGCGAGGCCTTGGCCCGTTTGGTTGGCGACAGCCGTGAAGATCGTATCTTGATCGAGAACAGCGGTTTCGATCGTTCCCTCGCTCCCCAGGAGTGCATTCGCCGCCTGCAAATTTTGTTTTCCCTGAAGCCTGATGTCCTGGTCTACGACAAAACCTGGGGCGCGGGACTGGTCCGCAAGATGGATCCTTTTTATGCCCGCGTCGAAATCGATTTCGACAGCAAACCGGGCCATCAAATGTCGCTGGCCTATGCGGCGGAAGTTTTGTCGCTGCTTCGCGAAGATCATCTGATGGCGATCAAACTGCGTAAGCCGGAGGAGTTGAAGACGTTGATTAACGAGAATCCGGCCGAGGTGGTGCGCATTGCCTTGCGCAGCTTTGGCCCGTTGAGCATCCCGCTGCTGCAGATTCGGCTGGCCGCCGCCGGGGTGGATGAAAGCAATTGGAAACGCTTCTGGGATGGCGCCCGCAAGGCCTTGAAGAACGATCCGCTGGTGGAGATTCCCTCCAAGCGCACCGAACCCCTGCGCCTGCTGGCCAAGGAAAAGTCACACGACGACGACTGGTTCCGTAAATTGGGCGCAGAGCGGGATATGGGGACTGTACTGAGCATGGTGGACGAGGTTTCGGACGATACGACGGCCTTGGAAAGCCTTTCGGATTTCGCCCGCAACGTGCTGATCGATCGACTGGCATTTGTCATCAAAGGCGCCGGCAAGCGCCATTCCGGGCTCTTGATCCGCGCGGTTATGCTGGCGGCAAAATTGCAGATCGACGGCGAAACCCTGCAGGTGCGCGCTCATGGCGAAATCTGTCTTGCCGATGACGACACGATGTTCCGCATCTTGAAAGATTTGCCGGGCCGGTTGGTTCGCCCGTTTTTCCTGTTTCTTCTTTCCCTGGACGCCCAGCGCACGCTGGATCGCATCCTGGCGTTGGTCCCGCGTTTTGAGATGGGCTCTTTGACCGATGCCATGACGTTATTGCTGGAAAACGGTCGGGAAGCCGATTGCGCGGCGTTGTTTCGAAGTTCCATCCTTTCGCAGACGGCCCAGGTTGAAATGCTGCTATGGATAGCCCGCAATTTCGACCGCATACAGGCGTGGAACCTGGGGGTCGTACCGGCCATATCGGAATTGATGCTAATCGAGTTGGAAAAAGATTACAACGGCGAGCGGTTGAAGGCCAAAAACCAATTGCGCGACCGCTTTGAGCAAAAAGAATGGCTCAAGGCTACCTTCGAGCCGATGCGCGACGTCAAGCGCAAGGAATTTATGGAGAAAATCAAGGTTTCTCCGGCCTGGTCGCCGATGGACCGGCAATCGGTCATGGGAAAAGTCATCAAGCAATTTCCCGAGTTGGTGGAGGTGCTGGTGGCGAAGAAAAACGGGGAAGAGACCCGGACGCCGACCACGTCCATGCGCATGTATCGCGAACGTCAGGCCCAACTGGAAAAGATCGTGAATGTGGAAATTCCGCGCATTGCCCGCGAAATCGGCGTGGCGCGAAGCTATGGGGATTTGCGGGAGAATTTCGAGTACAAAGCGGCCAAGGAGATGCAGTCCTTCCTGCTCAAGCGCAAGTCGGAATTGGAACGGATGCTGCACATGGTTCGTCCCACGGATTTCCAGGGCATGCCGTGCGACAAGGCGGGCATTGCCACAGGGGTGTTGCTTTCCTATCCCGATGGGCATACCGAACAGTATTATCTGTTGGGCGAATGGGATCAGGACGATAAGCTGCACATCATATCGTCGGAATCCCGGTTGGCCAAGTCTTTGGAAGGGCACGTGGCGGGCGAAGAAGTGGTCATTCCGACCGAAACCGTCGACGTCGCCTGCCGCATCGAACAAGTCACCGAGCTTCCTCCTGAAATCCGTGCGTGGATTGAAGGAAAATAGCAGCTTTCGGATTCAATAAAGGCGGGTTTTAAATGCTAAACGATCTTTGGATGCAGTTTACCACTCATAACGCAGGGCCGTTGGTTCAATTCATTAAGTATGCGTTGGCTGGCGGCGTTGCTACGGCCGTGGACGTCTGCATTTTCTACACGCTTTCGTGGAAATTTCTACCAGCCATGAAGGATAACGATCCGGTGGCCCGGTTGCTGAAACTGAAGATCAAACCCATCGACGATCAAACGAGGTCGCGTCGTTTTATTATTAACACCGCCATCGCGTTTTGCTTCTCGAACCTGACCGCTTACCTGATCAATATCTTTTGGGTGTTCCAGGCCGGCCGGCATGCTTGGTGGGTGGAACTGGCGTTATTTTACGCGGTATCGGGTATCAGCATCGTCATCGGGACGTTCATTGGCTGGCTGCTGATCCGCGTCTTCCACCTAAGCACGACCTTCTCCTATGTCACGAAGGGCATCGCGGCCTTGCTGATCAACTTCGTCTGCCGGAAGTTCATCATCTTTAAAGGCTGAATCCTCGTTGGCCTCTTATTGCAGAACGCCTTGCCGCGGGGATATTTTCATCACGCTGCCGCCGCTGAGCAGGACCATGGAGCCTGGTTCGTCCAGGGATAGGTCGCTGGAAACGCCTCCATGATACTGAAGGTCTTCCGTGCCGGCGCTCCCGCCAAAACGGTCGCTCATTAACACGGCGGCCGGCGTATTCGTGCTCCAGCCGGCGGTATTCCAGGCATTGCTTGCCGCGCTGATATCCGCACCTCCGGCCCAATAATAATACCCGATCGAACCCGCGCTCATTTCGACGCCGGCATCCTTGTTTTCGTGCTTCAAATGTCGTTTGCAGTACCACGAGGGGGAATTGGTCGGAATATCCTCGCGGAGTGCCGTGATCAGGGCTTGTTGGGGACCCGAATAATTCTGGGGCGGCGTGGTTGTTTGAAAGTCTGGGAAATAGCCGCCCCCCTGGCTGGTGGCATAACGGTAGAGCCCTGCGCCGAGCTGGCGGAGATTGTTCGAACAATCGGCGTCATAGGCTCGAACGCGAGAGGAATTCAGCGCCGGCAGCAATAACGAGGCTAAAATCGCGATGATGGCAATCACGACCAATAATTCGATCAAAGTAAAAGCCTGAACCAGTTTAAACTTCATACCTATCCTTCCTGCTCGATGTAATTGCCAGGAATCTACCCCCGGCTTCCCGGCAATGAAAGGACAAATGTCACGGACGGCTGCGGCCTTTACAACTTTTGCGCCATAGTGCAAAATAGGATTCGACAAGGGGACTGTTTGGCGGTACATCTTCTGCCAAGTAAAACGTTTTAATGGAGGTTTTATAATGAATTTCGATCGGGCAAGCGGCGTGCTTCTTCATCCTACATCTCTTCCGGGCGCCTATGGAATTGGCGAAATTGGACCTGAAGCGTATGCCTTTGTGGAGAAGCTAAAAGAAATGGGGCAGGGGTTATGGCAGATTCTTCCGTTGGGGCCAACCAGCTATGGGGATTCTCCCTATCAATCGCTTTCGACCTTTGCCGGAAATCCTTTATGGATCAGCTTTGATCTGTTGCTGAAAGAGAAGCTCCTCACAAAAAGCCAGTTGAAGTCTTATCCTGTCTTTCCGTCTGACGGCGTCGATTTTGGCCCCGTCATTCAGGCCCGGTTTGCCGTATTGCAAGCCGTTTGCCGCTCGTTCAGCCGTAATGCGTCTGCTGCAAAGAAAAAAACGTTTGCCGCTTACTGCGACAAGAATGCCTACTGGCTCGACGATTTTGCGCTGTTTGTCGCCTTAAAGGATGCGCATGGCGGCATTCCCTGGACGCAATGGGAACCCGAATTGGGCGGTCGCCAGGCCGATGCGCTCAAGAAGGCTGCGCAGCAGTATCGCGCGGAAATTCGCAATGCCAAGATTCTCCAATTCCTTTTCGACGATCAGTGGTCGCAGCTTCGTCAGTTCTGCCACGAAAAGGGCATCAAGATGGTCGGCGACATTCCCATCTTCGTCGCTCACGACAGCGCCGACGTTTGGGCGCATCCGGAACTGTATTACCTGGACGATAAAGGTTTTCCGACCGTAGTGGCCGGGGTGCCGCCGGATTACTTTAGCTCCACGGGCCAGTTGTGGGGCAATCCGCTGTATCGATGGGATGTGCATCGCAACACGGGTTATGCCTGGTGGGTGGCGCGCATGCGGAAGATTTTCGAGGTGGTGGACATTGTCCGCATCGACCATTTTCGAGGTTTTGAGCAGTATTGGGAAGTTCCGGCCCATGAAAAAACCGCCATACATGGCCATTGGGTCGATGGCCCCAAGGCCTCGCTTTTCGAGGAATTGAACCGCCAGTTGGGCGCCTTGCCGATCATTGCCGAGGATCTGGGCATCATCACGCACCAGGTTGAAGCGCTTCGCGATCAATTCAAATTCCCGGGCATGCGCATTCTTCAGTTCGCCTTTGGCAATGACGACAAAGCTTCCACGTTCCGGCCGGAAAATTATCCGCCGAATTGCGTGGTCTATTCGGGTACGCACGACAACGACACGACTGTCGGCTGGTTCAACAGTCAGGCCGGGCAGGGGAGCACGCGTTCGCAGCAGGAGATCGACAGAGAGCGCCGGACCATCCTGGAATATCTTAGAACCGACGGCCATGAGATCCATTGGGATTTGATCGAATTGGGAATGCGCTCCCATGCCAACACGGCCGTGTTTCCGATGCAGGACATCATGGGCTTGGGCTCGAATGCGCGGATGAATACGCCGGGCGTAGCGGGCGGCAACTGGCGCTGGCGGTTTACGTGGGGGATGCTGACTCCGGCGATGATCGAACGTTTGCGTTATCTCACGCGGGCAACTGGGCGTCTCCGCTAACGGACGACGACGGGGAATACACGGCATGGCGCAGCTTCGCCCCAACAACGATTCGCGAGGGGCGTGGCTGGCCGTAGCCGGTTGGATCGGCGCAATTTACCTGGCCGTTCCGTTTGCGCGAAGCTTCCAGGCCTGGCTGGGCTGCTTTTGCGACCGCGCCATCTTCTTGTGGGCGGTCATTTTCGCTCTCGGACTTGGAACCGGTTATGCCCTGATCCGCCTGTTCCGAGAGCGCCGTACGATCAAAACCACCCGGCTTCCTTGGATTATCGGCGTCGCCGGCGTTTTTCTCTGGAACGCCTGGCAATTGCGCGCCAATCCCGAGGAGTCGTTTCACTATTTCGAATACGGCCTGCTGGGCCTCCTGGTCTTTTGGGCGCTCAGCCGCCGATGCCGCGATCCACTGATTTATCTGCTGGCGGTCTTGATCGCGTTGTTGGTTGGAACGGGCGACGAAATCCTCCAATGGCTGACCCCGGGTCGCTTCTTCGATGCCCGGGATATCGGGTTTAATGCCTTGGCCAGCGCCTTGATTCAAATCGGAATAGCCGGCGGTTTCCGGCCGGCGTTTGTCCAATGGCCGATCGACCCGCGGTCGGTCCGATGGGGTTGCGGATTAGCCGCCGCGCAAGTCCTGTTGTCCGCCCTCTGCCTGTTCAACACGCCGCAACGGGTGCAGCTTTATGCCTCGCGCATTCCTTCGCTGTCCTATCTGCAATTCAAGGAAAACGGAATGAGCGAATATGGATGCCGTCACTTCGATCCGGAGACCGGCTTCTTTTATTCCCGCTTCACGTTGGCGGAGTTGAAGACCCTCGATGCCCGGCGGGCAACGGAAGCGGCCGAGTTGCTCGATCGTTTTCATGATCCACGGAAATATGGCGAATTCCTCCGCACCTACACGCCGATCACCGATCCTTTTCTGCATGAAATTCGCGTGCATCTATACCGGCGCGATCACTATCTTCACTTAATCTCAAAAACCCCGGCGCAGGACGCTTCTTTCTCGTATGGCCATCTGGCGGCCTTCCGGGAAAACCGGATTGCGGAGAAGTATTTTCCTGAAACCTTGAAACAATCCCACTATTCTTTGAAATCCAATGTAGTGGACTCCTTGCGCCGGAAGATGGATGCAACGATCTATGTCAGCGCCGTAAGCGCCGGCTTGATCACGCGGCTGAATGAAGTGCAAGTGGGATTTCTGCTGGCGGTTCTTATGGGGATCATCGGCGTGGTATATTGGCGATATGGAAGGAAGAACCGTGTGCATGATTAGCCCATTGCAAATTACCCGAAAGGCTTTGCCCTCCATTTGCCTTTTGCTGCTCGCCTGCGCCTATGCATCCATCGCAGGCGAGCCTACGAATGAACTTCACTTTGTCTTTTTCACGGACGTCCATGCCCGCACCGAATGGGACACCCCACAAGCGCTCGACTGGGCGGCACAGGCGATCAACGAACAAACCCCCGATTTGATTGTGGGGGGCGGGGATTATATCACCGAGGGCTTCGAATCCTGCGCCGACGTCCTGGCGCCGCGCTGGGAGGCTTACTTTAAATTTCAGCAGGCGCTGAAAGCGCCGGTCGAAGCGGCCATTGGAAATCACGATTTGGTTGCCGCCAAACCGCTTGGAGATGGCCAGCCGCTGGCAGATCCCCGGTCGGTGTTTCGCAGCAAATTCGGCGTGGAATCTACCTATCGCTCGTTCGATACCAACGGCTACCATTTTATTCTTCTCGATCCGGTGGAGGTTTCTTCCGGGCCGTTGCCGTATGAAGGGCGCATGGGAGAATCGCAAATCGCCTGGCTCCGGCAGGATTTGGCCGGCGTGGAAACGTCCACCCCGATCGTCGTCGTGACGCATATTCCATTGAAGACCGGTTATTTCAAGGAATCGGAGGTGAAAGGAGAGCTGCCTCCGCCCAATCGGGTGGTCGTCAATGCCGGTGAAGTCCTTGAATGCTTCCGCGGCTACGACCCGATCCTGGTGTTGCAAGGCCATCTGCATGTGGCCGAGAAGCTTGCAATGAACGAGGTCCTGTTCGTCACCGGCGGAGCCGTTTGCGGCCAGTGGTGGAGGGGCTCCTGGAAAGGAACTCCGGAAGGGTTCTATGTCATCGATTTGAAGGGCCGCGGGGTGGAAGAACGCTATCTAACCTATGGTTGGAAAGCCCGCCGTCCCGCCGACCAATAATCTTGTCGAAAGCAAACGGCTGAAATACCCTGCACGCAATGAATACAACCCCGGAATCGTCGTCTAATTCAATGCCGGAGAGCGCTGCGGACGAAGCCCGTATCGCATCGGGGCTGGCCCGACAGGCTCAGACCGGCGACGAACACGCATTCGGGGAGTTGGTTAAGATGTATCATGCACGACTATACGGGGTGGTTTTCAACGTGGTCAGGAATCCGGAGGATGCCCGTGAACTGGCCCAGATTACCTGGGTTAAGGCGTGGAACAAGATTGGCACGTTCAAGGCCGATGCCGGATTCTTCACCTGGTTGTATCGCATTGCCACCAATACCTCCCTGGATTTTTTGCGCAGCAAAGGACGCCGGCACGAAGAGTCGTTGTCCGCCCGCCGGGACGACGGGCCGGAAGCGGATATCGAGCTGCCGGCCGACGAGAGTTGGCGTCCGGATCGCAGCGTGGAGCAGAGCGAAGTTCAGAAGGCGTTTGAAGCCGCCCTGGACAAACTCACCCCGGAGCATCGGATGGCGCTGACGCTCCGCGAAGTGGAAGGGTTGTCGTATCGTGAAATTGCCGTGGCCATGAAATGCCGCGTGGGAACCGTTATGTCGCGCATCTTTTATGCCCGGAAACTGATCCAAGAGGAAATGAGGGGGTTGTTATGAACTGCAAAAAAGCCGAACAAGCGCTGAGCATGGCGATGGATGGCGAGCTGCCGGAGAAGCAGAAGCAACAGCTTCAGGCGCATCTGAGCGACTGCGCGCCTTGCCGTCAAATGGAACAGGAGTTGAATGCCTGCCGCGTCATGTTGCGCGGCCAGATTGCACAACCCGAACAAACCCCGGAAGCCGCTTGGGCGGACGTCCGCCGGGCGATCAGGCTGCAATCGCCCGCAAAGGAATCTGTTGCGGCGCCCATGGTTTTCAACTGGCGGATTCAGGCTGCGAGTGTTATCGTGATGCTGGCCGTGATAGGCGTCGGTGTGCTGCTGTTGAGCCGCGCAGGCAAGCAGGGGGCTGATACGGCCTCCGTCGTTCCGCAGGAATCGACCGTGTCGCTCGGGACGCAACACACGACGGATGTGGAAATGGTGGAGACATCCCTGGCGGATGCTACTCCCATGGTATATGAAGATGCCGCGTCCGGAATGACGGTCATTTGGGTCATGACAAATGGAGACAAGGAGACAAAGGATGCCGATTCGTAACAGACCCGGCTGGATCTTTATGATGGCCGTTCTCCTGCTCGCCGTGCTGGTCGCGGCTCCGGGAGCGCGCGCCCAATCCGACCTGTTGAACGTAAACGCCATCCTCATCCGCGCCTCGAACGATCCCGCCCCGCTCGATACCCGGCTCGATGCGATCGAATACAAGCTTCGCCGTCTTTTCCAATTTGAGCATTACCGCTTCATGGGCGAGGGGAGCGCCACCCTGGGCTTGCCCGGCGACAGCGTCCTCTCCCTGGGCCGCGGCAATCGAATGGAAATTCATGTCTTTACCGCCGATCGCGGCCGCATTCGCTCCCAGGTCCGATGGTTCCAAAACGACGCCGTCCTGCTGACCACCACCGTCGTCATGACCAAGAACGTCCCCGTCGTTCTTGGCGGAGTCCCCGACGGCAACGGCACCCTGATCGTCGCGTTGACCGTCCGCTAAAGATTTTTCCGCATAGAGAGACCTCGTCCTATGCGCTTCGCGGAACGGCTCGCAGCCGCCGGCGTAAGCCTGTCTTTTATACACAAATTCCAGACACCGGACTGTCACAAGAAAAGAGCACTGCGCAACTAAACCGCAACCAACGAACACAACGAAGAATTTCAACGCCCGCCCGCACCGCTGCGCGAAGCGCTGCGGGCAGGCAGAGGCCGCCAAGGAGAGGAAGAGTTGTTGGCAACGAATGGAGAAAAGCAACGAATAGGAAGAGATGGAGTTTCTTTTGAAAATCATACCTGAAATCGAGAGTTGTGTTTATCGGGCAAAACACAAAGGCATTGCGCGCGGCGGTGTGACCGGATAAAGTGAGCGCGGATGAGCACCAAGACAAAACAGCGGCGCGCGCGCCGGGTTGTTGGAGTACGCGCTACGATCTTCGACGTATGCCGGACGTTGGGCGTCTCCACCGCTACGGTTTCCCGCGTGATGAATAATAAGCCAGGGGTCGGGCCGGCGCTGCGCGAGAAGATTCTGACCGCGATGAAGCAGATGAACTACGTGCCTCAGGCGGCGGCACGCCAGCTCTCCCGCACGCGAAGCGACGCCATAGGGGTTATCTTTCAGGATTTGACCGCAGGCTGGCCGCTGCTGATCCTGCGAGGCATTATGTCGCGCGTCAGCACCACCGCCAATGCGGCTTTCCAGGTCAATATCTCGCTCTCCTTGCGCGCCGGCGACGAATGCGAACTTCCCCGCAAGATGCTGGCCGAGCATCGCGTAGACGGATTGATCTGGCTGGATCCCCGCGCGCCCGACGCCCTGATCGAGGACTTGAAAAAGCAAACCGCTCCTTTTGTCTTGTTGCAACGGCAAATGAATGACGCGGACATCAGCACCGTCGCGATAGACGGTCGCCAGGGAGGCTATCTTGCCATGCGACACCTCCTGAGCCTCGGATATCGCCGCATCCTGCTCCTGACCGGATCTGAAACCGACGAGAATTCCCGGGAAAAACTGGCTGGGGCTCGACGGGCTGCCCGCGAGTTCAAGCATAGCGTGACAGCGGATCGAATTCTCGTCGGTCATCATGTCGGCGCCCATGCCGTCAAGGCTCTAGCCGAATATTATGGCTCCGACCGGCCCAAACCCGACGCTATCTTCGCCTTCAACGACGACATGGCCATCGCCGTGATTCAGTGGCTGCGCCATCAAGGATATCGCGTACCCGACGATCTGGCGGTGATTGGATTCGACGGCATTGCCGAGGCGGAATATCTGGGACTGACGACCATCGAAACGCCCATGTATGAAATGGGCGTGCTCGCCGCTCAAATTCTACTGGATCAAATCAACGATCCCTCCGGCGAACGAAAAGCGCGCCAAGTCCTGCTGCAAGGCCGGCTCCACGTGCGCGAATCTTGCGGCGCCAAGCGACGTCCGCCGGCGCCGGCAACAACGACTCCGCCCTGATCCCGATGTCCATTGACGGTCTGGAAAAAGGAATTGACAGAGTAAGCGCTTACGTATATTGTCGCCTCATTCGGATGGGAGGGGTCAATCAAATGCAATATAGAGGGATTGATGCGCGCAGAAGGAACACGGGCCTGTTGACCTGCACCGCGTGGCTGTTGCTGACCCTGCTTACGAAGGCCGATTCTCAGTTGGCTCTGAACTTCAACAACGGCCCGGGCGTGCTAACTTGGACTAATGCACAGACCAACGCCTGGTGCGCTGTCGAATGGGCTTCTGCCGTAGAGGGCCCCTGGCGCCATTCCTGGAGTGACCTGCGCCGCCTGCGCATTACGAATGATCAGGCTCTTGCCGTTGACGTGCCCATGTTTTACCGGATTGTTCAGACGACCAATGGCGTGCCGCCCTACGTTCGCCAGTACGAGGGCGCCAGCTTGACGAATTGGGAAGTCGTGGTTGGCGACGGCGTCTATCGTCAGGCCGGCCAAGCGCCGGTGAACAGCGGCGACATTGAAACATTGCACTTCGGTACGCACAGCGAAGTCAGGGCTAATATCGCGCGGCGCGGCATTATGGCCCATAACATCACGTTCAAGCGTTTTGTGGATGAGCAGGCTTTTGATTACATTCACACTTGCTCCTATAGCTTTCGTCTGCCGTATTTGCCCTCTACGGCAAACGTCGGCACCAATGCACAAACCATCGAGATCGCTTTTTTCATCTGGGATGGCTCCGGCGCCCGCCTGGATTACGGCATGGCGTTTCAGTGGATGCTTAATCCCTGGATGCCGGAATTCGGTACAATGCGATGTTGGGCGGACGCCAACGGCGGCGAATGGCATACCGTGGGGCAGTTGACGCCCGATACCCAGTGGCATGATGTGGAGCTGGTCTTCGATTATCGCCGGCAAACCACGTCGTTCAAACTGGACGGCATCCACTATCCCAGCCGATTCAGCGCCATCCCCAAAGACGCGAGCTGGGGGCCGGAAACCGCTGCGCGGTTCTGCGCGGAAATCGTCAGCCTGCATCCGGGCGAGTCCAATCCGGGCGCCCTCCATCGGGTGGAGTTCAAGAATTGGCTCTGGACTTGGGAACCCTACGATTAAATCTTATCGAGGCCGACGGACTCGCCGTCCTTATTTCATTTCCCTTTATCCAGGCTCCACTTGCCCCCGCCGCGACAGGCAATAAAAAGGAAAACAAAGCAATAGAGCGCCGCCAATTCGCCCTTGTTCAGCGTAGGAAAAAAGTTGGGGCCCAATTGAAACTTCCAGTGGAATTGAAGATATGCCACGGCCATCATGCCGCTGCAAAGAAAAGCCGCCATGCGTGTTTGAAAGCCCAGCGCCACCGCCAGACCGCCGAAGAGTTCGATAAGCCCGCCCAACCAGATTTGAGACCCCACCGGGGGTTGAGACTCGGTCAGCAGCCCCAGGATTTTCTGGACGCCGTGAAACGAGAACATGAGTCCCGCCATGATCCGCAACAACGCGTAAGCGTAATTCGTATATTTTTCGAGCCATTTCATAAGCAAGCCTCCTGTGGAAAGTATACGGGCGATCTTGAACTGTGCAAACAGCGGCCGCGTCCTTATGTAGAGCTGGGCAAAAAATAATCGCCGCTGCAAGATGGTTAATATTTTGGAGGGTCGCTCCGTCGCGACCGGTAGAAGAAGGTTCCGGTAGAGTGGAACTCTCCAATCAAAGGGTTGCGGCTCCTGCCGGTGCTTATCATGCTAATTCGAGAAGATTTCCCCCACGGATGGCAAAGCGGTCCCACGGATCGTCGAGTCTAAGACTTAAGGGTCATGCCGCCGCCCCAGAGTGGACCTGAAGAATGTAGACAAAAATACCTCCAGCGAGGTAGAGTAAAACTGAGGGATGAAAATGACGGTGGGGGATGAATGAAAAGACATGCCTGATCGAAGAATCCATGACAGAACCGATCCTGTGCTGTCTTGAAAAACAAAGAAGCCGACCATGAGTGAATGTGTAATTCCAGCAAAAGACATGACGCGCGTACAAGAAGTGTTGCGCCGATATTGGGGATACGATCGGCTTCGTCCGTTGCAGGAGGAGGCGATGGCATGCGCCCTGGCGCGGCGCGATTCGCTTACGGTGCTGCCTACAGGCGGCGGCAAATCGTTGTGCTATCAGATCCCGCCCATGCTGGACGAGGCGCTCGACGTGGTGGTGTCGCCGCTGATTTCGCTGATGAAGGATCAGGTGGACGGTTTGCGCGAGAGCGGTTATCCGGCGGTGGCTCTCCACAGCGGCATGAATGCGGACGAACGGCGGAGCGCTTTTTCTTCGCTGCATGCCGGCAAAATCCGCCTGCTTTTTGTTTCCCCGGAGCGGTTGGTGATGGACGATTTCATCACAACGCTGCAATCGCTTCAGGTGCGGCGTTTCGCGATCGACGAGGCGCATTGCATCAGCCAATGGGGCCACGATTTCCGGCCGGAATACCGAAAGCTGGCGATCCTGCGCGACCAGTTTCCTGCGGTCAGCGTCCATGCCTTCACGGCCACGGCCACGCCGCGCGTCCGCGAGGATATCGTTCAGCAATTGCATCTCAAGAATGCATCGGTGCTGGTGGGTCGTTTCGACCGGTCGAACCTGATCTATCGCGTGCTGCCCAAGACCGATATGCGCCAGCAGACGGAAGAGGCCATTGGCCGGCATGCCGGCGAGGCGTCGATTGTCTACTGCCTTAGCCGCAAGGACACCGAGTCCCTGGCCGCCTGGCTCAAGAAACGCGGTATTCGCGCTGCGCATTACCATGCGGGCTTGACCAGCGACGAACGCCATCGCACCCAGGAGGCGTTTGCGGACGAATCGCTGGATGTGGTCGTGGCTACCGTGGCCTTCGGCATGGGCATCGACCGCAGCAACGTTCGCTGTGTGGTGCATACTTCTTTGCCCAAGTCCATCGAGCACTATCAACAGGAAACCGGCCGCGCCGGACGCGACGGCCTGGAAGCCGAGTGCGTCCTTTTTTATTCCGCCGGCGACATCATGCGTTGGAAGGCGATCGTTGACCGTCCGCAGGAAAACGACGACGGCGAGCTCGTCGAAAGTTCGGAAGCGGCCGAGGCCGCGAAGCGAACCCAGCATGAACTCCTGCGCGGCATGCAGAGGTTCTGCACATCGGCTGTTTGTCGTCATCGAACCCTGACGGAGTACTTTGGCCAGGATTATCCCCGCGAAAATTGCGGCGCCTGCGACGTCTGTCTCGACGAAGTCGAAGAAATGGCCGACAGCACGGTGATGGCCCAGAAGATCCTTTCCTGTGTGGCGCGGCTCAACCAGCGCTTCGGCATCGGCTATGTGGTGGATGTGCTGCTGGGCTCCGACGTCGAAGCGATTCGTACGCGGGGACACGACGCGTTGAGCACCTATGGCCTCGTCAAGGAGCTCTCCCGAAATGTCTTGATGGCCTTGGTGTATCAGCTCGTGGACCAGGGTTTGCTGGCGCGCACCGAAGGCGACCGTCCGGTCCTTCAACTCAATGACCAGGCCTGGGCGGTCTTGCGCGGCCAGAAATCCGTGCGCCTGATGAAGCCGCGCGAGCGGTTGCGCAAACGGACCGTTCGAGGCGAAAAGACCATGGAAGGCGTGAATGCCAATTTGTTCGAAGCCTTGCGGAAGTGGCGGCAGGAGGAAGCGAAGCGGCGGCAGGTGCCGGCGTATGTGATCTTCCACGATACGACCCTGGCCGAAGTGGCGCGGCGGTGTCCGCGCGATCCGGCGGATTTGGCCGGCATCACGGGCATCGGCGAGCGAAAACTTGAGCAGTGGGGACAGGCCGTGTGCGGTGTAGTGGCTGAACATCTCTCGGCGGGAAATCAGTGCTAATGGTCGAAAAGGTTGGTGGAGGGTAGGAGGTTCGAACTCCCGACCTCCTGAATGCCATTCAGGCGCTCTCCCAACTGAGCTAACCCCCCAACCGTCTGCAGGAAATCAAGGTGCCGACGTTATACAAGGTCGATGGGTATGTCAATCCCTGGTGTTGAAAATAATTAAGAATCGAGACATTCCCGGACGCTACGGGCCAGTGTTTCCGGCGAAAAGGGCTTGGGAAGGAACTTAAAGGCCTTTTGCAGCAAGGCGGAAGATCCCAACGATTCGAGGTTATAGCCACTGGTATACAGCACTTTAAGGTCTTTTTTGGAGGCCTGAAGTTTGTCGGCCAAGTCGCGGCCGGTCACGCCGCCGGGCATGACCATGTCGGTCAGGAGCAACTCGATGCCCGTGATTTCTTTTTCCCAGAGCGCCAAGGCCTCCATGCCGGAGACGGCTTCCAGGACCCGGTATCCATAACGCTTGAGGGTGCTTCGCATGAGCTGTCGCACGGCTTCCTCGTCTTCTACAATGAGGACCGTTTCGTGACCTCCCTGAACCTTGAGCTGGGGCGCTTTCCGCGTTTCCGGCGGTTTTTCAGATGGAACGGCCGGCAGGTAAACCTTGAAAAGCGCTCCTTTGCCCGGCGAGCTTTGCGCTTCAATCCAGCCTTCGTGCTGTTTGACGATCCCGTATACCGTGGCCAAGCCAAGCCCCGTGCCTTTACCAGGCTCCTTGGTCGAGAAGAACGGCTCGAAAATATTGGAGCGAGTCTTTTCGTCCATGCCGCATCCGGTATCCATGACGGACAGGCAGACAAACTGGCCCGGCCTTGCTTCGGGATTGGTTTTGGCGTAGCCCGCAGAAATTTCCACGGCGGAGGTGTCGATAAATAACTGGCCTCCGTGCGGCATGGCGTCGCGGGCGTTTACGGCCAGATTCAGAATGACTTGTTCCATCATGACTTCGTCGGCGTGAATGCAGGGCAGGTCGGGCCCGTAATTGAAGTCCAGATTGATGTCCTCGCCGATGATCCGCTTGAGCATCTGGGTCATGTTGTGAATGACCTTGTTCATTTGGAGCTCGCGGGTTTGCATGACCTGACGACGGCTGAACGTCAGCAACTGCTTGGTCAACGAAGCGGCCCGCTCGGCGGCCCGGGCAATTTCCTTCACGTTTTCGACCACTTCGGACTCCATGTCCTTGTCGAGCAGCAGTACGCTGGTATAGCCCAGGATGGCGGTCAAAATATTATTGAAATCGTGGGCCACGCCGCCGGCCAGGCGCCCGACGGCATCCATCTTCTGAAGCTGCCGGAGCTGGGATTCGAGATTCAAACGCTCGGTCGAGTCCACTCCATAGCCGTGCACCACCCGTCCTGCCGGCACGGGAAAGAACGTCCAACTGATCGTTCGATGGTTGATGCAGACTTCCAGCCCCCGGATGATGTGGCCGGTGGAAAGACATTCGCGAACGATATCCGGCGTATGAGCGGGCAGAATGGTCTGCACGCCGGTCTGTCCCAGGTTGTTCGTCATCTCCTGAGCGGCCTGATTGAAATAGGAAAGAGAGCCGTCCTCATGGAATTCCAGGACCGGATTGGGATTGAGTTGTGGAAAAGCGGCCAGGCGCTGGATGTTTTGTTCGGCGAGCTGGCGTTCCGTGATGTCTTCGAACGTGCCCAGAATGCCGACGACACGGCCTTCGGCGTCGTGCAGGGGGATCTTGTTCGTATCCAGGCAGGCCTGCTTGCCGTCGGCTTGATGCTGGCGCTCGATGATGTGGTATTCGGCCTTATCCGACTGCATTACCTGCCGGTCCCATTCCCGGTAGCCTTCCGCTTGTTCCTTGCTCCAAGCCAGCTCGTAGTCGGTTTTGCCTTTGATGTTTTCCGGCGATTCCACTCCGGCGATGCGGGCGAAATTGCGATTGCAGCCCAAAAATACGGAATGAATGTCCTTCCAGAAGACGAATTGGGGAATGCTGTCGAGCACCAGTTGCAGCAGCTCCCGGGACCGGCGCAGGTCCTCTTCCGATTGACGCCGCTCCGTGACATCGCGCCCGGTGGAAATGAAATGCGTGATGCGGCCCTGATGATCCCGGATGGGCGTAATCGTTTCGGCCTGGTAATATAGCGTTCCATCTTTCCGGCGGTTGACGAATTCCGTTCGGAAGACCTGGCCGGCCAGAATGGTCTGCCATAAGTTCTGGAAAAATTGGGGAGCATGATGCCCGGAGTTCAGGAGGTGGGGCGTTTTGCCGACCGCTTCCGATTTGGAATAGCCCGTGAGGGTCTCAAAGGCGGGATTGACGTATTCGATTTGCCCTGCCTTATTGGTAATGACGATGGAGTCGGCCGTTTGATTGAGCGCTCCCGTCAGCTTCATCAGTTCTTCTTCGGCGGCGATGCGATGAAAGGCGGAGGCCATGATGTCGGCCGCGGTCTTGAGCGAATCGCTTTCGACGGGCGACCATTCCCGTTCCTGGGCAATTTGATCGAAGCCGATGAAGCCCCATTGACTGGCGCCGGTTATGATGGGAACGATGAGAATGGACCGCGTGTCGCCCGCCTGAAGCATCGCCCGTTCGCTTTCGGGCAAATCGCGCACATGTCCCTTGATGATTTCACCCCGCTTCAGCGCGGTTTCCCAGCGCCCCAGGCCCTGTCGCGACAGCACCACGTCCTGCCAATGGGAATTATACAATTGCGAAGGGACTCCGGACTCCGTCCATTCGTAGCGAAGGCTGTAAGCGGAGTCCCCATTCGATAACGCGTGCTGTTGAAACATATACACCCGGCTCGCTTGGGCGGCTTTGCCCAGGCGGGACAGGACTTCCTGAATACTGGTTTGCCAGGACGGCGACTTCAAGAACTGCTCGGACGCATAGGTGACGGCTTGCAGAATCGAATCCCGGCGATGCAACTGGTCTTCCGTCAGTTTGCGCTCGGTGATGTCCTGAATCATCGCCATCTTGGATCTGCGTCCGTCGGCGCGGAGAAGCGGGGTGTTGACCACGTAATACCAGCGATGGTCTTTGGGACTCTGCACTTCCCACCGCACAGTTTTGCCGCGGGAAATAGGCTCGTTCACACACCAGGGGCAGGGCGTTTCGCGCGCGTGCAGCGCTTTGTAACAAAACTGCCCCACGGGATTGTAGCCGGTTCGTTCGATCGTTTTCCGATTGGCAAACTCGACGATGTAATCCGGCGAGCAAATATAGACCAAGCCGTCGAAGCCCTCGACCATGGCTTCGTATTTGGCGCTGGATTCCCTCAAGGCTTCTTCGGTCCGCTTCCGTTCGGTGACGTCCAGGATATATCCGTGGTAATGGGTAATGCGGTCTTGCCCGTCGCGAACGACGCGGGTGAAATCGTAGATCCATCGAATCGATCCGTCCGCACGAAGAATTCGATATTCCTGTTCAAAGGATTCCACGTGAGATTGACTATATTGCCCCACTTCGGCGGCAACGCGCGGCAAGTCTTCCGGCAGCACCAAATCGGCATATTGAATGACGCCCTCCATCAGGTCCCGGGCCCGATAGCCGAATTGACTGACGTTGGGCGATACGTATTCGACCGGCCAGTTTTCCTCCGCCTTCCACTTGAACACAACGGACGGTCCGCCGGCAACGAGGGCGTAATCGGCATGCGGAGGCGCTTCGGCATCGCGCGATCTGCTGGAACTGACGGTTTTCGCCTGGTTTTCGTCCGGTGAGCTAAGGCCAGGACTTGTTGTTTTTAATGGCACTTTATCACACCATTAACTGAAAGATTGGCGACGATTTTGACCTCCATTGCTTTCTGCAAACGTCATAAAGAATAGTCAATGCAAGCGGATAAGTAAAGAAAAGCCGTGTCGCCTCGAACGCCAAGGGTGCATCTTGACACGGCCCCTCCTCAACGTCTGGCACTGGAAAGAAACCACCGGCTTACGCCGGCAGCTACGTGGCCGCGTCCGTAAGGACGTGGATTCTTATTCATATGCGCGGAGGCAGTCAAGATGCACCCGAACGCCAAGGCGCGATGAAGACGGCGGGTGGCTAGAAGATGATCGAGCCCACCGCGCCGCACGCCAGAATGGCCCATATCGGATGTACTTTGCCTTCAGAAACAATCAGAAACAAAAAGGCCGCGACCGCCAGGAGAAGCTCCTGCCCGTTCTTGATGGCCGCGGTTCCATACGACCAGGCGGCAAAAAGAATCAGGCTTAAGATGCCCAGTTGCATGCCCGCCTTGAACCTCAGTACTTTTGCGTTTTGGCCGATCCGATCCATGAAGGGCGCCAGGCATAGAAGAATCGACAGGGAGGGCAATACGACGGCGACGGTCGCCGCCACGGCGCCCCAAAAACCCGCGATTTGAAAGCCCACCAGGGTGGCCGCATTGATGGCAATGGGGCCCGGCGTCATCTGGGAAATGGCGAGAATCCGAGCCATCTCGTCGAATGTCAACCAATGTCGCTGGTCGACCAGCTCATGCTGGATGAGCGGAATCGTGACAAGGCCGCCTCCATAGGCGCCCAGGCCGATCAATGCAAAACTCACGAATAATTTCAGCAATATTTGCATAACGCCTCTTTCCGGACGATGCCTGCGCCGGGATCAGCCCGGCGCTTGGGGGCCCGGCTTGGTTAATGCGAAGCCGAGTCCTCCCGCGACAACCAATACCCAGATCGGGTGCATTTCCCAAACGACCGTCATGGCCAAGGCCCCGGCGCACACGGCCATTTTGGGCCAGGATCGCAATAGTTTTCGGCCAAACGCAAAGCTCGTAAAAGCCAGTTGACCGCCAACGCCGATGGCGCAACCCCGGAAAAAAACCGCCACTTTAGGCTGACCGAAATAGGGCATGGCAAACCAGGCGATCAGGAGGATGACGAAAAAGGAGGGAAGGACAACCCCGAGGACCGCTGAAGTCGCGCCCAGACCGCCGTGCAGGCGGCGCCCTTGCAGATAGGCCAGATTTACGGCAATGGCTCCGGGAACAGCCGTTGCCGTGGACAGTTCGTTCATGAACCCGTCATCGGCAAGCCATCGACGCTTAAGGACCAGTTCATGCCTCATGACCGTTGTCATGGCCAGCCCTCCTCCCAGGGTGAACAGCCCTATCCGGAAAAAAGTCCAGAAAATATCGGCGCAGGAGATGCGAAGAGGGGCTTCGTCCGGCTTCGTATGAAATTGCTCTGTTGACATCGCGTTCCAGCTCCCATCGATTTTCATCCGACAAAACAAAAGTGCGCTAAGCATAACGCAATCCTTGATTTCGTCGAGCATGTGTTCACAATGCGGAGCGATTTGTTATGAAGAATAAAAAGAAATCAGTTCGACCGCGCCCGGCGATCGTCAGTCTGGTCAGCCTGGGGTGCGCCAAAAACCAAGTCGATTCCGAATGTGTTCTCGGACAACTTGTTCAGCGCGGATTTGCCATTGCGGAGGATCCGGCGGAGGCCGATTTGTGCCTTGTGAACACGTGCGGATTTATTCACGAGGCCCGGCAGGAGGCGGCCGAGGTTCTCAAGGAGCTGCGGGCGCTCAAACGCAAGGGCCGCCCCTGCAAGATTGTCGCCATGGGATGCCTGGTCGAGCGCGTCAGCGGATCTTCGGAGTTGGACTGTTTCCTTAAGGAAGCCGACGCCCGGATCGGATTCAAGGAATATGGCCGCCTTCCGGACATCTGCGAAGCCCTGTTGGACGCCGCATTCGATGCCGGTCTGTCAAGCCCAGGCAAGACTCGAAGCTATTCGGATTTTCTAAATTCGGCGCGATTGCGGATTGGCAGCGCACATTCCGCCTATTTAAAGCTGTCGGAAGGCTGCTCGAATCCCTGCCGATTTTGTTCCATTCCCATGATCCGTGGGCGGCAAATCAGCCGTCCCATGGAGCAAATCGTCCGGGAGGCGCGTCAATTGATCGACAGCGGCGCCAGGGAATTGGTTCTCATCGCCCAGGATACGACCAGTTACGGCCAGGATCTTTACGGCAAACGCTGTCTGCCGGAGCTGCTCAACAACCTGCTGAAATGGCCCGACGACGTCTGGTTTCGGCTCATGTATGCCTATCCCGGTCATTTGACCGACGAAATCCTCGATGTGCTGGCCGCTGAGCCGCGATTTTGTCCCTACATCGACATTCCTCTGCAACACATAGCCGACGACATCCTAAAGAGCATGGGCCGCGTGACCGGGAAGAAGGCCACGCTCGACTTGCTTGATCGCATCGCCGCCAAACTACCGCTCGGCGCCGTTCGAACCGCCTTCATCGTGGGGTACCCCGGAGAGACAGACGCTCATTTTCAAGAACTGCTGGATTTTGTTCGGGAAGGCCGATTCAGCCATGCCGGCGTCTTCATCTACTCTCCGGAACCCGGAACCCGTTCGGCGGAGCTTAAGGCCGGCGCAGCGCCGGAGGAGGCCCAGCTCCGCCGAGATCTGTTGATGGAGGCTCAACGCGAGGCGTCCCGCGAACGTTTAAAGAAAAGGGTGGGGCAGACGGTGGAACTCATCATCGACGGACGGCTGGCCGAAGACGGCTCCGGCCCCATTCTCAAAGGCTTTGTCGCGCGGAGCCAATTGGAAGCGCCCGAAGTCGACGGCGTGATCTTTCTTGGCGAAAAAGGATTTGCGCGCGAACAGCCGGGAAATCGTGTTATGGCCAGAATCAAGGGCGCGTTGGATTATGATCTGATAGCTGAGAAAGCAGACATTTTTTTGTAGCGTTCGGAAAGCGTGATGGTTAAAGTGCATTTGTTTTGTCTAGCCAGGTGAAAATTAAGGAGAAATCGGTCATGATGGTAAAACCCTGTGTATTGTCAAAAAGTCTAATTGCCAGTCTTCTCGTCGCAGCTTGCTCCAGTTTGGTTGAAGCCGAACCCATTCGAACAAGCATGACCAAAGAAAACAAATTCCCGGAACGCGGACAGTTCGAAGCGGGCGTCTTGGGCGATTACATCAATTACAAGGAAGATTTCATGGTCTCCTTGTCCAAGAGTTATATGGCCGCTCCTTATGTGCGTTATGGCGTTTTTGAAAACCTCGCACTCTCCGCCGAAGTTCCTTATGTGAACGTCAAGGATCGGACCGACGACCGAGAGCACGGGCTCGGCGACATAAATCTGGGATTGGAATTCCGACCGTGGCAGGACATTTTCCGTTATCCGTGGATCGTTCCCCATCTGACGGTTGGCCTGCCGACCGGCGATGAAGACAAAAATCTTGGTCGCGGCAAAACATCGGGAACCTTCGGCATTGCCGTGGGAACCGTGGTGGAAGAAGTCGTTCACTTTATTGCCGATGCCCGCTATGGCGTCGTTTCGGGTTCTGAAACATCGGACGAAGATGTCGCCTCGATTGCCGGTGCGATCGTCTGGGATTTGAGCGATCAGTTCTCGCTGATCGGCGAAGTCAAAGCCACCAATGAAGACAATGCCCCTTATGACGGCACCCCGGTCTATTTCGACGGCGGCATGAGCTACGAAGCCACCAAGAATCTGTCCCTCATGTTCTTCGCCGGCTCCGCCCAAAACACGGCAGAAGATTTTCACGGGAACATGAAGGTCGCTTATACCTTCTGATCGCTTGGGACGACGCCAGAGGGGCGTTCCTGGAGACTATGAACCAGTCAGCCTGCCCGTTTGTTTGCCATGTGTTCGTTTGCACCAACGATCGAAAGGGCGAACGTAAATCGTGCGCCGACGGGCAGGCCAAGGCGCTGAAAGAACTCCTGAAGGACGCCGTGGCGAAGCGGGGTTGGAAAACGCGGGTAAGAGTATCGCAGAGTGGATGCCTGGGCCTCTGCCAGCAGGGGCCCAATGTCGTGATTTATCCTCAGGGGCTATGGTTTAGCGGCGTGACGCACGACGATCATCCGTCCATTCTCTTCGCCCTTGAAAAAATTCTGGCGGGTTCATAGTTAGGAATGTGATCGCGCCTGCGCGCTTATTTAATCGGAGATTGTTTCATGGGTAAAATTAACGCTCGTCTCGACAATTTGGACCAGGCTTTTCCTACGGAATTCACGTCCGACCAGCTTGCTCGAGCCAAAACCGTGTTCTTGAAAAAGCTTTCCCTGGAAGCTCATCGCTTCTACGGCGGAAAAATCCAGACCCTGCCCAAGGTGGGGGCTTTTGGCTTCAACTGGTTCAATGTCTGGTATACGCCGGGCGTCTCGGCGGTTTCCACCACGATCCGGGATCATCACGAGGCCTCCTACGATCTTTCCAATCGCGGAAACCTGGTGGCGGTCGTGAGCGATTCCACGCGATGCCTGGGCGATGGCGATGTGTCCCCGTCGGGCGGGCTGGGCGTCATGGAAGGCAAAGCCTTCCTCATGAAATACCTCGGCGGCGTCGATGCCGTCGCGCTTTGCATGGACAGCCGCAACGCCAAGGGCAAAAACGATCCCGATGCCATCATTGAATTTGTGAAGAGGCTTCAACCTAGCTTTGGCGCCGTTAATTTGGAGGATATCTCCCAACCGAATTGCTACAAGGTGCTCGATGTGCTGCGGGAGGAGTGCGAAATCCCCGTCTGGCACGACGACGCCCAGGGAACCGGTTGTGTGACGCTGGCCGGCTTGCTCAATGCCGTAAAAGTGGCCGGCAAGGAACTGGGCCAGTGCCGCATGGTCTTTTGGGGCGCAGGCGCATCCAATACGACCATCGTACGGTTGATTATCGAGGCGGGCGGAAATCCGGACTTGATCGTCATGTTCGACAGCAAAGGCTCGCTGGGGAAACACCGCGAAGACGTCAAAGCCGACGCGCGATTTTATCGGAAATGGGAGATTTGCGAAAAGACCAATCCTTCCGGCCTCCGCACCATCGAAGAAGCGATGAAAGGCGCGGACGTTTTGATCGCTCTTTCCACGCCGGGACCGGACACCGTCAAACCGGAATGGGTTCGGGCGATGGCGCCGAATGCGATTGTTTTTGCCTGCGCCAATCCGGTGCCTGAAATTTATCCCCATGCGGCCAAAGAGGCGGGCGCCTTGGTCGTGGCCACCGGACGCGGGGATTTTCCGAACCAAGTGAACAACTCCGTCGGATTCCCGGGCATCTTGAAGGGCGCCTTGCTGGTACGCGCGCGCAAGATCACCGACGGCATGGCCATCGCCGCCGCGCGGTCGCTGGCCCGATTTGCGGAAAAGAAGGGGCTCAGCCCGGATTACATCATTCCCAACATGGAAGAAGCGGACGTGTTTCCCCAGGAAGCCGCCGATGTTGCCATGCAGGCCGTGGCCGATGGCGTGGCCCGAATTTCGCTCACCCGGGAGCAGGTGGCGGAGCAGGCCAAAACGGATATCGCCGCCTCGCGCCAACTAGTCGAAATGTTGACGCGCGAAAACATGATCCGCCAACCGCCGCAGGACATGCTGGATCAGGCGTTGAATGCCGCCATTGCGGAAATTCGTGCAGCCGGCAATGCGCATTGAGACGTAGGGGGAGATTGATCTTTTTTTAAGAGGGGATAGGAGGGCTGGAGGTCAATGCATCGATAAATGAAGGAGCTGACGATGAAGATGAGGTCGTGTTGTTCGGTCGCCCAAGTCTCGGTTGTTCTGGCCGTTTCGTCCATCGCACCAGTCGCCTATTCTGCAGGCTTCACGCTGTATGAAGGCAGTGCCAGGGGAAATGCCATGGGCCATGCGGTCGTTGGGCTCGCTGACGATCCGTCCGCCATCTATTACAATCCGGCCGGCATCACGCAGCTTTCCGGATTTGAAGCCATGGTGGGCGCGACGGTGATCCGTCCTTCAACCGAAATCACCACCATGACGCCGGACGGACCCGTAACCACGGAGTCTGTCGAGCGCGACTGGGTTCCCCCTCATGCCTATGCCGCCTATCAATTGAACGACAAGACCTGGCTTGGATTTGGCGCGTATTCCCGGTTTGGGTTGGGCGTTGCTTTCGACGATAACTGGCCCGGACGCTACAACAGTTACAATTCCGTCATCAAGACGTTGACCCTCAACCCCAATGTGGCGGTGAAAGTCACCGACAAGCTTTCGTTGGCTGCCGGAGTCTCCGCCATGCAGTTCGATTTGAAGTTGCAGAGGAAGGCTCCCGCTCCGCTCCCTGGCTGGCCGGACGTGAACTTTACCTTGAAAGGCGATTCGTGGGGTTATGGCTACAATGCGGCTGCCCGTTATGAATTTACGAAATGGATGGCCTTTGGCCTGAGCTATCAAAGTCAGGTCAAACAAAGTGTGGACGGCACGGCCGACGTTCAGTTCTCCAGCAGCGGAGCGTCCGGCGATGTGACCTTGCCGGATATGGTTTTAAGCGGGCTGGCCTTCAAGCCCACCGAAAAACTGAAAGTGGAAATCGGCGCCCTTTATACCGGATGGAGTTCCTATGACGAACTCGCCGTCGAATTCGACAACCCGGCGGCGATCGGGCTCGCGAGCAAGGATGTCGTTACCCCCAAAGACTGGTCTAATGTTTGGCGTTATCAAGCCGGCATGGAATATTCGCTGAACAAGACGGTCGATCTTCGTTTGGGCTATTTCTACGACGAAACGCCCGATCCGGACAACACGGTGGATTTTTGCATCCCCGCTGACGATCGTGAAGTCTACTGCGTCGGCGCCGGTTTTCACTGGCAGAATTGGACGCTCGATCTGTCCTACGAATACCTGATCATTCACGACCGCGATGTTGCCGCGCGTCCCGCGGAGGGCATCCCTCCGTCGGAATTCCGGAACGGCCAAGCGCATTTGGTGGGCGTAAGCTTGAGCACCAAGATCTAGTCGGACGGACAACGAAAACCCTATTCAACCGTTCGGTCCTCAGACCTGTGAGGGCCGAACGGTTTTTGTATTTACCGGGAGTTGTCGTCCATCGGTCAGAACGAGAAATTGGCCCAGGAATTGGTAAAGGCGCCGGTGTTATCGATGATGCCATTGCGAATCGCCAGATGCTTGGTTGAAGGATCGAACAGGCACGAAATCGCATTTATGGAGTTTGATCCTGTCAACGTATAAACCGACAAGTCCAGCGTCACATTATTGCAGTAGATGCTAATGCCGTCTTGCCCCAAGTTTCCGACCAGGTTGGTCACCAGGTCGTATGAGCCTGGCCAGTTTATCGTCATCGGCAGGTTGGTGATGGGAATCCGCGGCTCAACCTGCGCCAGCGTCTTCATCGTCGGCTCCGGCGCCCCCGGAGGATTCAGCGGCCCTTGGGCAAAGCCCGATGTGGAAAAAGGACGACGAAACAAACGGCGACGATCGTAGAAGACTTTGCAAAGTTCATAGATGCCTCCGGTGATGCATGGATACTAACCAGGACCTTCTACCTTTCTGATCTTTTTGCCCACCTGCCAATACATCATGACCAATGCGGAATTGACCTGCCGGGCCACGTCTTGCCGGGCTTCTTGGATCAAGCCGCGCAGATCGCTCAACAGAGAGGGAGGCAAGGATGCCGCCACGTTCCCCTTAACCCGCATTTCTCACAATGCCCCGCAGTCTGCGACTGCGGGGCATTGTGAGAAGGAAAAATGTGACCGGCGAGTGCATTTCTGACGTTAGGGCCGATTTTGGGCACACTACCCCCAACCCCCATT
>Ga0209417_1000635_pt1 | contig 78450 bp, 101 predicted proteins | sample RifGroF2_FD_184002 | JGI IMG/M metagenome (GOLD analysis project Ga0209417, IMG submission 184002) | Groundwater microbial communities from Rifle, Colorado, USA - Groundwater F2 (SPAdes) (version 2) | ecosystem: Environmental > Aquatic > Deep subsurface > Groundwater | place: Rifle, Colorado... | reverse complement strand
ATCTAAGCGACACGCTCGTAAATGCCTTGCCAGGCAATTATCTAACATCGTTTGGAAAATACTAAAATACTAATTTATTTTAAAAATCGATAGAAATATCTAACCTACAAAGCTAATATATTGAGGATATACACTTTACGCTGCTCTTTTGAATAGCTCATGGTAAAGGTTATCAAGACGGCTGTTTACTGCATCTATACGAGATAAAAGAATTTTAAAATTATCATCCTGTTTATTATCTAGGTTATCCATCCTGCTATTAAGCTTATCCATTCTGTCATTAAGCTTATCCATTCTGTCATTAAGCTTATCCATTCTGTCATTAAGCTTGTCCATTCTGGAATTTAGCTGGACAAATACCCCTAACAATGAAATTAGTAAAGTAACAAACCCGATTATTATAGCTATAAATTCAGCACTCATTATAAAGCCTTTCATTTTTTATTATTATAACTTATTAATAAAAATTTTTCATTAAAATTAAAAAAAATAGCGCTGGCATATTTGCCAGCGCTATTACTACTACTTATTGGAATCAGGCCTAGCTATTTACCTGCAAAAAGCCAAGTTCCTTTTGTTCCCTCTGGGTTTGGAAAGCGCTAAGGTCTGATTTTGCACTGTTTCTAAGAGTTAAATTTAAACTTAAAAGCTCCTGGAATGTATTGCAATGTTCTGATTTAGTATCATATATCTCTTCAGTCTCGGATAACTCATCTTTATTCCTGGTAGCATCTGCATCAATGCCCAGATTATTACCAGTACCCTGAACTACCTGGTTAAAAAATGTATTTACCTGGCTGTATTTTACAATTTCAGGATCCAGGGCAAGCCTTTGATTTATTAATGCAGTGTTGTTCTTAAGTAGAGCTTCAAGCTTATTTTCAATACCCTCAAATTCATCATATTCAGGTTGAAGTTCTTCGCGTTCTTTTTGTTTTTCTTCTATTTCTTTTCTTAGTTGTTGTAGTTCTTCTTCAAATGTTGTAACATCTTTACCTTGTGCTGTTCCGTTTTGAATTAAGTTTACAAGGGTTTTTTCATGTGATTGAAGACCCTCAATTTCATTGCTTAATTCTTCATAACGAATTATAGCTGGTGATGTTTTTGCAGCAGTTAATTTTTGCTGGTATTCAAGTATTTGATTTTGGTTTTCTGTTAGTTTGTTTTCTATTTCTTGTATTACAGGATTCTGCCTAAGTATAGTTTCATGCTGAACAATATTTCTGGTTGCCAGCATGTTTGTATTATTTAAACCTTTTTCTTTGTATCTGATGTTACTTAGTTCATCCTGTAGACTTTGGTAATCAGATTCTGCCAGGCTTCTTTCAAAATTTTTAACCTGGTATATTTCTTCACTTGACAGAAAATTTGTATTTATCTGATTAAAAATACTTTCTGTTCTTCTAAAACTACTCGTTGCGTTGAGAAATTCGTATTCCCTTTCATAGAGTAGATGCGGGTCTACTCTAGCAGACGAAACATTCATATTCGCACTCCTATTACCTTACAAGAAGCATATAACTATTACCTTACAAATATATAAAGTATATATATTGTTATAAATTTCAATATTTTTTTAGTTTGTTACATTTATTTACAGCTACTCAAAATGTTTGAATAAACCAGGGCTTGAACCTAAAATTTCTTCATCTAGTCTTATTTTTTGCCTAGTTTTAAAATTTATGTATGCAAAAGGCTCATTCTCAGCTGGTTTTACTATTCCTATTTTTTTAATAAAAATTTCTTGTTTTAGTTTTTCATAAGCTTTTTCAGGTATTGTTGCAATTAGTTCGTAATCCTCTCCGCCAAACAATACCAGGTTTTGCACTGTATTTTCATTTTGAACAATCAGGTTAATATCACTGTCATAGGGGATTTCATCAAAATCCACTTCCATACTTACATTACTCGATAAACAAATTTTATATAGTGCATCAGCAAGTCCATCACTGGTGTCCATCATGGCAGGTGTTATGGCTGTTTGCAGGATTTTTCTGCCTTCTTTTATTCTTGGGACTGGATTTATGTGGGATTGAATAAATTTTGTGCTTGTTTCATCCGGAATTTTTGCCTTTGATTCCAGGATATGTAATCCTGCGCCGCTGGATCCGCAATTCCCCGTTACGACAACTACATCTCCAGGATTTGCACTTCTTCTGTTTGCAGGGGTTAACCCTTTTCCTGAGCCTACAGCGCATACACTCACAGTAATTTTTTCCGCTCCGGTTAAGTCTCCACCTACTACCAGGGTCTTATATTCTTTACATATTGAATTAACGCCTTTGTAAAACTCTTTTATAAAATCCTCACCTATATTTTTAGGCATAGAAAGTGAAATCAGAATATATTCAGGGACTCCACCGGCTGCCGCAATATCGCTCAAATTGATTGCGATAGACTTTCTACCGAGAAAATAGGGAGTTATGGTGCTTGTCCTGAAATGAACATCCTCGATCATTGTATCCTGTGTCAGGATAAGGTCCTTTTCAGGAATGTATGCAGTGTCATCGCCGATGTATTTGGCGGATTCGGGCAGCGATTCTTTAATTATGTTAATGAAAATATCTTCTTTCATATATAAACCTTATAACAAAAAACGCTGTCCTTAAAGAACAGCGTTTTTTTATTAAAGATTTAAATCTTAGTTAAGAAGTGCATCTAATGCTACGTTACCTGCTGCATCAGTCGGGAAATTTCCGGATCCTCTTGAATCAGCATGATCAATGAAGGTTTCTAATGGAGTTGCTTGTTCGTAATTTACCGGAAATACCTGTTCCTTTACAATTGCAAAATAATAAATGTCATTATAGGAGCTAGTAGTTCCAATTGCTTCACTTCCCTTGTCTCCATTTATATCAACTTCTACGAAACATGTTGGAGTAGCATCAAGATTTGCCTCACAGTTAGTAGTTGCATAAAATGTATAAACCATACCGTCAGCTGTGGTTATAGCGTCCTTTGAGGTGTCAGTTACTATTGCGCTCAGGTAACCGCCAAATAAGCCTCTTAAATTTGCATCTGTTGCTACACCGGCCGCATCAACACCATCTTGAGCTATTGATAGAGTAAGTGCCTGGTTCATAACTGATAAAGCTTTTTTGATTGAGGTTTTAGCTTGTTTTTCATTTGAACTTTGAATGAGTGACGGAATAGTCAACGCAGCAACAACCCCAATAACTGCTAATGTGACTAAAACTTCCGCAAGTGTAAAACCTTTTCTGTTTTTCATGAACATTTTCCCTTCCTATTTCCTATATTTTTAAATCTTTTTACACGAATTTGACTTTTTACATAAATCATAATAAGGGATATTCTCCGATTGTGCAATACTCATGTAGATGAAATTTATATCATGTGATAGCTATCTGGGCTAGGGACTTTATTGCAGGCCACTCAAACCTCCATAATCCTGAGGCGTCAAGAGCATAATTACCGACACAAGACAGTTTACATTCTTTATATACATTAATCATGTTAATGAATTCCGGAGATCTTAAAACCTCACTCAGAGGTCTGTCCTTTACGCTTATTACAGGTTTTCTGTCCCCGCATCTTAACAGGTCACCATTTGAATACATTACTGTGGCGATTTGCGGCCAATGACATTTATAATAAGTTTTTTTATCAATAATGTATTGTATAAAGTAGTCAGAATTCCTGATAGGGTAGTCCTGTTTTTTTAGGTTTTTTATTTCTCTAAAAATTTCAGAAAGAGCTTCATTTTCCAACTCCAGTGTTTTAAATCCGTTTTTCCCGTTCCATTCCTCAAAGTTATGGTAACTTTTATTAATCGTAAAATAGAGGAGTATATCCATATCTTTACAGAATTTTGCTACATCCTTTATTGAGGAAAAATCATTTGCCGCAGATATTGTACAGCAGGCATATATTCTCATTTTCGGATAATGGATTTTGTGAAACTCAATACCCTCAACACACCTGTTAAAAAGACCGTCAAGTTTTCTTATTTTATCGTGTTCTTCACCTATTGCGTCAATGGATATAAACATCAAATCAGTATATTTTCCGAATTCATGGTTCTCTTTCAAAAACCAGCCGTTTGTCGCCATTTTTGTATACATTCCGGTATCGTATGAGGCCTTGGCAATTTCTGTGAAATCTTGCCTTAAAAGAGGCTCGCCTCCCCACAAAATACTGTTCATGTAGCCTTCTTTTCCGGCTTCTTTGTATATTCTCTGAATTTCTTTTAAAGAGAGATCTTCGTTGTCTTTATGGTGTTTCCAGAAACAAAAATCACAGTTACCGTTGCATTTATTGGTTACCATATGAGAAAAGGTGAAGGGGCGTGGCCTTTTGGAAATAAACCTACTGTGGATAACTTCTTTTATTCCTCCGAGAAGGTGCCGGAAGTATTTAATCCTGTCCAGTGTCATTTGGTTTCTTGAATTGTTCAAATTGTCATGCTGAACTTGTTTCAGCATCTTTCCGGTTTTCAACATTAAACTAATCCTTATTTAAAGTCATTTGAGATAATAAAATCGTAGGGTGCATTTATGCACCTTTCATAATTGGTGCATAAATGCACCCTACGTGGTTTTTTCATAAATAAAATTATAACATACAGTTGTTACCTAGTAAGACCCTGAAACAAGTTCAGGGTGACGGTTTAAGGGTACTAAAACATTAATTGCCTTCGGAACAATTCTTATATTTACCGGCAGCTCTGTTACAGTTTCTCCGTCAATGTGGAAGTTTTTCTCCAGGGTTTGTATCTGTATTGATTTTGCCTGGTTATAAATTACACTTGAATTGTTTTTATGCCGGTTAAATAGTATCTGAAAAAAAATAACCGCAAAATCAAAGAAATTCCTTGCTTTCAGGATAAATATATCAAGCTGGCCGTCATTTATCGAACCGTTTGGAGCTATGGTGAAAAATTTCCTGAACATATTTCCTGCATTGGCGACAATTATGGAGTTTGCTTTTAATTCCATATTGTTTTCATCAATTTGCAGCCTGTAATCTTTTAAGGGCAGTTTAAAACACTTTTTTATACCACTTATCAAATAAGCAAGATAGCCGAATTTTTGCTTTAATTTTCCAGCGGAACTGTTTATTATCTCAGCGTCATAACCTGTGCCTATCCGCAGGGAAAAATACGTGTTCCCTGCAAGGCCAAGATCAACTTCCATAGTATTTCCTGAAATAATTATTTCCAGGGCTTTTTTAATGTTGTCAGGAATTCCCAGGCTTGCTGCAAAAAGGTTTGCAGTACCGCAGGGGATTATGCCAAGCTTTTTGTCTGAATTTGCTATAAGAGGCAGGATTTTAAGCAGGCTGCCATCTCCGCCTACTACTATTACCGTGTCGTATTTATCAATATTTAAAAAGTTTTCTATGCAAGAAATATTTACAAATTTAAATTTGCAGGGTATGGATTTTAGTCTGTTAAAAATTAGCTTCTTGCTGTTTCGTTTTATACCCTTACCTGAGCTGTTATTAAACACTACCAGAACGTTTTGCATTTTTTAATAATAGCATAAAAAAAAGCCAGCTTAACGCTGGCTATTGATTTAATTACAGGGAGAGTAATTATTTGGGAGTGTGTTTTTAGATTGTTTTTAGCGGTTAGAATCGAATTAGGCTTAGTGCTATTTGCGGTAAGGTGTTGGCCTGGGCAAGTACACTTGCTGACGCCTGTTGCAATATCTGGTACTTGGTCATTGTTGCGGATTCCTGGGCTACATCAACATCCCTGATCCTTGACTCGGAGGCCTGGAGGTTCTCATTCATTACTGTCAGGTTCTCAAGAGCACTTTCAAGCCTGTTTTGGTAAGCTCCAAGGTCTGACCTTCTGCTTGAAATACTGGTTAATGCAAGGTCAAGCTTGGCGATATAGCTCCTTACGTTATCGGATGTCCAGGTTGAACCTGTTACACTAAGTGAAATTCCGATGGTTGAAGAATCAACCGAGGTACTTAAAACTGTGGAGATATCTATCGTGTTTATGGAAGCTACCGCTCCTGCTCCGATTTGCAGTCTGGCACTTGAAAGTGATCCGTCTAAAAGGCTTATGTTATTGAATTGTGCTGTTTTGGATATTCTGTCGTTATCTGCCAGTCGGGCATTGATTTCTGAGAGAATGGCGTTCTTTTCCGCAGTTGCGTTAGTTTCGTTTGCTGCCTGGATGGATAATTCCCTTACACGCTGAATATTTTCTCCGATTACTGATAACCCGCCTTCGGCAATGGTCAGCATATTTATGCCGTCCTGAATATTGTTCATTGCCTTTGCGTTACCTCGTATCTGGGACCGCAAGTTTTCAGAAATTGATAACCCTGCTGCATCATCCGATGCCCTGTTGATTCGGTAACCCGAAGATAACCTTTCAATCGATCCAATCAGGCTGACTGTGTTGTGACGTAAGTTTCTTTGCGCAATTAATGACGCAATGTTGTTGTTTACTACGATTGACATGACTTTTTCTCCCTGTCTTACTTAACTATCCTTAATTATTTAAACTTTTACATTTTTATCCTTGTTTTATCATTGCAATAACATTAGTGCTATTTGTGGTAAGGTGTTGGCCTGGGCAAGTACACTTGCTGACGCCTGCTGCAATATTTGATACTTGGTCATTGTTGCGGATTCCTGGGCTACATCAACATCCCTGATCCTTGATTCAGAGGACTGGAGGTTTTCAGTCATAATAGTGAGGTTATCCAGGGCACTCTCAAGCCTGTTTTGATAAGCTCCAAGGTTTGACCTTCTGCTTGTTATACTGCCAAGTGCTGTAGTGAGCGAAGTAAGATAACTCCTGACATTATCCGAAGTCCATGTTGATGCGCTTACTGATAGAGTGATACCTAATGATGAACCGTTTGAATTTACCAGGACAGATGATAAATCAAGTGTGTTTATTGAAGCTGCTGCCCCGGCCCCGATTTGTATTCTTACGCTTGAAGTGGTTCCGTCTAATAAATGTATGCTGTTAAAGCTGGTAGATTTACAAATTCTGTCGATATCTGCTAATCTGGCGGTTATTTCTGAGAGAATGGCGCTTTTTTCTGCAGTTCCGTTAGTTTCGTTAGCTGCCTGTACGCATAATTCTCTAACTCTTTGTATATTTTCATTTATAACAGTAAGGCCACTTTCTGCTATTTGCAGGAGGTTAATGCCGTCCTGTATGTTATTCATTGCCTGTTTATTGCCTCTGATCTGTGATCTTAAGTTTTCAGAGATTGATAATCCTGCGGCGTCATCAGAGGCCCTGTTAATTCTAAAGCCTGATGACAATCTTTCAATTGATTTAACTAAATTTTGTGTATTGTTGTTCAAATTTCTTTGAGCAATCAAAGATGCTATGTTGTTGTTCACAACGATTGACATAAAACACTCTCCTTGTTTTAAAAGGTTACTTCCCTGTATACCCGCAATTAAATCTCCCCTGTTCAGTTAAACTGATAGGTATTGCGAATGTTCATTGTTTTTAAATCTTGTAAAGGTTACAGACCTAAGTCAGAAAACCTGTAATGTTCTCTCCCGTTTAGTCTTTACTTTACTTTTCCCTGTATTTTTTTCTTATACCTAATTTATCGAAACCAAGTTTACATTCTTTAACATTTTATTTTAATCTCATACAAAAGTATTAGAGAAAGTATAATTTTTCTTTGGCAAGAAGGGCGCCAATTGGCGCCCTTCTTGCCTTTTAAGGATTGCAAGCTAAGCTTGCAATCCTTAAAAAATACTAAATAAACTAATGATTTTATAAATGATAAGTAGCATAATATAAAGATTAGACGAATATGTATCAATTTTTTATTTTTTGGTGTTTTAATATATTAGTAAACTAGATAGGGAAGTTAAAACATGGCTACTCTTGAAAAGGAAAGAATCGAATTTATAGAAGTTACCGAAGTACCGGAAATCGACAAAAAAGCTCTGTGTGAAAAATTATGTGTTAATATTCTTGAAGGTCTTTTAGAAGGATATAGTGAACTGAAGGTGAAAAATCCTGAAAAAGAAGGCGAATTTCAGTCAAAGATCGAAGAATTACAAAAGCAGCTTCAGATTTATTAAATAATTAACGATGCAAAAAAAATTTTTAGTATTAAACTTTGGGGGAATAGGCGACCAGATCCTATTTTTTCCTGTATTTGAAACATTAAGAAAAACCTATAATAATCCATATATTATGCTTGTCACAGAATCAAGGAGCAGGGCTGCTGGTGACCTTACTAACTCAATTGATGAAGTTTTTGTATGTGATTTAAAAGGTAAAAATAAGTATTTTGAATTAATAAGGCTTCTTGCTAAGGCTTATAAAAATAAATATGATATTGTAATTTCTTCAGGTACTTCACAATTTATTTCAATTTTGCTTTTTTTAACAGGGATAAAAGAGCGTATAGGTTATGATAGTGGCCGTTTAAGTAGGATTTTGTTAACGAGGGCGGTGAAGCTAAATCAGAACCAGTATGCTTCAAATATGTATCATGATTTGGTTTCAGCGGAAAAAGAGGACAAAATCCCAGAGATTTCTCCACTCGCTACGCTCGGTCGAAATGACGGAGTAAAAACAATTGTTATCCATCCCGGAGTAAGCAAATTAAGCGTCCAGAAAAACATTATAAAATGCTGGGCAACTGATAATTGGGTAAAATTAATAGAAAAATTGTTATTCACCGGAAATTACAGGGTCCTTTTAACAGGTGGGCCTGATGATGCTGAGGTTATCGAAGTATTTAAGGAGAAGTTTCCTGAAAATATTGCGGAAACCAGGAACATAAAAGATTTTGTGAATATTGTAAGTCAGTCCGATATGCTGGTATGCGTTGATTCTGCGCCAATGCATATTGGGGTGGGTTTGCGAAAGCCTGTTGTAGCCTTATTTGGGCCAACAGACGAGAAAAAGCTTTTACCAATGAATAATGAACTCTTTATCGCAATTAAAAACGATAATCTGGATTGCAGGCCATGTTTATGGGACAAACGGCAAACTTCCTGTGAAAAGCAGGACTGTTTAAATATTTCACCTGATGAAGTTTTTGCTAGGATTAGTGATTATTTTGTTCAGTTCAAGTAAGGCAGTATAAGTAGGAAGTACATAAAGCTTTTCATGTTCTTGCACATTATCCAGGGCATGTAAAAAAGCTTTTTGGATATTTTCTTCGACAATTATATTTGTCGGGTTAATTCCTGCGTATTTCAGTCTGACCGCCATATCTGTTGCTCGCACTCCGCTTATTATTGCGGTTTTGCTGTAATTGGATAAAAGTTCAAAGTTCGCATCCCACAACCACGAAACATCCCTGCCATCAGCGTAGTTGTCATTAATCAGTATAAAAAGTTTTCCATTTTCATCATTTTTTATTGTTCTTAATACTTCTGTCGCGCCTATGGGGTTTTTAATCAGCTGGATAAGTACTTTTTTGCCGTTTAATTCCAGGGACTCCGCACGCCCGAAGATAGTTGAATAATTCTCAAATCCTTTTTTAATGGTGTTTATAGGGATTCCTGCACTCAGGGCTATAGTTATTGCGCATAAGGCGTTATAGCAGTTATACAGTCCGGGCAGATTAACTTTTACCTCAAATTCATCATTTATATATAAAGTCGATGAATTCACATCAACGGTGGCTTTTGCCCTGACGTGCGGCTGTGGCCTTTTCACCCCGCATGTGCAGTGAAAATAACCAAGATGCCCGTAAAAAATTTTTGAATAGTTAAAGGTTTCTCCGCAGCTACAGTTTACTGACTCTTGCGGGGCCTTAATTTTTTCATCCTGGTTTAGAAGTGTTAGTTCTTCAAAGCCGAAAAATACTTTTTCAATTGCGCTGTTTTCCATAATTCTTGAAACAATCGGGTCATCAGCGTTCAATATCAGCTTTAACGGCTTTTTGGCCAGAGTTTTTTCTATACCGGTTTCGATTTTTTTCGCTGTAGTGTTTAATTCCCCGTACCTGTCGAGCTGATCCCTGAACAGGTTTGTTACTGCAATGATGTCAGGGTTGAACTCATCAACTGCCCTTTGTAAAAATGCCTCATCAATTTCAAAAACACAGTTATCGCTGTCCATTTTTCCGGTTATGCTGCTAGATTCAGCAACAGCTGTGGTTATGCCGGTAAGCATGTTTGCGCCCCGCTGGTTATGGACTACTTTTCTGTTGTCCTGCCTGAGGATAGACGCAATTATGCCTGCTGTGGTGGTTTTTCCGTTTGTGCCGGTTATGGTGATTATTTCTTTTTTATTCTGTTTTACAAGGTATGAAAGCAAATGTGGTGAGATTTTCAGGGCAATTTTGCCGGGCAGGTTTGTGCCTGAGCCGGTTTTTGTTAGTTTTATGGCGTGGATCAGAGTTTTTGCTGTTAAAATTGAGAGTAAGTTCCGCATAATTCTATTATACTTAAAATGAATTATTAAGAAATTGTGGGAAATGTATATTTCCCACTTGAAGGATTCCCACAAAATGATATAATATGATCATAAAGATGAGGATAAAAGTATGGCAGTACCAGCAAAAAATTTAAAATTGGATTCTAAAAGAAGAATAACACTCGGAAAATTAGCAGAGAATGACGTAACTTCATACGATGCTGAATTAAAAGATGATGGAACAATAATTTTGCATCCAAAAGTGGAGATACCGGCGCATGAGGCGTGGTTATACAAAAACCCTGAAGCTCTTGCTGGAGTATTAAAGGGGATGGAAGATATTAAAGCCGGAAGAGTAACATATATGGATTTTTCAGAATATGCGGATGATGAAATAGAATGAAAATTTTTAAACTCGCAGTATCAAGTATAGCTAAAAAACAATTAGAGAGCCTTGAAAAGGATAAAGGGCTTGAAAAAAGATTAAAAGCAGTAAGAAGAACCCTCGGAATACTGCAGAGAAACCCACGTCATCCCAGCCTAAAAACACATGAATATTCCGGTTTAACTAGAAAATATGGCTGTAAAGTTTATGAAGCTTATGCGGAGAATAAAACTCCTGCTGCATATAGAATATTTTGGCATTACGGGCCGGAAGAAAATACAATATCGATTATTGAAATAACACCTCATCCGTAGGATAATTAAAAAATGACAATAACAATCGCAGATAAAACCTTTAACTCACGCCTGATGGTGGGAACAGGAAAATTTACTGACTTTGAAATAATGAAACAGGCGCATATAGCCAGCGGCGCTGATATCGTCACAGTCGCAATTAGAAGGGTTGACATCGGAGCACCGGGCCATGTCGGACTTATGGATTATATTGATACGAATAGGTTTTGGATTCTGCCTAATACCGCCGGATGCCAGACAGTTGACGAGGCGGTGCGGGTTGCGCGGCTTGGCCGAGCTATGGGGATAAATAACTGGGTTAAGCTTGAAGTTATACCTGACCCTAAATACCTGCTACCTGACCCTGTTGCCACACTTGAAGCGGCGAAACAGCTTGTTGCAGAGGGCTTTGTGGTATTGCCATACATAAACGCTGACCCATTATTGGCAAAATATCTTGAAGAGGCGGGCTGCGCTACTGTTATGCCACTGGCTTCACCTATCGGAAGCGGAAAAGGTATTAAAAACGAGGATAATATAAGAATTATAATAGAGCAGTCAAGCGTTCCTGTTGTAGTGGATGCAGGCTTGGGCGTGCCGTCAGAAGCAGCGCAGGCTATGGAAATGGGCGCGGATTGCGTGCTTGTGAACACAGCAATAGCTCAGGCTGAAAATCCTGCCCAAATGGCTGAGGCGTTTAAACTTGGGGTTGAGGCGGGAAGGATGGCGTATGAAGCCGGAAGGATTCCGGTTAAGGCGTATGCGAGTGCTTCTTCGCCGTTGACGGGCATTGTTGGAAAGTAAATTTTAACGAAAGAAAAGCGGGCTTGGCCCGCTTTTCTTTCGTCATGCTGAACTTGTTTCAGCATCTTGTAAATTATCAACGTAAAGCAAATTATAGCTTAAAATTGTTAACTGGAAAGATCCCGAAACAAGTTCGGGATGACGTTATTTACACTTTTTCTTTAGCAGCTTCAACCGCTTCCACAATTGCCTTAACAGCAATAATCATTTCAAACTCGGATTCAAGCCTGTTTACGCAGGAACCAATACCTACTGCGCTTGCGCCTGCTGCAAATGCCATTGGTGCTGTGGTGGCTGTTATTCCGCTTGCTGTCATTAAAGGTGTTCTTACATTTTTAGAAAGCTCTACTGTGTTTGCTATTGATGCCAGCGCTTTTTCTATTAAACCCCTTGCACCTGCTGATTTAGCGTCAATTGTTGCTGCGCCTTCTGTCTGAATAAGATCAATGCCGATATCTTCCAAATCCTCGGCAAGGCTTACCTGCTCTGCTATATCAAGATGTCCGGGAACTGTAACGCATATTGGTGTATCATCTCCAACCAATTCGATTGTTCTGTAAGTGATTTCAAGTACTTCTTCGGCTGTTATTCTCATGCCTTTTTTGTACATGGCATCAAAGTTACCTATTTCCAGGATGTCAGCGCCGCATTCTTTTGCCATTAAAAGCTTTTCAGGAACAACTGAAGAAACAAACACCGGAAGGCTGCATGTTTCTTTAACGAGTTTTATAATATTTTCATCTGCTGCGATATCCACCGCGTCAGCTCCGCCAATTTCGGCTGCTTTAACTATTTTAAGCACTTTTTCAATATCGTAATTATCAATACCTGCGATAATTTTAACTTTTAAACCTTCCATTATTTTTCCTCCCCATATTTTAAAATGAAACAAAGACAATTATATCATTATAGTATTTTAAAATTAATACTGTTAAAATTTTTTATAAAAATAATCAATAAAATTAATTTAACGTATCATTCTAGCCCTTTAATTTATAATATGTTTTAATAGTTATAACAAATGATATTGTTTCGGGAATATACTTATGAAATTAAACACCAGCAGATTCGGAGAAATTGAGGTTGATGACGGCCTCGTATTTAACTTTATTGAGCCGATTTTAGGTTACGATAACTTAAAAAAATATGTATTGATTGATAATTCGCCAGAATCACCTTTCAAGTGGCTTCAATCTGTTGAAGATCCCAACATAGCTTTTCCAATAACATTTCCAGCTTATTTTGGCATTAATTACCAGTTTGTTATACCTGAAGAAAAAACAAAAAAACTTGAGGTTAAAGGATCTGAAAATGTACTTTCATTTAATATTGCTTGCATCCCTCAGGGGAAAGTGGAGGACTCTACTGTAAATCTTGTGGGGCCAATAGTAATTAATGTTGAAAATAAAAATGCAATGCAGATCGTGCTAACAGATACAAAATTTAGCGTAAAACACAGACTTTTTGATAAGGATGTAGTAAAATGCTCGTCTTAACCAGAAAAAAAGGACAAAAATTAATAATAAACGATAATATAGAAATCACTGTTCTGGAAACCAGGGGTGATTCAGTAAAAATCGGGATAAATGCTCCGCGTGAGGTTTCTGTTTTCCGTGAGGAAATCTATGAAGAAATTAAAAAAGCAAATGAGCAGGCACAAAGAGAAGTGATTATTGCAGATTTGGATCAAGTCCTCGCTATGCAAAATGTAAAAAAAGATGTTTCCAATGACTATATGAAAAAGATTCAATCTTTTACTAATAAGCTGAAAAGTAATGACAAAGAATGATTTATTAAATCAAGCAAGAAAAGAAGTTTTAGTAAATAAAAATTATAAAAAAGCAGTGGAAATCCTTAATAGTATTAAGGAAATTGAAGATATTGAAATTTTTTATAATACCCTGGGTCTTGCATACCTTGAAAGCGGGGAATATGGCAAAGCTGCGGAAATTTACAAACAATCAGGAAAAAAATATCCTGCGGGTTTTTGTGAATTGTTATCAGGAAACGAGGAAGCAGCCAAAAAACTCTGGGAAAGTGCGCCTGATTCTTCACCATGCCGCTGGGGAAAATGTGTACTCGATTTTATAAAATTAAGAAAAGGGCCTGTGCCTACTTATTTACAAATAAGGAACCATCTTGAAACTGACCTTGGGTATTTTATTCAGGCTGATAAACTTCGATATGCTGAAAATTTAATGAAAAACGATACTGTTTTTATTTCTGTTAATCTTGAATCGTACAAGTTAATAGGAAGGGTTTTGCTGAATTTTGGCTTTATGAACATGGCGAAAAAGTATTTTATAAAAAGCCTTGGAGTAGTGCCGGACGATGCAGAATCATATTATTATTTAGGCCAGTATTATTATAAAATCGGGGCTTATGGAGATAGTAAAAGTGCTATTGAAAAGAGTCTTGCATATAATCAGAGTCATACGCCTTCGAGAAAGCTGCTGGGCAAACTTGAATTGAAGCTAAGATAAACAGAGGATCTTTTGTATTTTTAAATTGACTTTTATTCAGGCATAATTAAAATTTTTATAGAGCTAGAGAGGGAATATGATTACACAATTATTAAACACTATGAACACAATATTACAGGCTCCACATGTGAGTCAGATTCAATCCCAGCCTAAAAGTGCGGTAGAAAATCCTTTTGCGTCACCTTTTATTACTGTAAATGTTAAAAAAACTACGTTCGGAAGCAAAAACCAGCCGGTTCCGGGCGGATATTTTGCCGGGTATCATAATGACAAGATAAATATTGTAGGTAAGAAACTTTTTATTGCTGTATAATCATACAATGCGGTATGCAAACACATTTAAAAACATTGTTAAATCAACTATAAAAGATGACTGCCTGGGGATGGCTTCAAGTATGGCATTTAATTTTATGCTCGCCATATTTCCTTTTTTAATAGGAACAACCGCTCTCTTTGGTATCCTTGGAACAGAAGAAACAGTAAATGACATCATTGTGTCTATAAGGACAATCGCCCCACCTGATGCACTTTCTGTTATTGAGCGTACGTTGAGGGAAACTATTACCAGTAATTCAAAAGGCGTGCTGACTTTAAGCTTTTTGGTCGGGATTTTGTTTGCCTCAAACGCAATAAACATGCTTATGAAATTTTTAAACCGGGCGTATGGAGTGCCGGAAACAAGAAAAATCTGGAAAATACGTGCCCTGACTTTATGGATAATAATTCTGTTTTTCCTGGCTATATTTGTTATAACAAACATGATTATTATGGGAAGGGTAATCCTTGACTTCCTTGACCATTATATCGGCATTCAGGATACTACAATCAATATAATTAACTTTGCTCGTTGGCCTGTAACGTTTTTAACGCTGTTTTTAATTGGTTTTATAATTTATTATTTTATGCCTAATATATCCGCAACAGTTAAAAGTAAAATTTTAAGCTCATTACCCGGCACGTTGTTTTTTACAGCAGGTTGGTTGGGTGTTTCTAGGCTTTTTGGTTTATATGTTGAAAATATTGCGCAGTTCAGCAGGGTTTATGGTGCGCTTGGAGCTGTGATTATATTGCTTTTGTGGCTTTATTATACTTCGCTTGTTATTTTAGTGGGTGGAGAGGTTAATTCTGAGTTTTACAGGTATTATAAGGCGCGGGAGTAAGGATATTTTAGCCAATAAATCAGGGCAGACACACAGGTCTGCCCCTACAATATTTGGTTATTCAAGTTAATTAACGTTGATATCCAGTTGTTTTGCTATTTGTCCCAGTGTTTCTTTTACTTTCATAGGTTTGTTACAATTATGATGAAGGTCTTTAAAATAAATTTCAGATAGTTCTTCTTCTTTATGCCCCGATATAAATTTTACAGTATCCATAGGGATTATTTGTGCTGGGCGATCGGTAGGTCTAACAAAAATTGCACTTCCGCATCCAAATGATACATTTTTCATAGTTTTATCCTTTTCCTTAAATTATTAACAATAGGTTTAAAACACGTGAAAATAAAAGTTGATAGTATTGTTAATAAAAATTTACAAAAATGTTCGTTGTGTTATCAAGCTACACGACAGGGCTGCAACATTTAATTGCCGCGTGGGCTAAAGCCCACCCTATTTTAGCTAATTCCCGAGTGCCGTGAAACAGATCACCAACCCCGCAATGTTATTAATATTATTTTTCCGCAATTCGCTGATTAATTCTTCCATTGTAGCGCCTGTGGTGCATATATCATCAAACAGCACAAGCTTTTTGCCGGAATATTTCTCGGGGAAAATTTGGAACGCATCCTGAAGGTTATCTTTCCGCTCCTTTGAGGATAGGTGGTATTGCGCTTTAGTGTCTTTGACCCTTTTTATAAGGTTTGTGTTAACTTTAAGTCCAAGTTGCGAGGCAATAAGCTCAATGTGATTGTATTTTCTCTTTTTTTGCCTTTCATTGTGCATAGGGACAGGTATTATTTCTATATCTTCTTTTAAATCCATCGAGTCAGCGAGGATTTTTGCTATTGTCGCGGCGAGGTCACGTTTATCGTGGTATTTAATTCCCCGAATAAGCTTTTTAAGTTCTCCTTCATAGGAAAAATAGCCGTATATTGGAACTCCTTTTATATTTTTCGTTTTCTTAAAACTTTTAGCTTTTATCTTTTCAAAACAGTTACCGCACAAAGAGCCAAATTCGGCTTTGTTGCCGCATAAATAGCACTTTTTATAGAAAAAATAATCGAGGATATTACCAAAGAAATCTAACATTTTTATTAAACTTATTAAACTAACGCAGGATTAACTATAAAAATAATATATGTAAAATAAATTAATGCCAGACAAAAGTAAAATACCGGAACTCCCTACAATAGACGAAATCTCTGAAACACTGCCCGCTGTTTCTGAGTACTGTCCTGCTTCGCGGCTGCCTGAACTTTTTAAGGAGTCACAGAGTGACACTTTGCCTGTTATTGATATGGAAGGAAAGCTTACAGGCATTATTTCAGAGTATGACCTGGCGAAAATCATACCTGACTGGAGTATGGATCAGGAAAGTTACCTTCATGAATACCTTGTAGCGTCACTTATGACAAGGGATGTATGGGCAGAAACCACAAATACCAATATTTCAGAGTTGTTATCCAATGTAAATAAGATGCACACACGGGTAGTCCCAATAGTTGAAAAAGATGAGACATATACAGGGAGTGTAATTACAAGATCATCAATAATACATTACCTTACAAAGCTTGTTAAGCCCCGCTCATTGGGTGGGCTTGCGACTCCGCTTGGGGTTTATATCACAGATGGAAAACATCAGGCAGGGCCGGGCAACCTGGGTCTTTTTCTTACAGGTGTAGTTCTTGGCTTGATTATTTCTGTAATTGAGGTTATTACTGCGTTTGTAATTAACTGGTTTAATATTGACTCGATAGGCGGGCCATATTTTCCACTTATAATTTTAGGACAAATAGTTCTTTTCCTGCTTATATTAAGGTTTACACCACTTGTAAAGATGCACGCTGCTGAACATCAGACAATAAATGCAATTGAAAAAGGGATGCCTCTTAGTCTTGAAACAGTAAAAATGCAGCCTAAAGAACATGTACGCTGTGGAACTAATTTAATGGTGCTTATACTTGGCATACAGATTATTGTAATAATTTATGGGAGTTTTTTAACTCAGTTTGGGCCTTTATTTCAGTTTTTATTCCTTATATTAGGGTTTTCTTTTATTTTTTCATATTGGAAACGAGGTGGAATGCTTTTACAGAAGTATTTTACTACTGTTAAAGCTTCTGATAAATACATAAAATCAGGAATTAAAGCGGGAAACGAAATTCTAAAAAAATATAAGGAAGACACCGATCCCCGCTCCTCGTCTATCTTTACAAAAATTTGGAATAGCGGATTGATCCAGATAGTAGCCGGATTTATACTTGTTAATTTTATCTTTGATATAATTGTATAAAAGGAGAAATTAACTAAATGCATATAATTACGATGTTAGCTCTTTTGAGCGTTTTAATACTGGTTCACGAATTCGGGCATTTTATCGTAGCAAGATGGCTCGGAATAAGGGTAGAAAGGTTTGGTTTCGGCCTTCCGTTCGGCCCCACTCTATATGAAACAAAGTGGGGAGAAACCAAAATTTGTATCCACGCCTTTTTGTTGGGCGGGTATGTATCATTTCCCGATGATGATCCTGAAAGTAAAATCCCAAAAGACAGCCCGGAGCGAATATCCAATAAATCTGTATGGGAAAGGTTTCTGGTTGTTTCAGCCGGGGTTATTGCAAATGCTATAATTGCTTATTTTATAGTTTTACTGGTTGCAGGAGGCTCTGGTGGAGTTCCTTCAGGTAAATATAATGTGTTTATTGAAGGAATACAGGAAGGCAAAGATTTGCCTGCACAGGAAATCGGTGTACAATCCGGTGATAAAGTAGTATCAGTTAACAGCATCCCTGTTGATACACTGTTCAAGTTTGTGGAAACAGTGCAGCGCAGCAAAAGATTTAATGATTTTGTTTCTTATGGAACATATAATTCACAGTTGCAAAAAATTCAGGAATTAAACCCTGATCTGCCTAAAGAAGGCGTCATCCCGGCCGGAACCATGGTAAAACTGCCAGCTGCTTCCCCGGAAGAGCCGGTAGATGTTCCGAAAGACATTTTTTCCGGTTATCAAAAATATAAACCAAATGGTAAATATTTAAATGGAGAAGAAAAAGAACTCAGGAGCAGTCTTGAAAATAAGCAGGAATATATTTCAGACGGCAATATGACTGTTCAGAGTCTTGCTGCTGCAACAGGCGACACAGTTCACGCTATGAATATTATGGTTGAGAGAAACGATGAATTAATCAAGTTATCTCCTGTTTATCCTACTAAAGAAGGCGTTATTGGAGTAAAGCTTTCCATAGAAGAAATTAATACAACTGTTCAATCACCCGGTGATGCTGTGGTGAAATCCTGGAATTATCTCCATAGAAACGCAGCCTATATGGTTAAAGGCTTATGGATGATAGTAACAGGGCAAATCCCTTTAAATGACCTGCATGGGATTGTTGCGGTCACAAAAATCGGAAGCGATATTATTGAACAAAAAGGTATATGGGACGGGTTATTGTTGACCGCACTAATAAGCATTGACCTTGCTATAGTGAATTTGTTGCCTATACCGGCCTTAGACGGTGGGCATATAATGTTCCTGATGATTGAAAAGTTAAGAGGCAGGCCGGTTGAGGAAAAGACACAGGAAGCTTTTGCAAAATATGGTTTTGCTTTCCTTATAGGGCTGATGGTAATAATTATTTTTAATGATATTTTTGCGCTTATAACCGATAAACTGTAAAAATACTGAGGTTAAGGGTGCAGGACAGTCATCTTCCTGTTGTAGTTGTGCAAAATCATCTTGTAGTGGCTGTATTTAGGATTTATGTTATTATATTATTGATAGCTAGGATAAAGATGCTTAAAAGGTTAAATTTATGACTGTCCTTAAGATTCTGACATACGGAAATGAAGTCCTAAGAACTCCCTCAAAGGAAGTGCATAAGGTTTCTGTAAAAATACAAAAAATTGTGGATGATTTGTTTGACACTATGTATTCATACGACAATGGTATAGGGCTTGCTGCTCCGCAAATTGGTTATAATTACAGGATTTTTGTACTTGACCTGGCAAAAGATGGTGAACCACCTAATCCTGCTGTCTTTATAAATCCGAAAATTATTAAGAAATGGGGAGCTTTAAGCAGTTTTGAAGGATGTTTAAGTTTTCCTGATGTTTATACATACGTCAGGCGCTATGAAAATATTATAGTTAAAGCCCAGAACCTGAAAGGAAGATCTTTTACTTTAGAAGCAAAGAACGGCTCGCTTCTTTCCCGAGCGATTCAGCACGAATATGACCACCTTGAGGGGATATTATTTGTAGATCATGCAAGAAGCAGGTTTGAAACAGATAAACTTCTAGCAGAAAAGGGGTTGCCTCAAATTAATTCTGATTATTTAATGGAAGAAGAAGAATTGGAAAAAGAAATTTTAGAAAAAGGAAGTAATAGTATTCAAAATGAAGATAATATTCCTCGGGATACCCCAAATTGCTGTTAAATCATTAATTTAATATTATTTTATCTTCAGCTATTTCTTCAGCTAATACTTCGACCCAGTCTATTACATTATCAAACAATGTAGTATCTTTTGCATAACCGCGCATAGCTTCAATTCTTCTAATAGTATGCGTGTTACCTTTGTTATCAGTTATCACTACAGCATCTAAGATTGGCACATCTTTTGATCTTTCTGCCTTTATGTTAAGTTCTGGCAATATAACATGAGAAACTTTTTTATCCATATCACACGTTATAGAAGCAGAATAATCCTTAAATTTTTTTCTACCTACATCCAAAGTTTCAAACTTTTTAAGTGCTTTTTCAAGGGCTGGAATATTATCCCTGGAATGATCGGCTACTCTCGCTCCTGGCTTCCCATAATTATAAACTCCTGTAAAGGATAAAGAATTAATCATACTTGTAAACCTTTAAAATTAATCTAATATACTGTTTAAAAACTGAACAAAAAAAAACTTGATAGACAATTAATCAAATATAAATATTTATTTACAATGACAGGAAAAATAAATTTAAGTAGAATAAAAATATGAAAATAATATTTCTCGGAACACCGCAGATTGCTGTTAAATCACTTGAGTGTTTAATTAATAAAGACGATGTTGAAGTTGTTGCAGTTATAACCCAGCCTGACAAGCCTGCAGGTCGTGGTAAACATCTATGCGCCCCTCCTATTAAGCAAAAAGCGCAAGAATATAATATTCCTGTGTATCAACCTGTATCAATCAGGAAAGATTTGGAATTAATAAGTATTTTAAAGGAATTAAAACCTGATTTTTTTGTAACTTTTGCGTTTGGACAGATTTTAAGCCAGGAAGTTATCGATATTCCTAAATACGGCTGTATAAACCTTCATGCCTCGCTTCTCCCTAAATACCGAGGTGCAAATCCAATCCAATCTGCCATTATAAATGGAGAAAAAAAGACCGGTATAACAACAATGCTGACTGAGTTGTCGCTTGATACAGGCCCGATTGTATTGCAGGAGGAAATTGAACTCACTGATTCAATGGTGACAGGTGACTTGTGCGGTATTATTGCGCAGAGAAGCCCTGAATTAATATATAAAAGTCTTAAGGGGTTAAAAGATGGCATAATAGTTCCAACCCCGCAGGATTCAAATCAGGCAACTTATACACCAAAGCTGAAAAAAGAAGATGGATTGATTGACTGGGCTGAGTCAGCGCAGTCAATCCACAATAAAGTGCGGGGATTAAAGCCTTGGCCTGAGGCTTTCACTTATATAAAGAACACCTGCATTAAAATTACCGAAACAAAATTAAATTCTGAAAAAATTATTAAATCCGGGGCAGTTGGCGAAATATTATGTAAAATAAAAGATGGAATACTTGTTCAGACAGGCGAAGACTCAATAATAGTAACACGTGTGCAGCCTGCCTGTAAAAAAGAACAGGATGCAGTTTCCTGGTACAATGGGGCCAGATTGCAGGAAGGGGAAGGATTTAAAGGAGGTTAAACCATAATGTTTTTCTATAGTCCTGAATACATGTTCATAGCTTTAATAGGAATGGTGATAGTTTTTATCCCACAAATGCTTGTTAAAAGCACATATTCGAAATATGCGCGCGTTAAAGCTTCCAGAAATATGACTGGCGCTGAAGTCGCAAAATCTATGTTAGAAAATGCAGGAGTGCACGACGTTCATGTTGAACCTGTAGGCGGTGAACTCACAGACCACTATGACCCGACAAAAAAAATATTAAGACTCTCAGAAAACATATATCACGGCAATTCAATCTCTGCATACGGAATAGCAGCACATGAAGTCGGCCACGCTATACAGGATAACAAAGGTTATATGCCAATGCGGCTGAGGGCAGGAATTTTCCCTGCTGTGCAAACAGGTCAGGTACTCGGCCCATTGCTTATTATGGCAGGCTTGGGTCTTAGATACGCAGCAGGCATGGGTGAATTTACCAATATGATAGCGCTTGCAGGTATTGCTCTGTATGGATCAGTCGTACTTTTCCATATAGTTACCCTTCCTGTTGAGTTCAACGCCAGCTCCCGGGCTATTAGAGTACTTGCTGACGGAGGTTATCTTGTTGATAACAAGGAAGTCGACGGCGCTAAAAAGGTTTTTACAGCAGCTGCGCTGACTTATGTTGCGGTAGCCCTGTATGCACTTATAGAGCTCCTTTACTGGGTCTGGATATTTTTCGGACGCAGAAGGGATTAGATAAAAATTTTTAATATATATTGCATTTTCCGTTGCAAAAGGCCTGCTCAAGCTCTGGCATAATGCTTTTGTGTGTCATCTCAAACGTAATTGGGGTTATAGATATTTTATTGTTCCTGATTGCAGTTACATCAGAGGTTTCATCCTCTTCCGTGTCAGTTAATTCCCCTGCGAGCCAGTAATACACTTTACCCCGCGGGTCAATACGTTTTTCATATTTGTCTGTGTACATACGTGTCCCGAGTTTGGTAATCTGGATTCCGGTAATTCCTTTTGAATTCACGGTCGGAATATTTATATTGAGGATAGTTTTCTTTGGGAAATTTATTTCGGCAATTTTTGGCACAAATTTTGCTATGAAATTCGCGCTATAAGCAAGATCTGTAGAATCATAACCAATATCGCATAATGATACTGCTATACTTGGATAGCCAAGCACTGCTCCTTCCATTGCAGCGCTGACTGTGCCGGAATACAATATATCCGCCCCAAGGTTCGGGCCGTTATTAATACCTGAAATAAGCAGATCAGGCTTTTTATCCAGAATTGATGTGTTTAATGCTAATTTTACGCAGTCCCCTGGCGTACCATTGGTTGCCCAGGCTTTTATGTTTTTATCAAAGCCAATTTCTGTTTCCTCTAACCTCAAAGGATGGTGCAGAGTTAAGGAATGGCCGGCAGCACTTCTTTCCCTGTCAGGCGCCACCACATAAACTTCATGTTCATTAGCCAGTCTCTGGGCTAAAGTTCTTATTCCCAGAGATTGTATTCCGTCATCATTACAAAGCAATATTCGCATACTTTATTTTACCTTTTACATACTGAAATATCTTACAAATTATATTATCGGCAATTAAGAAATTTTCTTTGCTTTTAAATACTTAATTTCTTCATCAAAGCATAACTTAATTATCCTGTTCCTTTCTGTTTCGCTAATGTCTGTGAAAAGTATAACAGACGCAACATTCCTGCCCTGCAATAGGGTGTATAGAACCCGTCCTATTCCTTTTATAACCATTCCATCAGGAAGAAACAGGGAAAATACCCACCTGTCTTCAGCTTTAAATTCCTCGTCCGCAAAGAATCTTATGCCGCCTCCACCTATGTTTATTGTCCTTGTTTCAAAGTTTACATCCCCTTTTTTTAAAGTTAATCTGAGGCTTATAGGAGCTCTTACATATTCTCTTCTTTGAATTTTCTTTTTTTCCACCGGTAGTTCAATCACAAAATCATGTTCCAAAGGAGAGTTTATAACTATTGAATCAAATGCAAAAATTCCTGAATCTGAGTATATTACAGCCTCGATTTCCCTGCCTTCAGGCAGGTCTCTTATAATATCCATCCTGTCCTGTGGGAAAACAAGGCCTATTCTGTCATTTTCTACCCATTTTATAGTACAGGAAATGTTTTCCTCTTTAACAAAAGGCATAATAAATTTTATTTTCACTATGTTCCCGTTTTGCAGCTCTTTCATTTCAGCCCTTTTATTTCAGCCTTTTTATTTCAGCCTTTTTATTTCAGATTATAAGAGTCCTCTTTTTTTAGTTTTCTTGACATAATTTTTTGAACTATTTCATCAGGGGTTATATTAGTATAAACAGCCTCGTAAACAGCGCAGGAAAGCGGGGTTTCTATGCCAAGTTTTTTGGACAATTCGACAACTGCTTTTGAAGTTTTAACCCCTTCTGCTACTGTACCTATTTCTTTAAGGATGTCCTCAAGTTTTTTGCCCTTCCCGAGCATATAGCCAACCTGAAAATTCCTGCTTAAAGGGCTGGTACAGGTTGCGATAAGGTCGCCAACTCCTGCCAATCCGTATAGAGTACTTGGGTTAGCTCCTAAGGCAACACTTATCCTGACCATTTCAGCCAGTCCTCTGGTAAGAAGAGCTCCCTTGGCATTATCACCAAACTGCATGGCTTCAATAAATCCTGATGCTATAGCTATAACGTTTTTCAGGCTGCCGCCGAGTTCAACGCCAATTATGTCTGAATTACTGTAAAGCCTGAATTTTTCAGAAACACTGAATTTTTCGCGAAGTAAATTTGCGATCTCCATTTTTTCACAGGCAATAGCGGCTGCTGTGGGTAGTCCTTTCAGTACTTCTTTTGCTAGTGTGGGCCCTGCAAGTGTTGCAACAGTGTTGTCAGGTAATTCCTGACTGATAACCTCACTCATTCTGTATGGCCCGGGCAAATCAAGCCCTTTCGATGCATTTACCAGTATTTGATCAGGAGTGAGGCCCACTTCTTTAAGCCGCTGGCATACTGACCTTAAGGCAGCAGAAGAAACAACACAAAGGATGATTTCCGCGTCTTTTATTGCTTCCTGCAAGTTTGAGGTAATTTTTACTTTATCATCAAGCCGCACTTCTACAGGAAAAGTGACAGATTTTGTATTTATGAGTTCATCTGTTAAATCTTCTTCTCTTGACCAAAGGTAGACTTCGTCAAAATTTTCTGTTAAAAGCCAAGTGAGTGTTAATCCCCAGCTACCCGCACCTAGAACCGCTAATTTCATTAAAAGTTTTCTCCACTTCCTCCAATGTAATACATCTTACCAGTTTAAACCTGTATTGACCAGCATTTCTAATATTTTTTACATAATAAGCAAAAAATTTCCGCATATGCTTAATACCTGCTTCTTCACCCCTGTATTCAACTTCATTTTGGCAATGAATTAAGGCTGTTTTTAATCTTTTTTCCAGTTCAGGAGGAGGTTCGATCTTTCCAGCTTCAATGTAAGTTTCGATTCTGGCAATAAGCCCCGGATCGCCTAATATTCCCCGGCCTACAGCAATACCGTCACAACCTGATATTTGCAGGCATTCGCCTGCTTTTTCAGGGGAATCTATGTCACCATTGCCGATAACAGGAATATTTACGGCCTGTTTTACCTGTGCAATAGCGTGCCAGTCAGCGTCTCCTGAATACATCTGAGATCGTGTCCTGCCATGTATAATTATTGCATCTGCGCCGCTGGATTCAGCCATTTTAGCGAATTCCAGGTAGTTTTTTGTGTTGCAATCCCAACCGAGCCTGCACTTTACAGTAACAGGTATTTTTACAGAATTCTTAACTGCTGTTATTATGTGTGAAGCTAGGGATAAATCAGTCATTAACCTTACCCCGTCAAAGTTTTTTACGATTTTAGGAGCGGGACAGCCCATATTTATATCAATAAAAGTAGCCTTATCTTCTAATTTTTGTGCTGCTTCAGCCATAATTTCCGGTATGTGGCCTGAAATTTGGAAGGAAAGAGGAAATTCAGCTTCATTATAGTCAGTAATACCCTGCTGGTTGTTGTATTTAAGGGACTGTGAGCTTACCATTTCGCTCATTAGCAGGCAATTTTTGCTTTCTTTTCTGACAAGACTGCGCAGCACAGTATCGGTAAAATCCGCCATCGGCGCCAGAACCACTCGGCTGTTCAAATTTACAGTGCCAATTGTTAAGTTTCTTAATGTTTTTGCTTTTTCGGATTGCATGGGGATTATATTTTGTCTAGTATATTAATAACTCCTTTCTATAATAATATAAAAACAAATGAGGCAGACACAAAAAGGCTAAAAAGCCGTTAATGTTTTGCCTCATTTTGAATATTTTATCAACAAAAAATTAGATTTTATAATTGGGAAACCCTCTCCCTTGCATACTTTACATATTCATCCTGCTGGTCCGGGGATTTTTCTATATACTTCCTGTACCATTTTTTGGCTTCAGGATAATTTTTTAGCGTGTCATAATCCACTGCGAGCAAATAATATGCCATTACCAGTTCAGGATTGTATTTAACTGTAAGAGCATAATCACTAATGGCGAGCGGATATTTTTTCATTGCATCATAAACCATGCCACGTTGGTAGTATGCCTCAGCATTTGTAGAATCTTTTATAAGCACTGTATTTATAGTTAAAAGTGCTTCTTTATATTTGCCCTGGTTATATTCAAGGATTCCTTTTTCAAGCAGGTTATTTGACGTAAGCTGATTTAGCGACGCAATTGCCTTTTTTATATCTTCGTTATTTGGGTCTAATGCGAGGGCTTGCTTGTAAGCTTTCAGGGCTTTTTCATAGTTTTCCTGTTGGGCATAAGCGGCTCCAAGATAATGATAGGCAGTTGAGTTTTTAGCATTAATCTGAACAGCTTTTTGATACGCTTCTATAGCTTCCTGATTTTTATCTGAAGCCTGGTAAGCAGCCCCGAGATTTACGTACAAATCACTATCCGGCTCACTTATCTCTATAATTTTCTTATATTCTTCTATTGCTTCGGTATATTTCCCATTAGTGTGCATTTCCAAGGCTTTTTGATACCTTACAGTCGCTGCTTCTGAGTCTATTATGGAAATCATATCATTAATTTTCTTGTTATCCGGCATAATTTTTTTGGCGTCTCTGAGCACGGCAACCCCTAGATCCGGCTGGTTCTTCTCTTTATATATCGTGGCTATGTTTAAATAGGCATCAGTATGTTTAGGGTCTATTTTTATGGTTCTTTGATAATAATCTAATGCTTCATCCGGTCTGTTAACGGAGTGAAGATAATAGGCAAATTTATACTGCGCTACCGGGTCGTTAGGATTATTATTTGCAAACATTGATAATGTACTGAGAATATCGTTTTTATTTGGGAAAAGCATGACAGTTTCAAAAAGCGCATTTTTGGCCATGGAATTCCCGCTGTCTTTTCTTAAAACAAGCTGGAATTCATTTATTGCCTCGTCTAACCTGCCCATTTCTTTTAGTGCTGTGCCTTTATAATAATGGGCAAGAACATTATCCGGCAATACCTGAAGAATTGTATCATATGCTCTTAATGCGGTTACATATTGTTTTTTCGCCTGGAATAAAGTACCAAGATTGAGTCGTGTAGTAACATCATTTGGGTTAATTGATTCGGAAATCCTGTATTCTCTTAAAGCTCCTTCAAGGTCGCCCTTTTTTTGGAGAACCACGCCCAAATTCATATGTGCAGAAGCATCACGAGGTTGAGCCTTAATTTTTTCTATCCAGATATATTCAAGGTCACGTAATATTTCATTTTTTTGGCTATCTTTACTGGTATTTAATGCTACGTTAAATTCCTTTACTGCTGCTTCATTGTTTCCTGAATCTTGCAGTGCCCTTGCATATTTTAAATGCAGTTCAGGCCGATTTTGTGCGTTCGGATTGTTTAAAAGAGCCTTTTTATAATAATCAACAGCTAATTTGCCTTTTTGAATCGCCACATAAATATCGCCGACAGATTCATAAATTTCAGGGTTATTTTCTTTTTTCAGTGCTTCGTTGTATTCCACAATTGCTTCGGTAAATTTACCTTGTCCGCGAAGGACTTTTGCTATTTTTAACCTGGAACTCGTCTTTGCTGTATCAATTGCACTGTTAAGATTGGTTTCTGCTATGTATAAATTTTCTTCTTCGAGTTTGGATGCCAGTTTGTATCCATCATATTTAAGGTAATAAATGGCATTTCTATAATCATTTGCAGCTTGATCCAGGCTTGATTTCTGGTTAAAAAAGTAGCTGCCTCTGTTTATATATGCAACTGCCAGGTTTATTCTTGTTGTAGACCTCTCAGGAGCAAGCTCCAGGGCTCTTTTTAGGGAGTCAATAGCTTTACTGAACTCGTTTGCTCTGTAGTATTCCATTCCTCTTTTATAATACACGTCACTTTCATCAAGATATTGAGTGTAATTTGCCTCATTGTTTGTAATATCCTCGAAAGATTCAGGATAAGGCAGGCTTGCTGCAAGTCCCATAGAATTAAAAGTTGAAAAAAGGATTATAATACCTGAAGCTTTGACAATGAAATTCTTTTTTCTCATCTGGTCGTCCTCATAATGGATAAAGATATTTTAACACAATCCATCATTGTCATTCTGAGGACATTTTTTCAAAAAATGGACACTGCAAAAAAAATCATTATTAATAATTTCAGGAAATGGGAAAATTTTTACATAACTTTACAAAAAACCTAAAGTATTACTTGAATTTGCCGATAAACAAATTAAGTACGCTCATAAACATGGAGAAAAGATAATGGGTTTAGCAGCTAGCCAAGCAAGATTTTTACAGTTGACTGCAAGGAAAAGTGACCTTGAATTCCGGGGTCAGCAATTAAACCAGGAACGTACTATTAATGCCCATAATATGGAACAGCTCGTTGAACAAATGCAGGCGGCTGCGCAAGTTGATGATGAAGGCCAACTGGTAAATCCTAACGTTTATAATGTTATTACAGCTGAACTTGAACTTAAGCACTCGATTGACAGAACACTGGAATTAGAACTTAAAAACGTTGATACACAGCAACAGGAAGTACAAACTGAAGTTGACGCGGTTAGCAAGGTTATAGATAAAAACATTGATATGACCTTTAAAACATTCGCATAAGGAGATTCTGAAACAAGTTCAGAATGACAATTAAGGAAGAGGAAGAGAAGGAATAATATGAGCTATAAAAATGATCATTTGCTGACTATTTCAAATAAATACGGCGAAGCCAGCAGCGACGCCAAAGCAATGGTCTTTGAAACTTATGACAGATTACGAGATTTAACAGTGAGCGGCCCAGGCATTGGGGGCGCTTCTGCATATGGTAATATAGGCAATTTCTTTATAAATCTTTCAAAATTAATCGGCCCTTCAAATTATATGCCTGTACTTGGATCTTCTGCGATTAATATTCCGGGAACATCCTACTCATCACCGATTAGCGGGGGATATTCATCAATCCCCGGTGTACAGTCAGCATTTGGAATGAGCAGCCTCGGTAAATACCCGGGCTTTCCAACAGGAGGCGCAGCCTCACTTTATAGTATAATGGCGCTGGGTAGTTCTCTTGTTCCTCTTGCAAGTACGTTTTCAATTGGAGGAATGCCTACAGGCGGAGCATCAGCTCTCACCGCAAGTATACCCGGAGGGAATTCATACGTTCCTGCTGTCGGAGCTTTTACCGGATTAACCTCTGCTGGTGCCGGGATTGGTGATATTACCCTTCCTGTTGCCGGAGTAGTGGGCGGAATAGGTGGCTTAATGACACATATGGCGCCTTATTTTGGGCCAAGCGGCCTGGTGGCAGCGCTTGCCGGAAACTTGCTGAGCGGGTATTCAGGTGCGGCTGTTAGTGGCTACAATTATATAACCAGCAGAATTATTACAAATGCGGATACTATTCTTACAATGAAGATTAAAAACCTTGAAACAACAGTGAAACAGTTGGATACTCAAGGTGAGGTAATCAAAAAAATGCTGAAAAGCGCTATTGAAGCTGATTCAAAAGTTGCAAATGACCTTTAATCAGGAATAATTATGCAAAGGCTCTACTTAAGATTAATTTTTAGCAGGTTAGAAAAAACTTTATACTTTTTTAAAGACTTTAAAACTTTGGTTTATAACCTTATTAAACCTGCGGTATACAAAAAAAAGATGATAAAAGTGCTTGAAATCAACAGGAAAAAATTATTAAAAAAGCAGGACATTATTAACTCAAAAAACGGACATAAAAACGCAAAATTTATGAATGTGACACGTTAGTTTAGTCGATTACAGGGAATATATTAAATAGGGAAACATAAACATTTGTAACAATTATTTACGTTAAAAAGTAAATTAACCAGGCTCAATTGTTTTTATATATATAGGAGTAAGTTATTTCTTCTATAAGGGAATTCGTCGAAAAGGAGCACTCCACAAATGTCAGCACCAGCAACAGCTATAAGTAACTACTTTAAAAATATGGCAAGCTTTGGCAGGATAACACATTCTTATTTTAGAAGAAGAAATCCTGTTGCTAAGGCGGTGGTGAACTTTTTAACTTCAATTTATAATCTGTTGAGTTTGAAAAAACGACTAAAATCAATGCAATACCAGGTGCAGCTAACTCAATACAGAATGCACCAAATGGAAAAAATGATGAATGAAGCCAATCCTTATAATTCACAGGGAGGTTTTCACATTAATAAATACAGATAGGTAACAAAGGCACGGGGAATCGAATAATGGGGCTATTTTCAGGCATAATCGGTCTGGTACACCTACAACAAAGACAGCTAGATCTTGAATATAAAGTTCAGGATATTCAGACTAATATAAATCAGGTTTCTTCCTATGCAGTGGAACTTGTTACCATTGGGGATGAACTTGATCCTGAATCTGCGGAATTTAAACGGCTTAATACACGAAAGAAAAAGCTCGAATTAATGGAAAAACGGCTTCAATCTGAGTTAACCAGATATCAAACCCAGTTAAAAATTGTAAACCAGCAACTTGAGTCTTACCAGAAAATGGTTGATGGAAGTATTAAGAGATTATGCACTTTTGGTGATGCCGGGCGTTAACGCATAACACAAATGCTATAAAATTTTATATATTTTGGGACAGGGGCGCCGAAGGCGCCCCTGTCCTTTTTTGAGGGCCCGCGCGAAGTGCGGGCCCTCAAAAAACAGTTACTTTTTTACCATTACCAAAAAGATTCTTCGCTTTGCTCAGAATGACCTTGTGCTAAAATTTCCGTGCTAAAATTTTATTAAATGGCTGGATTAATTCTTAAAAATGTAAATAAAATTTATGATAAAAAAACCCATGTAATAGAAAACCTTAACCTGGAAATCTTTGATGGGGAATTTTTAGTTTTGGTCGGGCCTTCCGGTTGTGGAAAGTCCACTATATTAAGGATGATAGCTGGTTTGGAAGATATAAATTCCGGTGAAATACTCATTGATAATAAAATAGTAAATAATACCCCTCCAAAAGACAGGGATATCGCCATGGTATTCCAGAATTACGCGCTTTATCCTCATATGACTGTGTATCAAAACATGGCGTTCGGATTAAAAATGCGGAAGTTTAAAAAGGATGTAATAGATAAAAGGGTTAAAGAATCCGCTGAGATTCTTGATCTTGGAGAACTTCTTGATAGAAAACCAAAGCAGTTGTCCGGCGGACAGCGTCAAAGGGTAGCATTAGGTCGGGCAATAGTCAGGGAGCCAAAAGTATTCCTGATGGATGAACCTCTATCTAACCTTGATGCTAAATTAAGGGTGCAAACCAGATTTGAGTTGAAAAAACTCCATAAAAGATTAGGAGCAACTTTTATTTATGTAACCCATGACCAGGTTGAAGCAATGACAATGGGGGATAGGATTGTAATTCTTGATAAAGGCGTTGTTCAGCAGGTCGGAACCCCTGATGAGGTTTATCACTATCCTGCCAATATGTTTGTTGCGGGCTTTATTGGCTCGCCTGCTATGAATTTCCTTGATGCCGGTATTATAGGCAAGCAGGGTACACTTGGCATCAGGCCCGAATATTTTACAGTCGGAGAAGCAGGAACTCATGTTTTTAAAGTTGTACCTGAGTTGGTAGAAACGCTCGGTAGTGAAAAATTGGTTCATTTTGTGATTTCTGATAAAAAAGTTACGGCTAAAGTGCCATCTGAAGTTGATATAGTACCTGGCAGGGAAGTAGTTTTTTCAGTGGATGAGTCTAAGGTAATCCTTTTCTGATTCATAAACCATTTCAGATATAAAATTTATAAATGGCTGGTTATTGCCTTTTAGCTGTGCCTCTTGAAGTGTAAAAATATAGTCATTTCTCATGACTGGAGGAATAACAGTTATGACATATTCATCCTGAAGAAGGGCTAAGTTCATCAATAATCTTGCAGTCCTGCCATTGCCGTCAACAAAAGGGTGTATTGTCACAAGTTCCTTATGAAGCAATGCTGCGAATTCTACTGGATGATATTTTTTTCGCATTTTAGGAATTTTATTGCAAAATTCTTTCATTAAATGAGGTATATCCTCAGGGGAAGGTGGCAGGAACTCCGTGCCTGTTATGATTACCTTTGTTTTCCTGTATTTTCCAGCTTTTTTCTCATCAATATGTTTATAAAAAAGATGATGAAGTTTTAAAATATCTTTTTCAGTTATTTCCCTATTTTTTGCCAGCTTATACAAGAAATCGTATGCTTCCGCGTGTCCTACAGCTTCAAAATGATCTTTTAGGGGTTTTCCGCCTATTGTAATTCCATCTTCCAGGACGATTTTTGTTTCTGTTAAAGTAAGGGAATTACCTTCTATGGCGTTGCTTGAATAAGTAAGTCCGATTTTAAAGTATTCTTTAAGTTGTTTTAGAGTATTTTTATCAAGTGGCCTATATTGATCAATTTCGGCCTTTAATTTATCAATTAATTCAAGTTATCGTTCAAACATAGGATGATTATACCATGATTGAACGATAACTAATTTATTTAAACCCGCTATTATTGAGCCATGGAATTTGGCGGCAAAATAACTGTTAATAAAAAACACTACGGAAAATACCTTCCTCAGGGTAAATCCGGGGAAGTGGTTTTTGGTAAAGAAAAAAAAGAGCGGAAAGTAAACCCTTCCGCCGCTAATTACGAGGAAGCCGCCGGGTTAAATGACCTCGATTCTAATATTTTGAATAAAAATTTTGAACAAAATATACCTAAAAAATCTTTAAGACTTGAAATGCAACTTGAAAAAGCGGAAAAAAAGCTAAAAAACGTTAAAGAAGAAATGAAAATGAATGAAGTCCTTAACGTACAAAATCCTGAACATGATGAAAAGCTGAGAAAAACCAGGGAAAGGCTTGAAAAAGAAATCACAGCGCATCGAGAGGAGTACAAAAGACTTGGTTTCACGTACCAGATAGCTGATATTGTCAGCCAGGTAGATAAGGCAGTCAGTGAAAAAGCGCTTCAATTTAAAGAGATTGTAATAAAGTTTGTCCCTTCTGCTAAGGAAAGAAAAAAGGTTGAGTATGCCAGAATGCTGGATAATAAGCTTTCCAGAGAGCTGCGTAAGTCTGCCATTTCTCGGAGTGAAGACTTAGAACCGTTGCTGTTCCAGGCGGAGAAGTTAAATAAAGCTAATAAACTATCTTCTCAACCTTAATTAAATGCCAGCCGAATTCTGTTTCTACCGGCTCAGAAATTTCTCCTTCAGGCAGGGAAAACGCAGCTTTTTCAAAATTTGGAACTGTTTGCCCCTTTGTTATATAACCAAGAGTGCCGCCTCGCTTACCTGAAGGACAAAAAGAAAATTCTTCTGCAAGTTTCCCGAAATTTTCGCCTGCTAATAATCTGGCTTTTAATTCTTTAGCCTCATCCAGGGTTTTAACAAGGATATGTGAAGCTTTAACCTCTTTTTTGCGGTTTATTTCGCATTGAGATTTAATCTTGCCTTCAGCAACGGCTGTCTGGTAATCAGCATAATAAATATACGACCACACTGCGGTAGTAAAGGCTAATATAATCAACAGTAAAGGTTTATATCTTTCCATAAATTTTAATTTATATGTAAAAATATTCCCTGCCATTCCCCTGTATATTTAGCCTGCCGGGCATAGATTTTCCCTTGCAAATAAATTTTTAATGTAAGATAATGCAGTTTAATAAAAAATCGAGGGCAAATTCTTGAAAATATTATTGCTTTATCCCCAATACCCAGACACTTTTTGGAGCTTTAAAAACTCCCTTAACTTTATTAAGAAAAAAGCGCTTATGCCACCATTAGGGTTAGTAACTATTGCAGCAATGCTGCCCCAGGAATATGAAATAAAGCTTATAGATATGAACATAGAAACCCTTAAGGATGAACACCTTTTGTGGGCTGATTACGTTTTTATCAGCGCAATGATTACACAAAAGGATTCAGTTCATAAGGTTGTTGAAAGATGCAAAACCCTTGGCGTAAAAACTGTAGCAGGTGGGCCGCTTTTTAGTAACCTGCATACTGAATTTCCCGATGTTGACTATTTTACCCTGGATGAAGGTGAAGAAACTATGCCTTTATTCCTGGAAGACCTCAAAAATAATACGCTTAAGCGATATTACAGGTCCAGCGTAAAACCTGACATAAAAAACTCGCCTGTTCCAAGATGGGACCTGATTGATTTAAAAGCCTACGTGCGTATGCCTATTCAATACTCAAGGGGCTGCCCTTATGATTGTGAATTTTGCGATGTGGTAAAGTTAAACGGTAAAGTTCCAAGGACAAAAGCGCCGGAACAAATCGTACGAGAGCTTAATGCGATGTTTGGTGCCGGCTGGAAAGGCCCTATTTTCTTTGTTGATGATAATTTCATCGGCAATAAAAAAGAAACAAAGGAACTATTAAAAGCCCTGGCAGAATGGAAAAGAACCACAAAGCATAAAACATCATTTAAAACAGAAGCGTCTCTAAACGTTGCGGATGATGAGGATTTAATGCAGCATCTTAGGGAAGCAGGCTTTAATAGTTTGTTTATAGGGCTGGAAACTCCTTCAGAAGAGAGCCTGGCTGAATGCGGCAAATTCCAGAATAAAAACCGCAATATCGTGGATTCTGTGCTTACTTTGTATAGGAACGGTTTCGAGGTGTCTGCCGGGTTTATCGTTGGCTTTGACAGTGATGATACCACTATATTTAAACGGCAAATAGAATTTATTCAGAAAAGCGGTGTTGTTATTGCAATGGTCGGGATTTTACAGGCTATTCCCGGCACAAGGCTGCATGAAAGGTTGAAAAATGAAAATCGGCTTTTGACTGAATGTACAGGAAGTAATACAGATTTTTCACTGAATTTTGTACCTAAAATTGACCCTGATGTGCTTGTTGAAGGATATAAACAGATTGTAAAAACTGTGTATTCGAAAAAAGAGTACTATGAACGCGTACTTACATTCATCAGGAATTATAACCATAAAGTAGAGGATTGCTTCACAGCTGGAGCGCTCTCGGCATTCTTCAAGTCTATACTTTATATGGGAATTCTTGACAAGAGCAGGCGTTATTATTGGAGAACATTTTTTATAAGCCTGTTCCGTTACCCGCATGCGTTTACAAAGTTTGTTACAATGTCTATTTATTATGCACATTTTAGAAAGATATTTTTGGAGTACGCAAAGGTGTAACATACTACTAACCTAGCCCAACCGGGTAAATAATTTTTAATCAAAAACAGCTATGGTTGCTATTGCAACCATAGCTGTTTTTTTTATAAGATTTAAAAAGGAATTTAAAGGAGCGTTTTTAATGTACAAAATTGAAGAAACACTGGATCACACCATCAGCACGGTGGTTCAGCTCATCAAAAATTCCCTGTTCAGGGAATTTAAGGCAAAAAACCATAACATCACGCCTGAGCAGTGGGGCGTACTTGCAAAACTGCACCATGAAGACGGAATTTGCCAAAAACAGATCGCAGACAGTCTGGTTAAGGATAAGCCGACCACAACCAGAATTCTTGATCTTTTGGAAAAGAAGAACCTTATTATAAGGATTTCTGATGACAAAGACCGGAGGAAATTCAGGGTGTATCTCACGCAGGACGGTAAAAATACGGTAAATGAACTTATTCCTGTGGCTGTAGCGTTTCAGGACAGACTAAAATCGAACATTTCCGCTGGAGAATTAGAACAATTTTATGGAATACTTGAGAAAATTAATAAAAATATTTAAATTATTTATAATTTTCTTTTTGATTTCCTGTCTTTTGACAGGGAACGTTTATGCTGAAGAAATAAAGCCTGAAATATTACCTGAAGAACCTCTAAAATGTGAAAAACCCGATGTCTGTGGTGAAATTATCTTTGACCCTACAGTTGAGGAAATTCCAATCAGCCTTGCAGAAGCGGTTTCTATTGTGTTGGATAAAAATTTTGATGTAAAAATATTTGTGCAGAGAAAGCTCAGGGATAAATGGAGATATTACCAGACAATTACCAATTGGTTTCCTGATTTGGGCTATCAGTTTAGAATTGCAAAAATACAGGGTACGTTCCTGGTTGATTTTGTTCTTCCGGATAGTGTTAGTGAAATCCCAATAGAATCAAATTTTTTACTTAACTACAATTTGAACATTAACAACTATTTTGCTTTAAAAGAAGCTTTTTATAATTTTAATTCAGCTAAAAAAGAACTTGAATTTACAAAGGATGAAGCGCTTTTAGAGGCTTCAAGAAGGTATTATGACCTTTTAAGGGCAAAACTCACAATAGAAATTCACAAACGACATGTACAACAAATCGAGGAACAGTTCAGGATAAATAAACAACGTGTGGAAGCCGGAACAGGGACACAGTTTGATGTACTAAGAGCGGAGGCAGACCGGAACAATGCAATACATGAACTGTTAGACCGTCAAAATGCGTACAGGCTGGCACAGGCGCAGCTTGCAAATCTGCTGGGCATCCCGGTTTTTATTCAACTTGTTCCTAATGAAAAGGATGTTTTTTTAAAGGATATTTTTTGTGATTGTTTTGAACTTGAAAAAGCTTGTAAAATTGCAATATACAACAGGGACGACCTTGCTGCTTCAAGGTTTGATATAGAAGCAGCAAGGCAAAGAAAAAATTCAGGGTACTCAGTTTACTTCCCGACAATTAATATACGAGGGCAACTGGCAAGTCAGGGGACAGCAGATACAGGTTTATTTCCTAGTGAACGTATAGAACTGTTTGCACAGTGGAATGGACTTGCAGGCCTGGGATTAAGAGGCTATACAGAAGTTAAGGCACGAAAAGCAGAATTACAGGAACAGGAACTCTTATATATAACAAGGTCAAGAGATATCCAGGAAAACCTTGTAAGAACTTTTTCCAGTACTGTTACAGCAAGGAAACTTATAGAACCTACTTTTAAAGAATTGGAAGCAGCCAGAGTAAGCAGGGAACTTTCCTTAATCAGATTGCAGGAGGAAATAGGATCATTTATTGATGTTATTCAGACACAAGGTGTTTATACTTTGGCCAGGCTTCATAGTCTTGATGTACTTATAGATTATAATATTTCCCAGATTGAATTATTATTTGAAATGGGAGCTATTTCGCCGGAAAATATTTTGTATGGATTTAGCAGCGGGGCATTAAAACCCAATACAAACAATGAAAAAACAAAAGAGTATAATAAAAAAATTATGGAAGAGCTTGAAAGACTAAAGAAAGATGAAGAAGCAGCAAACCAGCAAAGACAAGGAACGCTTAGACAATTACCTGGTGAGGATGGGATATTTCGAGACCAAGAACCAGGCCCAGGCAGCGATTCTGTCGGGCAAGGTGAAAGTGAACGGGGAAGTGATAACCAAAGCGGGCAGTCCGGTCAAGTCGGAGATTAACGTTGAAATAGAGCACATGCCTTATGTTAGTCGTGGCGGTTTTAAGCTGGAAAAAGCCGTCAGGGAATTTAATATTGACCTTAAAGACAGGATATGTCTTGATATCGGAGCATCTACGGGCGGGTTTACTGATTTTATGCTGCAAAATGGGGCGCAGAAGGTTTATGCAATTGATGTAGGGTATGGACAATTAGCCTGGAAATTGCGAAATGATGACAGAGTGATTGTGCTAGAGCGGACAAATATAAAAAACCTTAAATCACTGGAAGATTTTGCGACCTTTGCCGCTGTTGATGTTTCTTTTATTTCAATAATAAAAGTACTTGAAAGTATTAAATCCCTTATGGACAGCACCCAACAGGAAATTGTCCTGCTTATTAAGCCTCAGTTTGAAGCTGGCAGGGAACAGGTGCCAAAAAGCGGGGTTATTAAGGATAAAGATGTTCATTTTGAGGTAATAAAAAAGGTTGCGGATTTTGCGCAAGGACTAAGCTTATTCCCTGTAAACCTAACCTACTCGCCAATTAAAGGCCCGGCAGGAAATATTGAATATCTTTTATATTTAAGTAATAAATGTGATTGCGGTAAAATAGATGAGTCCCAAATTACAGAAATAGTGAACAGCGCGCATGAAAATCTCTAAAGCCGGCATAATTTATAACGTTGAACACGAACCAGCACAGACTGTTGCAACTGAGCTGGAAAATATGCTTGCTAAAAGGGGAATTCCCCAAATTACTCTGTATAAAATTAGTGGCAAAAAACAAAAACCTGAAATAGAAACAGATATAGATATAGCCTTTATCGTAGGCGGAGATGGAACATTTCTTGGCAGCGCAAGATATCTTGCCCCGCATGGAATACCACTTCTCGGTATTAATACCGGCAGGTTGGGCTTTCTTTCCCAGTTAAAACCTGCAGACATGGAAAAAGGCGTGGATAAAATTATAAATAATGACTATGAAATTGAAGAAAGGCTGATGATAAAGTCGGAATACGGCACTGCGCTTAATGATATAGTAATTAAAGGCGGGGAAGTATCACGTACAGCACAGCTTTTTCTATACATAAACGGCAGGCACGTGTGCGATTATTTGGCGGATGGTCTGATAATTTCTACCCCTACCGGCTCAACAGCTTATACCCTATCAGCAGGTGGGCCAGTGGTTGTACCCGAATTGGAGGCGTTTGTAATTGTGCCTATATGTCCGCATTCCCTTACTACCAGGCCTATTGTTATTCCGTCGGATGAAAAAATTGAAGTAAGAGTTAAAATAAATTCAGACTTTATATATATTACCCATGACGGGCAGGAAAATCTTGAAGCTGATAGCACAAAGACTATTTTAATAACAAAAAATGATTATAAAGCAAAATTGATTCATCTTAAGAACGACGATAATGGATTTTACAGCATTTTAAGAGAAAAATTGCATTGGGGAATTTCTCCGTTTAATTAAGAAATGTTACGTTTTCTCTTAAATTTTCCCAAAAAATAGAAATTTTTACCCGTCAGGTGTTTTATAAATGTAGTTCAATAAGAAATGGGGAAAGTAAAATGTCTGAAGCTATAGCACCAGTAATTAGCAAGCCCGTAGCCACTGCAGGTCTTGTATATGATTTAAAAAATGTAAACCTTGGCCCTTTAGTGCAGAATTCAGGACAAAACAATCCCGCAGCAATGACCATGGAAGAAGCATTGGGAGAAAAGCCAAAAAGAAGCTACACAGCTTTAAAAATCGCAACCGGCCTTGCAGCCGCCGTAGGTATAGTCTATGGTTTAGCTCGAGCTGGCGCAGGAATGAAAATGTTTAAAACCGCTGAGTCCGGCGTGAAAAAAACAATTAAAGAATTCAGCGAAAAAACTTTAGAAAAATACAGAGCTGTTGGCAATTGGTTCAATAAAACCATCCTCAGGAGGGGCGCAAAAGAAACAGATCTTTCAACACCGCCTGCTCTGCCTGCAGCAGCAAAAGCAACCGAAGCAACTACTTAATAAACGACGACAACTTGCAATGCTCGTCAAAGCGTTTTTCGTGATCCTTGTACGCTGACGTTCTCCTTATGACTTCATCGAAGTCAACCTTGTGAGCGTCAAAATCAGGACCATCCACACAGGCAAATTTAACCTTGCCGTCAACAGTTAGTCTGCATGACCCACACATCCCGGTTCCATCAACCATGAGTGTGTTCATGCTTACAACTGTATATATACCTTTATCTCTTGTAAGCTCCGCAACCGCTTTCATCATTGGCACAGGGCCGATTGCCATAACATGATCTATCTTTTCAGTATTTATAAGCTCATCAAGCTGATGTGTAACAAATCCCTTTCTTCCAAGGGAACCGTCATCAGTCGTGATGAAATATTTATCACTCGCTGACTTCATCCTGTCCTGCCAGAAGACAAGCTGTGCTGTCCTTGCGCCAACTATCATATACACCTTGTTGCCTGCTTCTTTAAATGCTTTTGCAATTAGATAAGCTGGCGCTGCACCATAACCGCCTGCTACGCACACTACTGTGCCGTAGTTTTTGATTTCTGTCGGTATGCCTAGCGGACCCGCAAGGTCTTGAATTTCTTCCCCTGCATTGAGTATGGCGAGTTTTTTTGTTGAATACCCAACCGCCATAAAAACCATGGTTAGTTCGTTTTTCTCTTTATCAATATCTGCTATAGTAAGCGGTACACGCTCGCCTTCCTCGTCAACCCGGAGAATGATGAACTGGCCTGCTGTGGCGTTTTTTACTACATAAGGTGCATAAACCTTTATTTCGTATAAATTTTCGCTTAATTCTGTTTTTGAAATTATTTTGTATCCCATAGTACTATTATTATAGAATGAAAACGTTATGAGATACATTTCAATTTTTGACATAATTGGCCCCATAATGATTGGCCCCTCAAGTTCTCACACTGCTGGCGCCATAAGAATTGGCTTGTTTGCAAGGAAAATTTTTGGAAAAAATCCTGAAAAAGTTTTATTCAGGCTTTATAACTCTTTTGCAAAAACAGGACTCGGCCACGGCACAGACAAAGGGCTGCTGGGCGGGGTTCTGGGCTTTAATGTTGATGATTCCAGAATAAAAAACTCTTTTTATTATGCGCGGGAACAGGGAGTTGCTTATAACTTTGAATACCTGGCTCGTGACGATAGGTATCCGAATTCTGTTGATATTATTTTTATGGACACAAATAATAATGTACTTATGGAGATTTCCGGCAAGTCTGTAGGCGGTGGAGAAGTACAAATAGATAAAGTTGATGGATTTAATACCGACATACGAGGTGATTATCCGGTACTAATAATGGTTTATAAAGATCAAAAAGGTGTAATATCAAATATATCAAAATTAATTCAGGATCAAAATGTAAATATCGCTACGATTAACTGCGAAAGAAAAGAAAAAAACCAGGAAGCTGTGCTGACAATATGTCTTGATTCAGTATTAAGCATTGAAACCGTAGAGGAAATAAGGAAACTTCCTGATATGTATATGGTTAGAAATATAGATAAGTTAGAAGAATGAAGAATATAGTTACATTTCAAAGACTTTTAGAAGAAACCCGCTCCTCAAATAAGCGTATATATGAGGTTTTTCAGGAACTCGAATCCTATATGCTGGAAAGAAGCATTGAAGATGTCCGACAGTTAATGAAAAGGAATCTAAACGTAATGGCAGCCTCCGTTCGGGATGGGTTGAGCCATTATGGCCCTTCTCCCAGCGGGATGTCAGGTGAACTTGCTCAAAAAATACTTCGCCGGTATCAAAACCCCAACAAATCAGCATTCAATCCGCTTCTGGGGAAAATATTAACCTATGCCGTCGCGGTTTCTGAAGAGAACCAACGAATGGGGCGTGTTGTAGCCTGCCCTACAGCCGGAGCCTGCGGAATAATGCCATCTGTGTTAATTGCTTACGCTGAAGAATATGGTTTTAATGAAGAAGAACAGGTTAATGCCCTGATAACCGCCGGAGCAATAGGTAAAATAATAGCCCAGCAAATGGAACTCGCAGGCGCAGTTGGTGGTTGCCAAGCGGAATGCGGTGTTGCATCGGCTATGGCGGCAGGCGCGGTAGTGGAGTTAATGGGTGGGACAAATGAGCAGATTGTGCACGCTGCTACTTTGGCCTTGAAAAATATAATGGGGCTTGTTTGTGACCCTGTTGCCGGGCTTGTGGAGGTTCCGTGTATTAAAAGAAATGGATTTTTAGCTATACATGCGGTGACCGCCTCAGAGATGGCGCTTGCCGGTGTGGAAAGTTTTATCCCGCCGGATGAGGTTGTTAAGGCTGTGAAGCAGGTTGGAGTATTGATGTCGCCATTGCTGAAAGAGAACAGTGAGGGCGGGTTGGCTATTACTGAGACAGCTAAGAAAGTAGTTCCTCAGCCATAATCGGCACACTAAACCCGTGAGAAAGATTATATACAGTGTTTCTATGAAACCTCTCATTATACGTCGCAGTCCCGTCAATCACAAAAAAGGAATTAAACCCCCGCACAAACGCCGACCTGGCCGTTGTTTCACAACAAAGGTGCGTCATAACGCCAGTAATAACAAGATTTTTTATGTTAAGACTGTTTAGTATGTTTTCCAGTTCTGTATTATAAAACGCATCATACTGACTTTTTTCAATCACCACATGTCCGCTGGTATTGAAATCATTAATAATGCTATCTTCTTTAATAATATCCCGCCACCATGTGCCCATTAAGCCGGCATTCTCTTCGGTATTAATATGCTTTGTGAATATAACAGGCAGGTTGTTTTTCTCAAAAGCCTGAATTAGCGTGGAAATTTCAGGCACTATTGCATTAAATGAGGGGATGTAAGCATGTGAGTCGGGGTTTGCAAAGAATTCCTGCATATCCAGCACCAATAAAGCAAAAGAATGACAGGGAAATTCAAGCTGTGGACGCTTAAAAAGCCCTGCCATTTCGTTTTTTATTGTTGTAGCCTTAGCTTTTGTCAGATAATTTTCTTTCATTTAACACATTGATGATGGAATCCATCTGTTGTTTTGCCTGTAAAATCTCTGCTTCCACATTTTTCTTGTTTTTCTCAGCCTGTTTTAACTGATCACCCATAGAATACAGCCTGGAAAATATACCTAAATCGTGTTCGGCAGATAGAAGATTTTGTCTTTTGTTGGAGATGGCGGATAGCTTATTTATAAGTACTGATAGCTGCTCCTTTTTGCATTCCAGATTGATATGGTGTGCAAAAACCTTCTTTTTTTTCTCTAACAACTCTTTAAAACTTAAACTTAACAAATTTAGATCCGAATTTCCCCTGTTCAAACACTATCACTCCTCCTCAAAAGTTTGAAAGTAAACTTATATTTAACTCAACGACGTAATTAAATATTAATACATAAAACTCCTGCGGGTTTTGGATGAGCATGCCAAAACTGGCATGCCTGCCAAAATGGCATGCCAAAACCATGCTTAAAGCTAGTCATATACTTAAAATTTCATGTCCGTTTAATATTTCAGCTAAATCGTTACAAACAGGAAATAACAAAAACCTTATTTTTATTGATGTTTGGCTGTTTTGGCAAAATGATATTCCAGATAAAATCTCATTTTAAATTTATTTTTGTTCCTAAAACTCTGAATATTATGTAACATTTCTTAATGTATTTCATGGTTTATAATTTTTATTATCAGAGGCCATAGGAGGTAGAATGAAAAAATCTTTTAAAAAAACTTTTATTTTTATAGGAATTTTGTTTATTTTGCTGAAAATAGGCACAAGTATTGCACAAGAAAAAGAAAAGTTTAAAGAAATCTCATTAAAGCCATCCGGGGAAGTAAAACAGGGACAGACCGTTTTTATTAATATTAAATCCCCGGAAAAACTCGTAAACCCAGCATTTGTGTTTAACAATAAGAAATATAAGCTTTTTAATAGCGGAGAAAATCAATATTCCGGGCTTTTAGGAGTAGAAGCGCTGACAAACCCAGGTACATATACAATTTCACTTACAGATGAAACTGGAAACCTTAAAGACCAGGCAATAATAAAGGTTAGCGAGAAGAAATTTCCAAGTCAGAATATTGCAGTATCAAAAGGAACAGCTGGATTAACAGCCACTCAGCATGAAAATAACCAGATCAACAGGATGAAAACCACAGTTACAGATGATCTTCTCGGTGCTGTGCCTCCGTATAACAGTCCTACTGCCGGGTGTATTAACTCGGTATTTGGAGTAAAAAGATATTACAATGGCAAATTTTCCGGGAATTATCACAAAGGAATCGATATAAGAGCTAATAAAGGTGTGCCTGTTAAGTCAATAACTGACGGGAAAATTCTTTTTGCTGAATTTTTCAGGCTTCACGGCGGTAGTGTGGCGGTTGACCATGGGCAGGGACTTGTTTCCCTGTACATTCATTTATCAAAAATAGATGTAAAAGCAGGAGATAAGGTAACTTCCGGCCAGAAGGTCGGGGAAGTAGGATCTACAGGTTTTGCAACAGGCCCACATCTGCATTGGGGACTTTACGTTCACGGGACATCGATTGATCCAATGACGGACTGGATAAAACCTGTTACAATTTGTAAGTAATAAGGGTAGGTAGGGAATGCAACTATGGAAGATAGAAATTTACTTGAAAACATAAAAAAATTGTCTGAACAGATTAAGATTGACGACATAGAAGAAAATCCCGAATCTGCTTTTGAACAGTTTCAGTGTGATTGCTGCGGCGAAGTAAAGATGATGGCAGGGTCTTTACCTTATGCGGATTACAGGCTGTGTAATGATTGTGTTACGCTTGCAGAGACCAGCTTTGCCCTGGATGAAACGTTTGATATTCAGGATTTAATTGACAGTATGGAAGATAAAAGATTCAGCGCGGTGTATGATTCGCTGTTTACTGTTGATGAAAACAGTATGAATTAGGATAAAATTTATTGATCAGCCAAAATATGATACTTCTCTTCTATCTCATTAATTCTTCTATAGTTTTCAGCTTTTTCTCTTAACTCGCATATTTCTTCTTTTTGTCTGATTGGATTAAGGTCATCTGCAATAACATCCAGGGCTTTTGCGGCATATCTGCTGCCTAACCTTCGCCCGTTATTACAAAGAGTTTCTCCTAAAGGGCCTGTATCTGCTTCTGATTCAAACATTTTATCAGTATATTCAACGACTTTTTTATAGTGATCCAATGCTGCTTTATAATGTGACCAGGATAATAGAGCAAAAGCCCTATGATATCTATTGTTTGGCGACAATTCCACAGCTTTTTCAAATTGAGAAATAGCATCATCAAATTTTCTATTTCCGTAATGATTCAGTCCTTTTTCAAAAGGATTCCTGGGATCTTTTTTATCATAAGGATCCAGGGGAAAATCAATGTAATTAGATTGTCCGAATGAAATTGTATTTTTAATTGGAGCTATGTTCATAATAACCTTCCAGCTTTTTTTAATATAGTCAATATAATAAAACCCCTAAATGCAAAAAATTGTTATAGTAAATTAAGGTTATTATTCCACACTACCTTTTAATACTTCTGCAGAACAGGCGTAGCCATTAGCATAACCTCCATCATCAACGGTGGAACAAGGACTGACTGTTCCAAGCCAATCCGTACTGCCAGAAGGTTTTATCCCATCTTTTGTTACAAAAATGAAATAAATATCAAGTCCAAGTTTATTAGGTGCTTTCGGTCCATTAACATCTACAATTAAACGAGCGCAAAAAGGCATACCTGCACCCAAAGAAATATCATTACAGGCCTCATTATAACCCGAAACATTAATTGTACTTCCATCCATAAACCATAATATTATCCCTCCGCTTGTAAATCCTGCAATATCGTCTATCACATTTCCCTCATATCCATACCATTTATCAGACAGACACCCTGAGGCCTGTGCATCATTAGTATAACCGCAATCTCTATAAATTTTTAATCCGCTTCGATGAATATAAGCCTGTGCCATACAAGAACTTGTCACGCAAATAGGAAGATTAGACATATTAGTACTATCATATGAAAGCATAAGAAGTTTATGAGCCTGTGCAAGAACAGTGTACTGTTTTTTCCAGGCTGTCCTCAGAGTTTTGTTTTGAAAATTTGTTACCAGCACTGGTATGGTTTCACTCGCTACGACGCCAAGTATTATAATGACAAGTAATACTTCTGCGAGTGAGAAACCTGCAATTTTATTTTTCATAAATATATTATGTATTATTTTATAAACTTTTTAAAGAGGCTAAAAACCTTTTATAAAAATCTTCCCAGTTGTATTGCAAGGCTGTTTCATAAGCGTTCCGGGATATTTTTTCATAATCAATTTTCTTATTTAACACTAATTCCATTTTTTCCGCAAGGTTATCATCAAATATAAAGCCGTTTTCTCCATTCTTGATTATTTCTGATGCCCCGCAGTAATGGCTTACAATGGCTGGAATTTTGTTAGCCATCCCCTCCAGGGCAACAAGGCCGAATGTTTCAAGAAAAGATGGCATTACCACGCAGTTTATGGAATTATAAAATCCTTGCATATTCTCCTGGTATGGTAAAAACTTAATTCTATCTCGCAACCCATACTTATTAAGCAGGTATTGCAGTTTGAGATTTTTTTTGTATTTGGGATAAATTATTTTTGCCCGGAAAATGTAGTTTTTGTCTTTAAGGTCTTTAAGTGCTTTTAAAAAAACATATCCGCCTTTTTTTTCAAAACTTGGCGCTGACAGTCCGAAGGTAAAAATGCCGTTATGTTTTTTTGGGGCGGAATTTGGTACATCCACGCCCGGATACATCACAACAAACTTTTCATCTGGTATGTTAAAATTCTCCATTAACTCGGTTTTTAAAACCTCAGAAGGAACTATTATCTTGCGGTATTGGTTTTTTAACCACTTTTTCTGTGCCTGAATATGTTTATATTTTAATAAGCCAAAGAAAAATCCTGATTTTTTCTTGTAATGGATGAGTGAATGCCCCTGTAGAATTCCTATATCCAGCGGTGGGGAAATATTTTCTGATATTACAAAGTCATAATTCTCTGCTTGCGTGAGATTTTTAACCTCATTATAAAACTTCTCAATTTTATGTGGATATTTAAAGTCTTTTGGATGACCAAGAAAAACTATTTTATTCAGTTTATTTTTAAGTATATTTTGTTTGCTTAAATAGGTAGTGCAGTATAAATCAACAGCAAAACCGTCCTGAATAGCCCGATTCACCAACTCGTAAAAAAGCCGCTCCCCACCGCTGTGAAAGTCATCTTCTCTAAAAACATTAATTACAAAGGCCAGTTTCATTGTATCTACTGAGCAGTCATTAAGCCCTTCCTGCCTTCAATAGATATCTCATTAAAGCTGTATAGTCTTGCAGGACGCTTGGATGATTCTTTGGTAAACTCTTCATGCTCATTTAAAATGTCTAAAGACACAATCTTTTTCCTGAAATTCCTTTTATCCAGGTCATGATTTAAAATAGATTCGTATGTTTTTTGAAGCTCAGTTAAGGTGAACTTTTTAGGCAGTAACTGGAACGCAATAGGCGTGTATTCCAGTCTTGCTTTTAATCTTTTTAAAGCATAAGAAACAATAGCCTGGTGGTCGAAAGCAAGTGCGGGAAGTTTATATACTGGATGCCAGCTAATCTGCTGGATGTTTAAACCTTCTTCTGATGAAAGAATCAAATCATCAGACCTTATAAGTGCCACATAACTAACAGTTATAACCCTTGCGCTCGGATATCTGTGTGGATCACCAAAAGTGTAAAGCTGTTCCAGATAAACATCCTTAACGTGTGTTTTTTCATAAAGAACTCTCTTGGCAGCTTCTTCAAGGTTTTCTGATAATCTTACGAATCCTCCGGGAATCGCCCACTTGTTCTTAAAGGGTTCATGACCTCTTTGTACAAGCAGAACATCAAGACTACCGTTTCGAATGGTGAAAATAACTATGTCAACTGTAACTTCGTGTGTTTTTTGTTCAATCATTCGCTTTGCACTTGTTAATTGTAAAATTTGCACTTTATTTCCATTAAAATTATACTCTTTAATGACAGAAATTGTTAATACATTTTATGAACGAAAATTTTTGTATAAGAGAAATTATACCGGATAGCGCTAAAACAGTTATAGAAAGCATAGGGTTCGATAAATCCTATGTACATGCATCTGTTAAAAAATATAATTTTAAACTCATAAAAATATGCAACCTGAGCTGCCCTCAGGCGAACATAATAAAACAGGTAGCACTCTCAGCAGGAGCAGATGCTGCTGTGCACAGGGAAGTAATAACGTGCAAAGTGGAAAAGACTGATTTGCTGCTTGGCGGAACAATAGCGCAACTCGAAAACATCTGCCAAAAACTGAAAAATCAGCCGTTTAAATTATCCGAACTTTCTGATCACTTATTAAAACAGTTAACAGTCAAAAAGCATACATGGTCTGATAAAACGTATATCATGGGTATTTTAAATGTTACCCCGGATTCGTTTTCCGATGGGGGGAAATACTTTGATCCTGAAAAGGCGGCCGAACATGCTAAAGAAATAATTAAAGCAGGCGCAGATATTATAGATATAGGTGGCGAATCCACAAGGCCCCATTCAAAAGAAGTTAATATTGATGAAGAACTTAAAAGAGTGTTGCCGGTAATTGAAAAAATCAGGAGTTTTAATACTACAATTCCGCTAAGTATTGATACACGGCATGCAGAAGTGGCGAAACAGGCAGTGCAAGCTGGAGCTAACATTATAAATGATGTTTCAGGGCTGGAATGGGATGGCAATATGGTTAATATTGCAGCAGAATTGCAGGTGCCCGTTGTAATTATGCATAGCGTAGGCTCTTCAGAAACCAGGTATGATTATAAGGAAAACATAGTTGATGCTGTTTACAAAGACCTTTGCCGTAAAACACAAAAAGCGCTTTCTTTAGGTTTAAAGCCCGAAAACATAATAATTGATCCGGGTATCGGCTTTGGTAAGACAGTTGAACATAACCTGGAGCTGGTAAAAAGAATTGGTGAATTTAAATCACTGGGTTATCCGGTTTTAATTGGAATATCCAGGAAGTCATTTATTTCCGGCGATGAAGATGTTACCCTTGCTCTAAATACCTATGCTGCAACAAATGGTGCAGATATTATCCGTGTTCATAATGTTGATAAGCACGTTAAAGCTATGAAAGTATTACAAACCCTTAATAATATTTCCTAAATTCAAATATTTGTATTATATACTGCAAGAAATATGTTACAATATTATTTATATGAAAAAGATAATTATACTTCTGAGTTTATTCTGCGTTCCAATGACAGCCAGTGCTGGCGATGATCAGTACTATACGGTTTACGATGAACAATCTGACACTACCAAAACTCGCAATGAATTGAGCGAGGACAAGATAGAAACCCGCTCTGAATCAATTATAAAAAGCGAATTAGGTAATTTAAAGAACGAAATAAAAACATTAAAAAATCAAATGTATAATGAAATACGCAAATTGAGGCAAAGCTTTTAAATTAATGCCTGCTTGGGTTTAACCCCTTCTTCCTGCATATCAGCATCCACCATAATTTTCACAAGTTCTTTAAAAGTAACTTTAGGCTGCCAACCGAGTTTTTGTTTTGCTTTTGTTGCATCGCCGATTAATAAATCAACTTCGGCCGGTCTGAAGTACCTTGGGTCAATTTCCACGTATTTTTGCCAGTCCAAACCAACATAACTAAATGCTTCATCAAGGAACTCCCTGATTGAATGCGTTTCTCCGGTTGCGATAACGTAATCATCAGGCTCGTTTTGCTGGAGCATTAACCACATGGCTTCAACGTAATCCTTAGCGTAGCCCCAGTCACGTTTGGCATCAAGGTTTCCAAGATAAAGTTTGTCTTGTTTCCCGGCAACTATTTTTGCAAGGGCTTTTGTGATTTTCCTTGTTACAAAGGTTTCGCCTCTACGTGGGGATTCGTGGTTGAATAAAATGCCGTTACATGCGTATAAATTATAGCTTTCCCTGTAATTCACGGTCATCCAGTAGGCATACAGCTTAGCTACGGCATATGGACTACGGGGATAAAAAGGTGTAGTTTCCCTTTGCGGTATTTCCTGAACTTTTCCGTACAATTCGCTAGAGGATGCCTGGTAAAACTTTGTTTTAATCTGGGTTTCTTTGATAGCGTCCAGTAATCTTATTGCTCCCAGTCCTGTCACATCCCCGGTATATTCCGGTATGTCAAAACTTACCCTTACGTGGCTTTGCGCGCCGAGATGGTATATTTCATCAGGGCCTACTTTTTCGAGCAGTCTTGAGATATTGGAAGAATCTGACAAGTCGCCGTAATGCAGGAATAGCCTGGTTCCTTTTAAGTGCGGGTCACTGTATAAATGGTCGATTCTGTCAGTGTTAAAAGAGCTTGACCTTCTTATTATTCCGTGAACTTCATACCCTTTTTCAAGCAGCAGCTCTGTTAAATATGACCCATCCTGTCCTGTAATTCCGGTGATTAGTGCTTTTTTCATTTCAACAAAATCCTTTTATATAATTATTTATGGTTAATATTTTACTACGAATAAGCCATAACGATAATTTTATAGTATAAATTAATAATGAAGGATATTGTCTGGCATTCTGCTAAAATAAGCAAGGAAAATAAAGAAACCCTTCTGAATCAGAAGGCCTGCGTACTCTGGTTTACTGGCCTGTCCGGCTCCGGAAAGTCCACCATAGCTGTGGAACTCGAAAAAAATTTTTATGAAAAAGGTAAATATACAGTAATGCTCGATGGCGATAATATCAGGCATAGTTTGTGTTCGGATTTAGGATTCTCTGTAGAAGACAGGCAGGAAAATTTAAGAAGAATAAGGGAAACAGCAAAATTATTCTACGAAAACGGAGCCATAACCATAGTTTCCTTTATTTCACCGTTTAAACAGGACAGGGAATTAGCAAGAAACTTAATAGGGAAAGACTTCATAGAAATCTTCATTGAGTGTAAGATTGAAATATGTGAAAAAAGAGACCCCAAAGGGTTGTATAAAAAGGCTAGAGCTGGTGAAATAAAGGGATTTACCGGAATAGACCAGGAATACGAAAAGCCTGATAAGCCTGAAATTACTATAAATTCAGATAAAATAACGGTAGAAGAAGCTGTTAATAAGATAATCGGGTATTTATATGGATCATCTGGAAGCAATTGAAGCACAAAGTATCTACATTTTAAGGGAAGCATACAAACATTTCGGAAAGCTGGGTATGCTCTGGTCAATAGGCAAGGATTCCACTGTAATGCTTTGGCTGGCGCAGAAAGCGTTTTTCGGGCATTGCCCTTTCCCATTAATTCACGTTGATACAAGCTATAAAATTCCTGAAATGATTGAATTCAGGGATAAGCTGATTAAGGAACTGAATCTTAATTTAATAGTTCATCAGAACAAGGAAGCTCTTGAACAGGGCATGAACCCGAAAAAAGGAAGGCTTGTATGCTGTGAACATTTAAAAACAAAACCATTGCAGGAAGTAGTAAAGAAATTCGGGTTTGAAGGTCTAATCCTCGGTGTTCGTAGGGACGAAGAGGGCTCACGCTCAAAAGAGCGTTTTTTCAGCGAGAGAGACAGCGAATCAAACTGGGATTACACTGACCAGCCGCCCGAGTTATGGGACCAGTTCAAGACAGACTTTAAAAAAGGCAACCATATTAGGATCCATCCGCTTCTCCAGTGGCGAGAGATTGACATCTGGAAATACATTCAAAGGGAAAATATTCCTGTAGTTGACTTATACTTTGCTAAAAACGGGAAAAGATACAGAAGCCTTGGGTGTTACCCCTGTACATTCCCGATTGATTCTAATGTAACTGATGTTGAGGGAATTGTCGAGGAACTCCAACACACCACCCAGGCCGAACGCTCAGGCAGGGCGCAAGACCAGGAAGACGCTTACGCAATGCAGAAATTAAGAAGCAAAGGGTATATGTAATGACTGAATTGGCTGTAAAAATAAGGGAAAAGCTTAATATAGTTGTAGTCGGCCACGTTGACCACGGAAAATCCACCCTCATAGGCAGGCTTCTGTTTGATACAAATTCGCTCTCTTCTGGTGCCATTGAAAAAGTTAAAAAAATATCTGCACAAAACGGAAAACCTTTTGAATATGCGTATTTACTTGATGCTTTTGAGGAAGAACAGAAGCAGGGTATTACCATAGACACCACGAACATTAATTTTTCCACTGAAAAAAGGGATTATGTCATTATTGACGCGCCAGGCCACAAGGAATTCTTAAAAAATATGATTTCAGGAGCCTCAAGTGCAGAAGCAGCACTATTAATGATAGACGCAAATGAAGGGATTCAGGAGCAGTCAAGAAGACATGGCTATATCCTCTCACTTCTTGGGATCAAAAAAGTTTTTGTAATAGTAAATAAAATGGACTTAATCGGCTATTCCGAGGCTGTTTATAATGATATAATGCGGAATTTCAACAAATTCCTAAGCAATTTAAACATTTATCCTATAGAATACATACCCGTATCTGCTTTTAACGGGGAAAACATAACTATACGATCAGATAATCTTGCGTGGTACAAGGGAGTTACAGTAATTGAGGCATTGGATTTAATACAAAAAGACCCGGAAGCTGAAGATAAACCCCTGAGATTTTCAATTCAGGACGTTTACAAATTTGATACCAGAAGAATTATTGCTGGCAGAATAGAAGCCGGAACCCTGAAAGTTGGGGATGAGATCACCATAAGCCCTTCAGGCAAAACCACAAAAGTGAAAACAATTGAGAACTGGCCGCATGAACACGATAAAAATTATGTTTCAGCGGGCATGTCGGTTGGTATAACAGTCGAGGACGAGTTTTTCAACAAAAGAGGCGAGGTCATATCCCATAACCACAATAAACCCCAGAAAAGTAACCTGTTTAACGCAAATATATTCTGGATGGGGAAAAATCCCCTGGTTAAAGGCAAGACCTACAAACTAAAATTAACCACTCAGGAAGTGGAATGTGAAGTATTTTCTATAAACAGGGTTATAGATTCATCTAATCTCACAGCTGCTGAGGATTTTACTGCTGTAAACAGGAACGAAGTTGCAGAAGTAACAATTAAAACACGTGAAGTAGTTTGTTTTGACGAATTTGCAGAATACAGAGGCACAGGAAGGTTTGTAATTGTTGAAGATTATAATGTTTCAGGCGGCGGCATTGTTCTTAAAACCGACGATACATTGAAAAACAGGATTCTTGAACCAAAAAGCAAAAGCCTCAAACCCCGCACACGATTGGTTACAAGAGAACAAAAAGAAAAAAAACTAGGCCAAAAAGCAAAAGTTATCTGGTTAACAGGTTTAACTGGTTGCGGCAAGAATGAAATAGCCGTGAAGCTGGAGAAAAAACTGTTTGAACTGGGTAAAACCCTGTGCTATCTTGATTCTGCAAACCTAAGGTTTAGTATAAGCTCTGATCTTGAATTTAACGAGTCAGGAGTATATGAACAAACGAGAAGGATAGCTGAAATCGCTAACCAGTTCATGAATAACGGTATAATAACTATCGTTACCTCAATTAGTAGGTATAAAAAGGCCAGGGAGTCAGCAAAAGAGATTATTGGCACTGATGATTATCTGGAATTCCACATTGAAGTCACAGAAGCAGTCCTTAAAAAACGCTGGGATTCTAGTCAGGAATGTTATTATGAAAAATCAGATTACCCTGTACGTTCTATGTACATTGACGATCCAAACTTTAATGCGGACGAAAAAGTGGATTTAATAATGGAAAGTATAAAAGATATTTTACAATAATGGACATTTTTATATTAATTTGCTTGTTTATAGTAATTATTTTACTTGTTAAAAGCCTGATAGAGCCGACTTTAGCTTTTTTGGGACTTTTAATTTTTTATTTCCTGCTTGATTTAATTACTGTGAACGACTTATTGGGCAGTTTTGTTAATACATCAATAATAACCCTGATGTTGCTTATCATTATTGCTGATGTACTGGCGAGAACGCAGATCACATCGCTCACAAACCGCGTAGTAGGAACAAAAAAAAGGAATGTTTTAGGCTTGGGAGTGTTGGTGAGCTTTTTATCCAGCTTTTTGAGCAACACCCTCGTAGTCCAAATGTTCATTAATATGCTTAATAAAAAGGAATTCAAGTCCAGGCTACTTTTGCCCGTTTCATACCTTGCTATCTTGGGCGGCACAACAACCCTGATCGGGACCTCCACAAACTTGATTGCACAGGGATTTATGATTCAAATGGGTTTGCAACCTTTTAAATTTCTTGATTTTGCATATGTTGGGATTCCCCTTGTATTCGCAGGTATTATTTATTTAACATTTTTCAGTCCCATAATCCTTAAGCATAAGCCAAATGAAGCAGTTCAGGAATGTGAAAATTATTTTCTTGAAGCCAGAGTTCTGGAAGGCTCATCATTAAACGGTAAAACCATTATGGAAAATGGACTTAGAAACCTTCATAGTCTCTTTCTGGCAGAAATAATAAGGCATAATAAACTAATTTCTCCTGTAAAACCAGATGAATTGGTACTTGAAGGGGATATTTTAGTATTTACAGGCGATATAGAAAATATTAATGAGCTTCAAAAATTTAACAAGCTTGAAATATTTGAGCAAAAGAACGATGTGTTATGCAGAAATCTTGTATGGGCTGTTCTTTCGCATAATTCTTCGCTGGTTAACCAAAAAATAAAAGAGTGTAACTTCAGAAGGAAGTTCGATGCAGCAATAGTAGCGATTAAAAGGGAAGGTGAAAGCCTGAGAGGAAAAATCGGTGAAATTACGCTAAAAGCAGGCGATCATTTAATCCTGGCGGTTGGTGAAAACTTTCTGCCTACCAGGGAGGTCAAAAGTAATTTTTACCTGCTGAATGACCTTGAAACTGTTAAAAAATTCGACATCAAAAATTCAATGTTTATCTATTTTTCTTTCCTCCTGCTCATTGTCCTGTCTGCGCTTAATTTGATAGACCTGCTCAAAGGCCTGTTTGTGCTTTTATTTTTATACATGATTTTAAAATTCATAACGTTTAAGGATGTAATTAAAAACATAAATGTAAACCTGCTAATCCTGCTGGGATCAGCCCTGGGAATCTCTAAGGTGCTTGTGTCTAACGGTGCGTCAGAACTTATATCAAATTTTATATTATATATAAGCCAGAATATAGGTGTTTACGGCACATTCATAGCTATATACTTTCTTTCAATTGTACTTACTGAATTCACATTAAACGCATGTGCTGTGGCAATTGCGTTTCCAATTGCATACCTGACTGCAATTAGCCTGGGAGTTAGCCCGACTCCATTTATATTTGCTGTAACTTACGGCGCCAGCGCAAGTTTCCTTACAAAATTTGGTTACCAGACTAATATGATGGTTTCCGCAGCAGGAAATTATAAAGCAGGAGATTTTATAAGGCTTGGCCTTCCCTTATCCATAATTTACGCAATAATAGTGTTGACTCTGGTACCTGTATTCTTTAAATTTTAAAGGACGTTGATAATGATTGAACAAGTAATAAAAATAGCAAACCAGGCCGCAGAAGCCATCATGGAAATATATAAAAGTGTTGATCCTGAGGTTAAGTACAAGAAGGACGATTCACCGGTCACGCAAGCTGACATATTATCAAATGAACTAATAATTAAAGAGTTAAAACAGATTTCTGATCTGCCTATCCTCACAGAAGAAACCCAGGTTCTTTATGAACAAAGGAAAACCTGGAATAAATTCTGGCTGGTTGATCCATTGGATGGAACAAAGGACTTCCTTGTCAAAAACGACCAATTTACGGTTAATATTGCGCTGGTAGAAAATAGGAAACCTATATTAGGAGCGGTTCTAATCCCGGCTGAAGGACTCTGCTATTGGGCAGAAAAAGATAAAGGCGCTTTTAAAAATGGGGAAAAAATTTATAATAATTCCAAAAGAACTGACTTAATCGGAAGCGACAGTAATTTCCATTCGACTGAAGAAACCCAGGCTTTCTATGCAAAGCATAACGTGCAGCATATTCAAAGATACGGTTCTGCCTTAAAGTTCTGCAAACTGGCAGAAGGAGAAATCGACCTGTACGCTAGGCTAAACGGCACCATGGAATGGGATACAGCCGCTGGCCATATTATTATGAATGAAGCAGGATGTAAAATTATTGATGTAAAAACAAAAAGCGAGCTTATTTACAACAAGGAAACCCTGCTAAATAATCATTTCATCGCTTGCAGGAATGATTTAAGTTTTTAAAAGCTTATAACTAAACCTTTTCCATCTTCAATTTTGTGCATAAATTCGTCTGTTGTCACTATTCCATCGTTATCGGCATCAGCGGCTTTTATCGCTTCCAGCATAGCTTTTTCGCGTTTTTGTGCCAGAGAATCGGTTCCGCTTAGAGCATTTAGCTCCCCGTCGATACCGCGAACGTGAAATTTATTATTATCACCTTTCTCATACTGCATTTTATTAAAGAATTCAAAGGCAAAATCTTCATCCACATATTCTGTGCCTTCTGATTCACTAAAAAATTTATCTTCGTTATTATTTACAAGTTCTTCACCTAATTGAGCTTTATTCGTAAAAAATTCACCCCAGTGGTCTGTTGTGTGTGTATGGTGATGATGGTGCTCAACAGGTTCACTGTCTACAACAGGTTCACTTACAGTCACAGGTTCGCTAACCTCTGCAGGTTTCTGTGCTACTGTTGGTGCATTAAACGCTGCAAATAAATTCATAAATGCGTTCAAGAATGAATTTGTATTATTTGTATAATTATTTGTATATACCGGCGTAAAAAATGAGGTTCTAGGTCTATACATACTTTGCACTGCTAGTAAACTATAAATACTCATTTTAAACCTCCAGTTGAGCCACTGTTTTTTTGATTCTCCACTTATATAAAAAATATATATATCGTAGTATTTCAGTATATATTAAAACTGTTACAAAATTTTACATGCATGTTTCATTTTCTTAAAATAAACGTGACAGGCCCGTCATTAATGAGGCCTACATCCATCATTGCGCCAAACTGGCCGGTTTTTACAGGGATACCCTGCTTTTTAACAAATTCTATAAACTTTTCATAAAGCGGTATTGCAAGTTCCGGCCTCGCCGCATTATCAAATCCCGGCCTCTTGCCTTTCTTGCAATCCCCGGCAAGTGTGAATTGTGACACAACAAGCATCTCACCATTAACATCAGCCAGTGAAAGGTTCATTTTACCTGCATCATCTTCAAATATGCGCAGATTCACGATTTTATCAGCGAGAAATTTGGCTTGCTCCTCGGTATCTTCCTTTTCAACTCCCAATAATACAAGAATCCCCTTATCAATTCGGGAATAAAGCTCATTATCTATTGTTACAGAAGCCTGCTTAACTCTTTGTATTACTGCTATCATAGTCTTTGTGTCAATATAACCGGTTCATCGTCGGTAACAAGTACTGTATGTTCAAAATGTGCGGAATGCTTTTTGTCATTAGTAACTACAGTCCATTTATCGGACAATACGTGCACGTCACCCGTGCCTAAATTAAACATCGGCTCAATTGCTATAACCATACCCGGCCGCAATTCCGGCCCCGGCTGTCCCGGATGAAAATTATACACAAAAGGTTCTTCATGCATATTTCTTCCCACTCCATGCCCGCCGTACTGCTTTACTATGCCATAGCCATAAGGTTTAGCGCAGTTTTCAATAGCAGCCGATACTGTTTCATATAGTTTATTTCCCGGGAGCATTTGCTTTATCCCGTCATATAATGCCTGCTCAGTGACTTCAAGCAGTTTTTTCAATTCGTCGCTTATTTCGCCGACCGGGAGGGTGATTGCAGAATCTCCCACCAGTCCTTTATAGACAGAGCCAACATCCACGCTGATTATGTCACCTTCTTTTAAGATTACGTTTTTGCTTGGAATTCCATGAACAACCTGCTCGTTTATTGAGGCGCATATTGTGCCCGGAAAACCGTGATATCCTTTAAAAGCAGGTACAGCGTTATGGCTTAGTATTATTTGTTCAGCCTTTTCATCTAACTCTAAGGTGGAAACGCCCGGTTGAACCATTTCTTTCATTGTTTCCAACACCTCAGCAACAATGCTGCCGGCTGTTTTCATAAGGCTGATTTCGTATTTTGATTTACGGGTAATCATATAAATAATATACTTTAAAAGTTATTTTCTCGGAATACTGGGAATAATATAAATATAATGATAGAAGGTATAAGCAGTTCACAACATATATATAGTCCGCAATACTCCGCTTCGTCGCGGCCTGCGGTCAATAGTCTGCTGAATTTCGACACTGAGGATCAGGCAATAATCAGTGCTCAGGCGAAAATCCTTAATGAGCTGGACAGGTTCAATGCCGGTGAGGGAAATGAAATTGAGCTTGCCCTGGCGACAATAACTGGTGAAATCCAAGTCAAAGCCGCCGTCCACGTCATTAAAACAAAGAATGAGATGATGGATTCTATTATGAAGATTATGGATTAAGGAATAAACCGTTTAAAATTTATACTCAGTTGCCAATTCCCCGTTAGGCAGGGCATAAACAACTTTGCCATTAATTGAATATACATTTGGCAAGCCTTTGCACCAATTTTCCTGCTGAGCTTTTTTAACTGCCCTGTTGAATAATTTTGCTATTTCAAATACTTCCTCAAGTTCTTTCTTAATCATTTTTTATATCCTTTAAAAACAACTCAAAAGAGCTTTCATCAAGTAAATTATAATCTCCCTTTATTCCACTTGCAACCAGCTCAATTTTTTCTATACCATTATAGAATAACATCCATTTATCTACTATATCCCTATATTTATACCATAAATTACTTTTGCTTCTGTAAAATCGGCGTATTACATCCTCATCAGGTACAAAATGCCCGCCACGCTTAACTCGAACTTTTATTCGCTCTATACAGATATTAGGATTATCAACAAAACAATATATTAACGCTGTATTATATCCCTGTTGCCTGGCCTGTTTTATTGTTTTAACAAGAAAATTTCCCGAAAGCGTTGTTTCAATCGCAAAAGATATGCCCTGTAAAAGCAGTTCGTTTATCTTTTTAAGCACTAATTTTCCTGCCTGAATCCTAACAGCCTGTAAATCATCAGGATTAATTTCCCTTGCAACCTCATCTGCATTGATAAATTTAAGCCCAAATTCCGGTAATAACTCCTTTGCAAGAGTAGTTTTACCGCTTCCATTCGCTCCGGCAATTATAAACAGTTGTTTAGACAAGCTTACGCTTTAACCTTAACAATCTTCATAATATCGCCGAAGATATCGTCAATCGCTCTGTTTCCATCGATGTCTTTAACAAGTTTTTTCTTTCTGTAGTACTCGATTACCGGCTCGGTTTCAGCTTTGTAGGTTTGAATTCTTTTGGTAGCTGTTTCTATATTATCGTCAGCACGCTGAACTAAAATACCGCCGCATACAAAGCATATCCCGTCTTTTTCAGAAGGGTTAAATTTAAGGTTATACTTCTGTCCGCAGTTTTTGCAGGATCTTCTGTAAGCCATACGGTCAATGAGCACGTTTTCATCGAGGTCAATGTTTATTACATAGTCAATTTTTTCATCAATCTCAGCTAAAATCTTGTCCAGCTCCTCAGCCTGCTCTACACTTCTTGGGAAACCATCAAGTATAAAGCCGTTTTTAGCGTCAGGTTTCAATAACCTGTTTCTGATTATTTTTACTACCAGCTCCATAGGAACCAGTTGCCCTTCGCTCATGTATTTTTCAGCTATTTTGCCTTCTTCTGAGCCGGATGCTCTTTCTTCCCTGAGCATACTGCCGGTGTCTATGTGCGGCAGATACATTTCCCTGGCTAATTTTTCGGCCTGTGTGCCTTTACCGCTACCTGGTGCGCCTAAAAAAATCACTCTCGTCTTCATTGTTTTAAAAATCCCTCATATTGCCTTGCTAATAAATGTGTCTTTATTTGATTTATGAAATCCAGCGCCACACCGACCATAATGATCAGCGCTGTGGCCCCAATCCCCTGTAATGGGGTTATTTTTGTTAAACTCGTTGCAAGTCCCGGTATAAGCGCAATAAGCCCAAGTCCCAATGCGCCTATAAATGTTGTCCTGGTAAGTATTTTGTCAAGGGCATCTGCTGTTGGCTTGCCAGGCTTAATTCCCGGGATGGAACTGCCGTATTTTTTCAGGTTTTGCGCAATTTCTTTGGGCTGCATATTGGGCATTATAGAAGCATAAAAGAATGTTAATGCCACAATAAGCACGAAATACAGTAAGTAATACGTTAAACCGCCCGGGTCAAACACTGTATTGCTTAAAAACGTAATAATATCTTTGAATATTCCTGGTGGAATATTAGCTTGGCCTGCCACGCTCAGGATGGTTGTCGGGAAAAGCAGGATAGCTACAGCAAAAATGATTGGCATAACGCCGCCCGGGTTGAGTTTAAAAGGTATGTGAGTGTTTACTCCGCCATAAACCTTGTTTCCTACCTGGCGCCTTGCATTTACAATAATTACTTTTCTCATTGCTTCCTGCATTATAACGATCATAACAATGGTAGCAAAGAAAATCACAAGTAATAAAAGCAGCGCAAGCTGCATTCCAGCCTGACCCGCTACAAGAGCACCTGTCCTTTGGGCATAGAACGGTATACCTGCAATAATACCAACAAATATTAAAATGGAACCGCCGTTGCCTATGCCTCTTTCAGTAATAAGTTCCGCCAGCCACATAATAAATACAGCGCCGGCAGTAAGCGTTACAACAGCTCCGATAAACGTTAAGGACATAAATCCGTCAGCCGCAAGGGCATTAATCCTTTTAAGGTAGGTCATCAATACAAATGACTGGAACAATGCCAGGCCAACAGTAAATCTTCTTGTATACTGCGACAGTTTTCTGCGGCCTTCTTCCCCTTCTTCTTTCTGGAGTTTTTCAAGTGCGGGGATAGCTGCTGCCAAAAGTTGCATAATAATTGACGCTGTAATATAAGGCCCGATTCCCAGTGCAAATATTGAAACCCTGCCTAATGCACCGCCGGAAAACAAGTCCAGAAAGCCTATAATATTTCCACCAGCTCCGCTTTGCAGGATCTGCTGGAACATTTCGGAATTAATACCGGATAAAGCGATATGAGAGCCGAAGCGGAACAGTGCAATTGCCAGAAAAGTAAATATAAGTTTTTCCTTTAAGCCTGATACCTGCCACATCCCCATTAATTCATCAGGCGTAGGAACTTTCATTTTTGCCATTTTAATCTCCTCAGAAATCCATTTATATATAATTTTACCTGCTGATTATTTCTTTACAATTGTAAAATTTTGTTAAGGTTAATAAAAAGAAGGCAATTATTTTTTATCACGGGTATTAAAAGAGTATAAGTAATAGAGGAAGTGAGAATATGGTTACAAATGTAGGTTTTGGCGGTATAAGGTATCTTGGTAGGAAAGAAAATCCCAGGATGGTTGCTGAAGAATTATCCAAAACGAATGATAGTGTTGGATATTTCGTTGAACTTGATAAAACAAAAAAAAATATATTTATGAAAGATGCGGTTGTCACTGATGACAGTGATGGAAATGACCTTACGGCCGCATTAGAACGAGAAAAAAATGGTGAATTAGATGAAGTTGTGGTCATAACCAGACATAAACCTAAATCCTAACCAGCTCGTAAACCCAGTTGTTGGCTATTTCATTACAATTGTAAATTTTTTTTGTTGTTTTAATAAAAAAACAGCAATTTTTGATATTTGGTGGTGTTATAAAATTATAAGGAATTTGGGAGATTAAATATGTCAGTAGAATTTACACCACAAACTATCAGCAACACAGTTCAGCCAAGCCAGCCTATACAGCAAAGCACTCAAGGCAGTGTTCCTATGCCGCAAATTCAGGATCAGGTCAGCTTTGGCGCAAGGATTAAAAAACCAGAAAAGATAGGCACTAAAATTTTAAATTTAATTAAAAAGTTACTTCCACGCAGTGAAGATGTGGACAATATGCTGAAATCTCAGGTTCAAATGTTTAAACCTTAAATCCCCATTCTCTCGTAAATCTTATTAATATTAACAAGATATTCACCGGGATCAAAGCATCTTTCTATTTCTTCAGAAGATAATTTTTCCGTAATGCGAGGGTCTCTGTACAAATTCGCCTTGAAATCGCCTTCAAGGTTGTTCCATGCCTGATGCGCATTTTCCTGCACCAGTCGGTAAGCATCTTCTCTCAACATACCTTTATTGCACAAAGCCAGCATCACTTTCTGGGAATAAATCACCCCGCCGTACAGGTGTGTGTTGCGTTTCATATTTTCTGGATAAACCTGTAAGTTATCAATCAAGGTTTTAAACCTGTTTAGCATGTAATCCATCAATATTGTGCTATCCGGGAAAATAACCCGTTCAACCGAACTGTGGCTTATATCCCGTTCATGCCAGAGAGGTATGTTTTCCAGTGCTGCAAAGGAATTCGACCTTGCCAGCCGCGCCAGCCCGGTTAAATTCTCGGCGCTGATTGGGTTTTTCTTATGCGGCATGGCAGAAGAGCCTTTTTGCCCCTTGGAAAAACCTTCCTCAACTTCCAGTACTTCTGTCCTCTGTAGATGCCTCAACTCCACACAAAACTGTTCAATCGTTGTAGCTATGAGGGCAAGAGCTTGCATATAGTTTGCGTGGATGTCCCGCTGTATAACCTGCGTAGAAACCCTGGCAGGCTTTAAGCCAAGATCTTTGCATGCCATTTCTTCTATTTCTGGGGAAATATTACTGTAAGTCCCGACCGGCCCGCTTATCATGCCCACACGTATTTCTTCAGCAGCAGTCCTGAACCTTTGCTGGTTCCTTTGCATAATATCCAGCCACAGGCACATTTTATGGCCGAACGTTGTGGGTTCAGCGTGGATGCCGTGGGAGCGGCCTATACATACAGTGTTTTTATGTTCAATCGCTTTTTGCCTGATAGAACCAATTACAGCTTCGATATCTTTGTCTATAATTGTGTTTGTCTGTTTTAACTGGAGCGACAACGCTGTATCCAGTACATCCGAGCTGGTCATTCCCATGTGGATATAGCGGGAAGGTTCGCCCACATACTCAGCAACAGAGGTCAGAAAGGCAATAATGTCGTGCTTAACTTCTTCTTCTATTTCATCAATGCGTTTTATGTTGAAATTGGCTTTTTCTTCTATTGTTTTCAGGGCTTGATCAGGTATATTGCCAAGTTTGTTATGTGCGCGACAGACTGCCAGCTCAACTTCCAGCCAGCAGTGGTATTTATTCTCAAGTTCCCATATATTGGCCATTTCCGGCCGTGAATAACGTTCGATCATAACATTCTCCTCAGTAATTATTTATTATTATATAAAAAAAGCCCGTGAAATTATCACAGGCTTTTTAAAAATTTATTTAAACTTAATTAACCGATATACTGCAATAAAGCGTCAATCATAGTGCCTTTAGAGCCATCAGCTCTTTCAAATCCGCCAACGAGTCCTACTGTATTACCGTGCTGGTCTTCTTTTAGCTTACCGGTTTGATCATATTCCTGGTTAAAGCTTGTTGATACTGATTTAATATTTGTTTCAAGCAATGATTTTAATTCATCATCATCAACCTGTCCGTTATGGTTTAAATCCTGCCAAGTCTGAAGCTTTTCAAACACTTCATCATTAATATCAACTTTTCCGTCTTTATTTACATCATATTTTGCCAGTTCAAAGAACCCATTTTCAGCGCCGTTTTGTGCACCGAAGAGTTCCTTGCCTGAATCAATCTGTCCATTACCGTCTTTATCAAGTACAAGGAATGCATCATCGCTTTCAGCTTTAGTCCAGGCTGTCTGGTCAATTTTACCATCACCGTTTAAATCAAAGTTTACACCGTCTTTTTGTGATGTTAAATCTATTCCATTTCCGGCCAGGTCAAGGATTAACGGAGTTTCTTTTCTTGCAAGCGTTGTTATAACATTGTATTCAGTTCCGTCAAGCTGAATTTTACCGCCCACGCCTTCTTCATGTTCTGATATGCCTACGTTTTCAACGTGGGTGTTTATGTTTAAGCTGTCCGATGTAACATTAAAATCTTTATTAAAAACAGCATCACCGGTTCTATTCAATGGATTTCTGCCACTGCCTCCATCCCAGTCAGAATCCGGGTCTATCTGGTAGTTAGCAGCTACACCTAATATCTCGCCTGACTTAGAAATTATATAAGCCTGACCCTTATCGAATTTAAGATCTTTAGTTTCCTGATCAAGCTTAGAGTATAAGCTTAATAATGCCTCGTCATTGGCAGTAACACTGTTATGGCGGGTATAATTCCAGGCTTCACCGTTTCCGCTATCTGCTCCTGCAAAATCGAGGATTGATTTGCCAAGATTTACCTGCTCATTATTATTCGCATATGACGATATAACAAACACATCTTCAGGTTCTTCGCTGCTTTCAACCGCAACTTCTTCACTGACAGGTGTTTGGGTGTTAATAAAGTAATTATTCCAGATATTGATTGCATTGGAGCTTCCAGTTGTGTTATTTGTAAAATTTGATTGCTGGCTTGTCATGGATTGGGAAATAATTTGAGTGGTTATAGGAGCCAGAGTTTGGAAATTTTGCCACGTTTGCGAAGTTTGAAAACTCTGCAAACTTTGACTCTGCAAGCTTTGAGCTTGAGGCGCTATTGTAGGTGTGACTATAGGTTCAGTTATAGGCTCAGTCTGAGGTTGAAATAAACTTTGTAAAGTTTCAGGGGAACGCTCTAACATTGCCATAAAAAGCATGGCAAAAATACTGTTAAAATATGAATTTTGATAGGAATTCTGGTAAGGACTTTGTCCATATTGTCCGAAATTTTGTCCGTAATTCCCAAAGGAATTGAAATTGCTTTGATAAGCGTTCTGGTTCACATAACCTGCAAATATACCCATTATTGTCTCCTCCTCGGCGCACGTTAAAATTTTATTCTAAATACTCTCCATGAATATAAAAACAATCGTTAAACTGTATATATTATTAAATAAATTTTTTTTTACATTTGTTAATATTTTTTTGATACTCTTTTCATATTATGAAAGCAGCAGTACTTAGAGAAGGTAATAAAAATCTTGTAATAGAAGACATCCCCATCCCCGAACCCGGAGCTGGCGAGGTGCTGGTAAAAGTGGCGGCCTGCGGTGTATGCCAGACAGACCTTCACTATATTGACCACGGAATACCAACCCAGAAAAAGCCGCCTATGATCCTTGGCCACGAAATATCAGGCATTGTAACAGCTACAGGCCAGAGGGTTTTACTGCTGCCGATATTCTGCGATAACAGAATAATGCTGGGTAATACAATTGACGGGGGGTTTGCCGAATATGTTAAAGTCCCGGAAGAAGCCGTTATACCCCTGCCTGATGAAATCCCGCTGGAAGAAGGCTGCATAATAGCTGATGCCGTTTCAACCCCTTACCATGCGGTTATGAACCGGGCAAAAGTAAAGCCTACGGATAAAGTAATTGTATTTGGATGCGGAGGCGTTGGGATGAACGTTGTGCAGATCTCTGCAATGCTAGGCGCGGAAGTCACAGCCTGCGACATTGATGAAAATAAACTGGAAATTGCAAAGGAGCTCGGTGCTGCATACACAGTAAAACCTGACCAGATTAATACGAAGTATGATGTTGCCTTTGAAGTAATTGGTAAGCCGGAAACAATCGAAGCAGCGTTTAAGACCCTCGGCAAAGCGGGGAGGTTGTGTGTCATAGGCTACACAAATCAGAATATAACCATAAACCCCGCCAAGATTATGTTTTTTGAGCAGGAAATAATCGGTTCTATCGGGTGCAGGATTGGCGATTACTCGAAAATTTTTAAACTTGTTATTGATGGTAAAATAAAGCTTGATAAGTTAATTGCGAATAAATATAGGCTTGAGGGTATTAACAAAGCCCTGGATGAATTAAGAAAATCAAAAGTATTGAGGAATATAATATTACTCAGCTAACTGCTTTATAACTTTTATAAATTCTTCTGTATCGTGAATATCACTAATAAGAGCTTGCTTATCAGGTTGGAATGTAATTGTATAATCGCTTCTTTGTCTATTATCAAATGTTTTTATGTATAGTTTACCGTATTTTTCTTCTACTTTGTTGGTTTTAATGAATTCCCTGTTAAACCATCCTAATAATTGTCCATGTTTTGATGTAGCAAAACCATATTTTTGGGCTAATGCTGATATTGCGTAGAAGATCGCATAGTATAACCTGTTCTGTGTTGTTGATAAACGGTTATTTCCTACTGCAATCTTTGCATCGTCCATAGCTTCATCTGATTTTAACAACCAGTTTTTTATCAATAATTCTTTATCTCTACCTTGCATAGTAAAACCCTTTTTTAACTTCATCAAAATAAATCCAGTTAAAATTAAGTTCCTCAAGGGTCATAGGCTGAAAATCAATTATGGCATCATATTTTATCATTAAATCTAATGTTTCCCCGTGAACCTCTGTTGATTGTTCCCGACGTGTTTTAAACACTCCAACAATATCAATATCACTGTCAAGTGTTGCTGTCCCCTTTGCGTATGAGCCATATAAATATAAACCCATAAAGTCATCATATTTTCGCAATTTATCGCATAATTCCTGCGCAATTTTTTTTGCGTTCATAGCAACCTCTTTATTTTTGGTTTATTATAACATAATAATGTTTGAACTAAGCGTAGAATCACATTTTTCATCAGCACACCGCCTACTTAACTACGAAGGCAAGTGCGAAAACGTCCACGGCCATAACTGGAAGGTGGAAATCACAATCGCAGGCGAAACCCTGGATAAATCAGGAATGCTGATTGACTTTAAAATCCTTAAATCCACGCTTGATGAAGTATTGGATAAACTTGACCATAAAGACCTGAACAGCCTCGAGGAATTAAAAGGCATCAGCCCGAGCAGTGAAAATATAGCAAAATTTATTTATGACGAGTTAAAACAGCAGCTTCCACAGCTTACACAGGTAGCTGTATGGGAAACTGAAAAGGCAAAAGCTGTTTATAGATCCTGAGCCTCGCTTATAACACCAATAACTGTATTAATGGGTTCTATGGCCGTGCTAGCATTACTTTCTCCCACTTGTTTCAAATAATTATTCAAAAATACAAGCTGCTTATAGGATTCATAATGTTTTTCAGGGCTGTCTTCGTACTTTTCCTTAAATCTATCTACGTACAAACCCAACAAAAAGGTTTTTGCATTAAATAACTGGATTTTATTTTTTGGATTTTTTTCCTGTTCGAGGATGCTTTTTATTTCTTTTAATAAGTACTCAACTTCTTTAATATCTGCAATGTAGTCACTATATTTATTGACACTGTAGCCGGTGCTGACCCGTGGTGCAATTATTGAAACAGGAGTTTCAGGAGAGGGTTTACGCTTTTCTATGGTTGCTTCCTGTCTTTGAGCCCCTTCGTTGGTGGTTTCACCTAATTTGGGGAGTTCTCCCATGTATCCAAAACCTGAAATAAAAAGAGGGAAAGTTAAAAGCAATGCAAGTTTAACGATTTTCATAAACGACCAGCCTCTCGTTTTTTTAAAGTTAAGACACTTTTGTTATTTTAGTGATTTTTTATGAGTTTGACAAGGTAGTAAAAGTTGAATTTTGAGTTACTTTGTAAACATTTTGTAACGTTTTTTGAAGTTTGCATAAAGTTAAACCTAAAAATACCGATTTATATAGTAAGAAACCTCCTCACCTTACCTCAAACGTTTATCTTACCTTTTTTCTACTACATTAACTTACCCCTATTCAGGGGAAATCCGAATGCAACTAATTAAAAAATAACAGGAGAAGATATATGAGCGAAATTCGTATCAACAAACTTAACAACTACCAGCCGCCAAAAACATCAGGTCAGCCTAAAAAAGAGGAAACAACCCAACAGGAAATAAAACAAGAGCCTACATTGAGCCAAAAAGCCCCGGATGAAGTATTAGGGTTCATGGCTAATCAGGCAATGCTCGGAAAAGCTGGCATAACCGGAAAAAAAGCCGTTGATGTAAATAAATACGTTGATACAGAGAGCAAAGAAAGAATTGAAAAAATAATGGTTGCTTTTGAAGCAAACATTCTTAAAACCGCAGAAACAGCGATAAAAGAGTTTGGGATATCAGAAAGAGCTGCATCTGATGCTGCTATAATCGGATTTAACCGAAAATTCCTTGTTTAAATTCTTTTGTCGATAACCCACAAAAAGCCCCTCTAGGGGGCTTTTTAATTGGGATTAATTACTCTACATTCTTCGTGAATTTTAGCTAAGGTATTATCATGGATATCTGAGAGGGGTTTAAACGAGTTATAACTCTTCGTAAAAACATCTCCGAGAGACTTTTCTATAATTTCTTTTCCATTTTTACTTACTTTTACCTCCCCTGTTTTACAGTTAGCGTTAACTATAACCCCGTTATCAAATTCCAGTTTTAAGTTATCCTCTTGCTTTGAAATTTTTGTATCTTTATTAATTTTAGCTCCCGTTTTATCAAGACTATGTCCTATTGCTATTATATCCCGTCGGGTTTGTTCAACTTCTATAGCACGATTTGCACCAAGACCAAATCCTGTAAGACATGCTATAAATACAGTGCCTGCTGTGAGCGCTTTAAGTGACATATTTTTATTTTTTGCTTCGGAATGTTGGGATTTTTTCCCGCCAAAACAAACCCCACTCCGCTGCATTGAGACGGGCCTTCTTTGTACCGGCTTATTTTGTAGGTTTATAAAATTAATATTTAGCATAGCTTTACAAAGAAGCTAAAAATATATAATTGCTTTGTTTATAAACTTTTTTTACAAAATTTAATCTAAACGTGATCTTTTTCTATTAAATATTCCCGAATCTTATTTAGCGCAGATTGAACAATCCTCGTAACCCTGGACGGAGAAAGCCCCATGTAAGTAGCAACGTCCTTTACCTGCAAATTTCTGTAAAACCTGTACTCAACTATTGTTCTCTCTTTAGGAGGTAGAGAAGCAATTGCCTTTTTAATGCCTTTGCTAAGTTCAATTAATTCCAGCCGCTCCTCAGGCAGGGCAGCACTGTCTTTTAAGAAATCAAACGGGGTATCATTTTCAGAAGCATCAGACATGCTGTCTATAGAAAGGATGGTTTCATAAATGCCTTCACGCAGTTTTTCCGGGGAAACGTCAAGACTACTACCTTCTTCGCCTTCTTCCTCAGGTTTTCCGCCCTGTTTATAGGAATACCATTTATAACGGTTTCTTAATTCATTCCTGATAGCCCACCTTACTGCAGTACCTATGTATGATTTATTATACTTTTCCAGTTCTTCGCCGCTTTTTCCTTTAATAAGAGATTGCACGGCAATTATTCCAATACTTACCAGCTCTTCATGATCAACCATGTGAGATGGAATGCGCCTCTGCTCTATGCGTGCGACCTTTTCAACTATTTCTAAGTAATCTTTTACTTTACTATGCATTATTTGTATTTACTTTGGTATCTTTACGTAAATTATAAACAAATAATAGAATTTCGGCTACAGCTTTATATAATTCAGGTGGAATTTCTCTGTTTATTTCCACAAATCTAAATATGGCCCGTGCAACCGGAGGGTTCTCTATCACTGGAATATTGTGCTCTTTAGCTATTTGAATAATTTTTTTTGCAAATAATTCTGTTCCTTTTGCGAGAAGTCTGGGAGCTTCCATTTTTTCTGAATCATATTTTAATGCAACTGCAATATGTGTAGGATTTGTTATAACAAAGTCAGAATCAGGAACAGAATCCTGCATAGTTTTATGTAACATTTGCATACGTTTCTGTCTGAGGGCTGCTTTAACATGAGGATCGCCTTCCGAGTTTTTATATTCATCCCTTATTTCTTTAAAAGACATTTTCTGGTCCTTGAGAAATTTCCAGCGTGTAAAAGCATAGTCAGCTCCTGCAATGACAAGAAATATAATCCCGGCTTTTATAACGAAGTCAATTATCATTTGGCCGAATGCGTAAAGAATTGCAAAGGTATTTTCCATTGCGCATAAAGAAAGAAGGGCAGGAATGTGGGCTTTAAAAACAAAAAAGGCTACTAACCCAAGCACAATAACTTTAACTACGTTTTTAGCAAGTTCAAAGTATGTTTTCAAACTAAAAAAGATATTCTTAAATCCTGAAACAGGATTTAGTTTGTCAAACTTTGGCTCTATGGATTTAGTGGCAAAAAGAGGCCCTACCTGCATAAAATCCCCGGCTATGGCCACCAGGCATGATAAAAAAAGTATAGGAACAATAATCAGTATCGTTGGAAATACCGCAAGAAATAATACATATGTATATCCTATTTTATCCAAATTTGCATTAGGAATCTGTTCATAAAGAAGAATAAAAAGCTTGGAAATCTGATTCCATAGAAGAGGAGCAAGAGCATTTAAGGCAAGAAACATAACCAGAAGTGATAAAGCAGTGGATAAATCCTTGCTTTTAACTACCTGTCCTTCTTTCCTTACTTTTCGCAGTTTTTGAGCCGTTGCCTCAAATGGTTTATCTTCGTCAGCCATTTACTGTTTCCTTTATAGGTTTATAAATCCCTATAAACTTCCCTTCGATGATTTATTTTAAGAAATTTTATAATAATATTATTAGTTGTTTCAATTTTTTCAAAAATAATTCTATAATCACCGCTTCTTATTCTATAATAATTTTTAAATCCTTTTAGTTTTATCCAGTCACATAAAAATGGATTAATAATAAATTTATCCACACTGAATTTAATTTGTTTTATTGTCTGTTTATCAAGTTTTTCAACATCTTTTTGAAATTTCTTCGAAAATTCGAATTTATAGGTCATTATTGCCCCACATTTCAGTATAAGAAATGGATTTTGAGGAGCTTGACTCGTGAAGGTCCTTGATTTCCTGTTCACTCAAAGTTTCTGATTCTTCTTTAACTGTTTTAAAAGCTTCATCGAAAACTTTTTTTCTTCTTTCATTGATAAACTGAGCAAAATCAATAACTTCCGCAAGTTCTATTTCATTAAGATTTTCAATTATTTTATTCAACTTATCTTTAGATGTAGCCATAGTTTAACCTTTATTCTTTTTATTTATTATAGCATAAAGAGGGTTAATTTATGTTTATGTTAACCCCCTACATTTTTCACACAAACCGAATATCTTAAACTGATAATCCCGTATTTCGAAACTATTATTGCGCTTTGCTATCTTAATAGCGTAGTCATACAGGTTTTTATCTTCAAATTCCACAGTCAGTCCGCAGGAATTACATATTAGGTGTTGATGTTGTTTGTTATCAGGACCTTTCAGTTCATAATGCTTATGGTCCTCACCAAAATCCAGCTCCCTTATAAACCCGTTTATCACAAGAAATTTCAGGCTTCTGTATAATGTAGCAAGACTTATTTTAATCCCTTTCTCCGTAAGCTTTTTGTGCATTTCTTCTGCGCTTAGATGTTCCCCATCAGGCAAGTTATAAAAGAATTCCAGCAATTGCTCCCGCTGAGAGGTAATCCTGTAGCCTTCTTCCCTTAGTTTATTAAACTTTTCTTTTGCTTCATGCGTCATAATTATAATTATACTTGAAAATAAATGTTGACATGGTATAAAACCCCTATGACCACCGCTATTAATTATGAAAAAGATATAAAACTGGCAAAACTTGCAGGGTTCTGTTATGGGGTAAAAAGAGCAGTAGAAGAATCAATCAGGATTAAAAAGGAGAATCCTGAAACACCGGTCTACATCTTAGGTAAACTTATCCATAATAACCAGGTATCGGAACACCTCGAAAGCCTTGGAATTCATACACTTACGGAAATCCCTGAAATTCTAGAAGGAATTTGTATTATAAGGACACATGGAGCAACCCCTCAAACTAAAGAAGAACTTGAGAAAAAAGGGTGTAAAGTTGTAGATTTAACCTGCCCGGATGTAAAAAGGGTTCAGGATAAAGCCAAAGCGCTGGCAAAAGATGGATATAAAGTCATAGTAATAGGTAAAGCCGATCATCCGGAAGTAATGGCAATAAAAGCGCATGCTGACCAGTATTCAGAAAGTCTTGTTATTTCTTCAATGCAGGAAGTTGAGAAAAATATTGAAAAAATAAGAACATTCAAGAAAATTGGAGTGGTGATTCAGACCACGCAATTGGTAGATAACTTTAAACAGATAATTCCCCTGATAGGAGAACACTCAAAAGAACTTAAAGTTTATAATACTATATGTGATGCTACTTTCGAGAGACAAAAAGCCGCACAGGAACTTGCAAGTACAGTAGATTTGATGATAGTGGTGGGAAGCAAGGAAAGCGCGAATACAACACATCTGACAGAAATACTTAAACCTGTGAAGAATACACTGCATATTGAAAGTAAGGAAGAATTGAAAAAATATAGGGATTTAATCATAAATACACATAAAATCGGAATAACAGCCGGTGCTTCAACGCCGGATTTTGTAATTAGGGAAGTAATTAATGAGATAGGAAAAATAGGAGAAAAGACTCGTGAATGAGGCAACTTTAAACATTGTAGACACATGGGATTTTGAGAAATTATTGGAGCAGTCATTTGAAAAAAAGTATAAAGTGGCTGATTTGGTTCAAGGAACCGTTCTTAAAATAGAAAAATCCGGAATACTTGTAGACGTCGGAGGAAAAACAGAGGCAAATCTTCCTTTAAGAGAGCTGTCAAACTTACCTTGTGATAACCCTGAAACTATAATTTCAGTTGGCGATAAAAAGAAATTTTATGTACTTAGAGAGGAAAATGACGAAGGTCAGATAACAATATCACTAAAAAGGGTTCATCTGGCTGAAAATTGGGGCAAACTTGACGAAGCTCGCAAAGATGAAGAAACAGTAGAAGTAAAAGTGATTGCCCTTGTTAAAGGTGGAGTAATTGTAGAAATATATGACTTAAGAGGGTTCATTCCCGCAAGCCAGTTAAGAACAGGCACTCCTCATGACAACCTTATCAATCAAACCCTTTGTGTTAAAGTTCTTGAGGCTGATCCTCAAAGAAATAAATTAATACTAAGTGAAAGAGTGTGTCTCCAGGAAGAGCGGAAAAAAATAGCTGAAGAAGTTATTTCAAATCTTGATGAAGACCAGATTATTGAAGGAGAAATAGTAAGACTTGCCGATTTTGGCGCATTTATTGATGTTAATGGCATAGACGGGCTTCTTCCTATTTCAGAAATTTGCTGGAATAAAATAAAACACCCTGCAGATGTTCTTACTTTAGGTAAAAAAATAAAAGTTAAAGTATTAAAAATTGACAAGGATTTAAACAGGATAAGCCTGAGTCTGAAAAGGATGGAAGAAAACCCCTGGATACAAATTGAAGGGAAATTTGCGGAAGGGCAGGTAGTTAAAGGAAAAGTCAATAAAATAACTGATTTTGGCGCATTTGTTAACATTTTCCCCGGGGTTGAAGCGCTCCTTCCTGTTGCAGAAATGAGTGAAGAATCTGTAAATCCTTATGAATTATTGAGTGTGGATCAGGAAATCGAAGTTTTGATTAAAAAATTCACTCCTCAGGAAAGAAGGATCGGTCTTAGTATTAGGGACCTGAAAAACAATTAAACCTTCTCCTCATTAATTTTTGCATATAAAGTGCTATGTTTTATCTTATAAAAAACATACAGGAGACAGACATGGCACACACTGTTATGAAGCAAATATTTAGTGAGGAAAAGCAAAAATATATTCAGTGCGAAGTTCTGGTGCTTGACGAAGAGGAAAACTTGCCGGGCACTGATAGGAGGGAAATCCTTCTTTCTTGCGATGAAGATGGAGAACCTTATACAGAACTCAGTGATAGCTCTACTGCTGATATAGGTGATGCTTACCCTGAAACTGAGCTAATAGACCAGTACGAAGATTTTGATAACCGGCAATAGTTTATTGATAATTATTAATCGTAGTCTTTATAAGGTTTATCATTTTATCTCTGGCCATCTTAGGGTAAAGAACTTCACAATTGGCTTCATACCTGAGAAGCCGTTTTAAGAGTGATTCTATATCATTGGAATAGGCGGTTACAGCAATGTGTCCTTTGGCGTCCGGCGGGGTTAACCGCTCATCTTCGTAGGGCCTGTAAACTTCTGCCAATTTGCCTTTTATTTTAAAAATAACCGGACATAGTATCTGGCTAATTTTAGAGACAACAGGTAATTGTTTAATGTCAAGAATCTGACTTATTTTTATTGAATTTACCTGGTTTGTAATAATGTTATAACAAATTATACATACATCGTTTGGCTCATATTTTATACATTGCAGCTCCATTAAAGCCAGTTTTTCCGCTTCTTCAGAAGGAATTCGGTATTTAATTTCAACCCTTTGTTTTTCGGCAATATACTGTTCCAATTTTTTAATTAAATTAGAATAATGGTCAAATTTTGTAAATGTTGCAGTGTTATTTTTCTCCAGGTCATTACAACAGTTTTCTAGTTTTTCCTTTTGTTCATTAGGCATATATCGTTTTAATTTTTTAAGAAATGAATGATAATTTTCCAAAAGCCGTTTTTGATGCAGGCTTTGAGCATACTTTTTCAACAATGCAAGCGTTTTTATTTCTGCTTCTGAAAATTCAATTTCTACCGGGGCATTATTTAGTTTATAACAATGTTTACTGGCTACGCAGGGTTTAGATATATCATACCCGGCAGTTCGAAGTGTATTTATATACTTTAAAATAACATCTTTCGAAAACAACCTTGATATGTACGGATCTTCCAGGAAGAATTTATTAATATCCTCTATATCGCAATCGTTTTCATTTAGCTTTTGTAGGAGTAAAAGTACCCTGTAAGCTGAAGCGCTAATTTTTACTTTTTTTTCCATTAGCACTCAATCCCACTATCATTATATAATCTGAGCATATTTTTTAGTTTAGTTGTTATTTCTTCTTTCAGTTCAGGAGGGTCTATAATAGTGCATTCATTTCCATAGGACAGGATTTTCTGGAAAAATCTGAATTTGTTTCTCACTTTTGATTCTACTATTATTTCATTTTCTTTTTTTTCCAGTATAAAGTCTTCCTCGGAAAGAACTTCACAGGTACTCTTTCCTTGAAGTTTATACTTTACTGTAAATAATTTAGGTTTGATTTTATTTTTTCGCAGGCTTACGGATTTTATATCCAGAATCCTGTCAAGGCGAAGATACATTGTTGTTTCTGTATCTTCGTTGTATCCCCATATATAAAAGGCACCGTTTTCCATAGTTATTTTTTCTGCAGCTAAGGTAATATTTTTTTCACCTGATTCAGGAGAATTATAAAGTAAGGTTAACGTTTTATTTTGTTTGCAATATTTTTCAAGTTGTTTAATGTCGTGGAAAAAAGTATTTGATGTTATTTCTCTGCTTAAAGAAGATTTCTGAGTTGAATGAAAAAGTTTTTTTGTAGATGGAGTTAAGTGTGCTGAGATAGTATCAAAAAGGTCATCAATTTCCACTGCTGTTTTCCATTCACACAATGAGGAAACATATTTTCTGAGTTCCATTAAAGTTTCCATTTCTTTTTTTGTTATATGGAATTTAAAAGGATGCAAAAGTAAGACATACTTAAAATTATTAGTTCGTGTAGGTCTTGTTATAGCGCATCCTAGAAGTCTTAAAGTATGCAGGTAAATGCAAATAGTATCTTTTGAAAGTTCCCTGGAATCTTCGATTTGTTCTTTGAGTTTCTGGTTTATCTCTTTATCGTCGCAGGGAGATTTTAAAAGCATATTAAAAATATATATGATTCTAAGCGCCGTAAGGCTAATATTATCTAGCTCTGAATAATCAGATCTTTGAAATTGGTTTTGCATAGGGCATTTCAGCTATCAATACTATGAAATAATATAACAAGCATATCATACTTACTTAAAAGTATTACTATCCCTAAATGCTACATATTTTCGGTTTTTAAATTTTTGTAACGAAAAGGTTAATGTTTTAAAATAATTCCTATTTTTTCTGACATTCGTGAAATCCTGTTGATTTCATCCAGTGCTATTTCAGCTAAAACCTGGGATTCAGTATTTCCTACCAGTTTTTCAATAATATTTTCAAGCAGGAATTTAACGCGTTCTGATTTTATAGAAATCCCTGCTCTTAAGCGATAGAGTTTTTGTTTTTTGACCATGGTTACTCCTTTATTAAGAAATTGTAATTAAACTGTTGTCTAAGCTTTTATATTTGTAAAGCATAGACAACAGAATGTCAATCATAAATTATAGTTTGTTAAAATTTCTTTATGATAAAAAATAATCTCTCTAAAATAATGGGCGAGAAAAGAATAAATATGGCGGAATTAAGTAGAATTTCGGGTTTAAACAGAACTACTATTTTTCAGCTTTACCATAATAAAACTACTCATGTTGGCTTTGACACAATGGACAAGCTTTGCAGTGCTTTAAATTGTGATGTGTGTGATTTATTTAATTATGTTGAAGGATAGTATATAAATATGCCTACTTCGTCATTCCGGGCTTGACCCGGAATCTTTCCAGCGTGGCTAAAAAACAAATTATTCCCGCTTTGTCATCCTGAACTGTAGAAGTAAGTCTATAATCTTGGTATAAAGGCGATGTGAAGGATCTTTTCAGCGACGATGGCAAGATCCTTCGCTTCGCTCAGGATGACATTTTATTTTTTTGTTAATATTTAATAGTTATGTTCATAGATAAGGTAAAAATTAAGATTATTTCAGGTTCAGGCGGCAATGGCATTGTGGCGTGGCGTCGGGAAAAGTATGTACCTCGAGGCGGTCCTGCTGGCGGTGATGGAGGAAAAGGCGGGGATGTATATTTAATTGCTGACTGTAATCTTTCCACGCTTCTTGATTTTAAATACAAATCAATTTTTGCAGCAGAAGACGGTGGACGCGGCGGTAATAAAAACATGCATGGCAAAAATGGAGAAAATCTTTATATAAAAGTTCCTTGCGGAACTGTAGTAAAAGACTCAAATTCAGGCAAAATCATCGGAGATTTAACAACTGAGGGGCAAATATTTCTTGTGGCTCAGGGAGGAAGAGGTGGACGAGGAAATGCAAGATTTGCAAGTTCCAGAAAACAGGCGCCACAATTTTGTGAACCCGGTGAACCAGGTATCGAAAGGGAACTTGAGTTTGAATTAAAACTAATTGCGGATGTGGGGCTTCTTGGTATGCCGAACGCAGGCAAGTCTACACTTATCAGCGTAATAAGTGCAGCCAGACCTAAAATTGCAGACTATCCATTTACTACATTGGTTCCGAATCTGGGTATAGTTAAAAAATCTGATGGCGGCGCAATTGTAGTTGCAGATATTCCGGGACTTATTGAAGGAGCAAGTGCAGGAGCCGGGCTGGGGCATGAATTTCTCCGGCATGTTGAAAGAACTCGTATACTTGTGCATATCCTTGACACCCTCGAAGAAGACCCTATGAGGAACTTTCAGATTATTAATAATGAACTGGAAAAACACGGAGGCAGGCTTATAGAAATTCCGCAGGTTGTTGCCCTGAATAAGATTGATGCTGCAGATGAAATAAAAATTAATATGTTAAAAGAAGAATTCCAGAAACTTGGTTATGATGTTTTTGCCATATCAGCAGCAACCGGCAAGGGTACAAAAGAACTGGTAGATTATTTAATAAAAAAAGTTGAAGAAATCCCGCCGCCGAGTTTTAATATAGAAATTGAGGAGGATCAAACCGCTTTTGACCACGATGATAGTGAATTTTTCGTAGTAAAAGAAAAAGGTGCATTTAAAGTTGTTGGAGGAAAGGTTGAAAGGCTGGTCTCAGTAACTGATGCTAGAAACAGGGAATCAGTATACCGGCTGGAAAATATATTAAAAGCTATGGGAGTTTTTAAGGCATTAAAAGCCGCTGGTATAAAAGACGGTGATATAGTAAAAATAATGGGTTACGAATTTGAATACCATTCAGAAGAGGAGAGCACAAAATGAAAGACAAACAGTTTTTAATGATCCCGGGACCGACACCAGTGCCTGAACGGGCTTTGCTCGCAATGGCAAAGCACCCGATGGGACATCGTAGTTCTGAATTTTCAGCAATAATGAAACAAGTTTATCAGGATTTAAAATGGCTCTTTCAAACTGAAGAAGACGTTTTTATCTATACTTCAAGTGGTACTGGAGCTATGGAAGCAGCTATCTCCAACCTTGTTAACCCTGGAGATAAAGTACTGAGTCTTGTTATCGGTAATTTTAGCGAAAGATGGGCTAAAATTGCTAAAATGCGCGGCGCCGACGTTGAGAAGATTAATTTTGATTGGGGGCAGGCTGTTGACCCAACTGTCTTAAAACAACGCCTTGACCAGGACGTAAATAAGGAAATTAAATTTGTTACCTTGATACATAATGAAACTTCTACCGGTGTAACTAATGATCTACAGGCACTTGCAGCTATAATAAAAGAACATGGCGCAATTTCCATAGTGGATGGAGTAACCAGCGTTGGCGCCCTTCCTGTAAAAATGGATGAGTGGGGTATTGATGTATTGATATCTGGAAGCCAGAAAGGATTTATGATACCACCCGGCCTCGCATTCCTTGCTTGCAGTAAAAAAGCATGGAAAGCTTACGAGAATTGCCAGAACCCAAGCTTCTACTTTAACTTTGGAGCAAATAAAAAGTCTGTTGCGGAAGACACAACCCCTTACACTCCGAATGTTTCACTGATTGTAGCTCTTAAAGAAACTTTCGCTATGATGAAGGAAGAAGGGCTTGAGAATATATATAGCAGACATGCAAAGCTTGCTTCTATGACAAGAAAAGGCTTAAAAGATTTAGGACTCAAACTATTCGTGGAAGACGATAATATAGGAAGTAAGGCAATCACAGCTGTATGGCCGCCTGAAGGAATAAGCGTACCTGATATTAGAAAAACACTTACCAAAGAATACGATATAGTGGTAGCAAACGGTCAGGATAAGCTGAAAGATAAAATATTCAGAATAGGTCATTTGGGTTTTGTAAGTGAACGAGACATTATAATGGCCCTTGGCGCTCTGGAAGCAACTTTAAAAAAACTCAAGTAAAAGTTATATAAATTTAAAAGCAAGACTCCATAAGGGTCTTGCTTTTTGGTGTAAAGAAATGTAACAGTATATACTTTTTATGTAATTCGTAGATATTTGATGTTTTTATATAAATGTAAGGTGAAACGAAAATAAAAAAAATGTAGTAAGTA
>Ga0209417_1000634_pt1 | contig 78466 bp, 65 predicted proteins | sample RifGroF2_FD_184002 | JGI IMG/M metagenome (GOLD analysis project Ga0209417, IMG submission 184002) | Groundwater microbial communities from Rifle, Colorado, USA - Groundwater F2 (SPAdes) (version 2) | ecosystem: Environmental > Aquatic > Deep subsurface > Groundwater | place: Rifle, Colorado... | reverse complement strand
TTTGAAAGTTATCGAAGATTAAGTAAAGATTATGAATTTAACACAGATACAAGTGAGGCGATGATTCAATTAGCTATGACAAAATTAATGCTTAACAGATTAAAATAAAAAATTCAAAACAGTTTCTTAACTTAATATCTTAATTTACGCAGGAAATAATCAGTCAGAAGTCAGAAGCTACTTCAACTTCCGGCTTAGGACTCCGGACTTGCATTTTCACAATTTACGAAATATCTATTAATATAATTAATGAAAAAATAAAATGGTTATGAACTGTGTGGGTAATGTAGGGTATCGGTAAGCGGGTGCTGCGAAGGTTGAAGATTACAAAAAATTACAAATTTATTTTCTTTGCAACACAATTATTTTTACTTTGCAAAAAAAAAATCCATGAAAATAACTTTTATAGGAACAGGAACTTCGCAAGGGATACCCGTAATAGCGTGTAATTGTCCGACCTGCACATCGAATGACACTAAAGATAACAGGCTCAGAACATCTATTATGATTGAAGAAAATGATAAAACTATTGTAATAGATTCAGGTCCGGATTTCAGGCAACAAATGCTCCGATACAAAGTAAGTAAGCTTGATGGCATTCTCTTAACACATGAGCATAAAGACCACATCGGAGGCTTGGATGATGTCCGCTCATTTAACTGGATTTTGAAAAAACCCATGGAAATATACTGTACACAAAGAGTTGCTGAAGCTATATTCAGAGAATATGCCTATGTCTTTGCAAAAGAAAAATATCCGGGAATTCCCCAACTTAATATTAATATTATTGACAATAATCCATTTTCAATTGAAAATATTAACTTTATGCCTATTGAGGGTCTGCATTATAAATTGCCCGTTTTTGGCTACAGAATAAAAGACTTCACTTATATAACGGATATTAATAATATTCCAGATACAGAAAAAAATAAAATTAAAGGATCGAAAATTATTGTACTTGGAGCTGTAAGAAAAGAAAAACATATTTCGCATTTTAACCTCAGTGAGGCAATGGATGTTATTAACGAGTTCAATCCCGAAATCGGCTATATCACACATATCAGCCACATGATGGGTTTGCATGAAGAAGTAGAAAAAGAACTCCCGGAAAATATTCGTTTCGCTTATGATGGAATGTGTTTGGAAATTAATTAAGACAATTGGAATTCATTAGGAATTCGATAGGAATTCAATTGAAATACAATTGGAATTCGGTAGGAATACAATTGTACATCTACTGAATTTCTATCGTTGCACTACCGAACATCTATCGTTGCACTATTGAATAACGATTCTATAATCCCAATCACCATTTACTTCTTAAATTCTTCAAAGTAATGCATCAAAAATTTATCAATAGCCTCCACATCTATTTTACGGGCAATGATGGTTCTTTTCTTATCTAAAATATAAATAGTGGGTGTAGTAAATACATCATAAAGATTTCTGAAATTTGTGAGATTATGCCTGTCGTAAACATTTATCCAATCTGTTAAATCGTGTTGTTCAATAAATTTTTTCCACTCTACGGTATCGTGCTGTGTGTAAAATGCAAAAACAGATAAGCCTTTTTCTTTGTATTTTGTATACAACTGATGTAATTTCGGCATTACCTTTTGACAATGATTGCAATTGGGTTCCCAGAAAACAAGAATTATTGCATCTGTTTTCATCATAGACAGAGAAGCCCATTCTCCAGTATTTGTTTCAAGACGCTGCAAATCGGGACCTTCTTTTCCCATTAAATTCGGTCGCATTTTTTCCACTCTGTCTTTCAATTTTCTTAGAAAAGTTGTATCTGCCCAGCTTGCTTTTCCTGAGAAATAATAGGCATCTGCAATTCCTACAATCACATTTTCCATTCCCATATATTTATTTCTTTCATAAAAATTTAATAAGCCGGCAGTAAGAAATCGTTGCATCTTCTGATTTTTTCCGGCTCTAGCAATTAGGGCATCAATTTCTTTGAGAATAGAATCCGGTATCTGAATTGCAACTTTGTTGAAAAAAATATCAATTTTAGATTGAAGAAAGGGGCTTCGCATCAAACGTTCATCAGTAAAATCAATATTATCGAAATAATGATTTTTATAATACAAATACTGAAACAGCGAGTCTGTAATATTTCCCTTTGCATCCCTTGGAGGTTCAGGAACTTCTATTTCCTGTGTTGCTTTGATAAATTTCGCAGTAAACGTATTAGGATTTTCCCTGATAATTTTTGCATTAAATTTATCCAAATCTTTTTTAATTGCCTGCAATTTATCGTTCAAAATTCGTGATGAATCGGAATTGCTTTTATTATTCATCAAGCGCTGTCTTAGTCCGGCAGATAACTTCTGCGAATATGTCATGTTTTTCTGAAAATCGCTGAATGCTGCGTTTTCTTTAGAGCCTTTTATTTTAAGACTCATCACAAGAAAAGCTGAATCTGTAAGCATTGCAAAATCCTGATCTTCTGTAACAGGAAAATCCAAAAATGTTTTATTTTGCAAAATCAATATATAAAGTCCCTGTTCAAGCACTTTTTCACCTTTGAAATCAAAAATTCCCTCCTGATTTGTTTTTGCGGAATCTAAAATATATTTTTTATCGCCAAGATAATATCCCAACAAAACATTGCTGTTTTTAAGCCCGTTAATTTTAATCTGAATTCTGTGTCCCTGCGCATCTGTTAGCAGTGGAAATAAAGAAAAAAAGGTAAATAGGATAATGAATATTAATTTCATGGATTATGTGTTTTTGTTCTATTTTTTTTAACAATGTTAAACTATAGCTGCATATTTTGCATTTTCGTAAATTTTTTCTGGAATCTTAAAATTGAAATACATTTGTTCTTGCGAATAATAATGTCAGCCTTAAAGCACACACAACCCCTTTCTTTGCTATATCAAACAATGAGAAACGCAAAAGCCCAGGGTAAATTTTATTGATAAATTAAACAGTTTCTTTTATACGTTTTTTAAATCTCGAAGCAGGTAATAATTTCTTAGACTTAAACGTTTTTTTACATCTAAAATATTCGGAAAGTGCTTTTTCTTCTTCATCTGTTAATGGCACTTGATTACCTATATAATCAACGTCCAACTCTTTATTATTCGATTTCATTTTTTATTTTAATTTAAAAATATTTTTTCTGATTTGCATATTGTCAAAATATAAATCCACAAGCAGCTAACGGCGGTTTGTTTGCTGGTAAGCGTTTCGCACTCATTAAACCTATCGCATTAGAGTATAAACATTAGTAAAAAATGCTGTATTTATACCACATCGTGGTGGTGGGCGTTCAGTAATAATAATTTATATCGTTAATCAATACTTCAATGTTTCAACCTTTTTCTTTTTTAAAGTAATAAGAGGTTGTTTAATTGATTTTGTTTTTTTGATTTTTTGGCTTTTGATGTACTCGCTTATTAACCGACACTCTTCCTCGGTTAGCTCACGATTTTCAAAATAATAATCTATATCACGTGATTCCTTTATAAGTCCCATAATTGTTATTTGTTATAGTATTTATGTATTAATTTTAAAGCAGCACTTGTCTCTATAATCATAGTATTAGCAAATAATACTTTTGCTCCAAGTGTATCAGAATAATGCTCTATTAATTTAGATTTTGAGATGAAAGAAACATATCCACCATATCCTTTCATGAAAGATTGTTGACATGCAAATGCCACTAAATTACCTGGTATTCCAAGATATATTTTTATTTTACCTTTATTAAATTTAGCACTTTCAATCAAATGCATAAACAAATGATCGCCTTTATCTTCATAACTTATTAACCCTTGAATAATTTGAGCATTGTTTTTTATAGTCAATTTATATACTTCTTTCGATTTATTCCGAATCTCTTGTTTCCAGTCAAAAAGCCAATCATTTGAAATAATCTCTTTAAAATTCTTTACAGATAACTGAATAATTTCAGTATCAAAAATATCTCCAGTTATGGCATTTTCAATTGAATTCGTAAGTTTATCAACAATAAAATCAAGCTCTATTTTTCTTTTTTGTTTCATTATTACAAATATACTAAAAATCGTCAAATAAAAATCAGATTATTCAATAAAATTATCATTTTATGAGCCTATTATATAAAATTAATTTTTCAGCACTTTCCATCTAAAATCATGATTTCAATATAGCATCTAACGAATAATAAAATCCCGAAAATAAAACAAAACCTATCGTATTGTTAATAAATCAGCCCTTCCCCATCAAACAGCCGTTGCCCTTTCAAGACGTTTAAGTATTGAGAAAATGAAAAGCGCAGAGAGAACACAACAAATTACGAGTACCATCCAGAATGCGTAGAGCGGAAGTTTTTCCCAGAAAGCTCCCATCAGACCGATAAGCTGATTTCCTATTGCTGTTGCTGCAAACCAGCCTCCCATCATCAAACCCTTGTACTGGGGCGGAGAAACTTTGGATACAAACGAAATTCCCATGGGGCTTAAAAATAATTCGGCAAGAGTAAGTGTAAAATACGTTGAGATAAGCCAGTTGGGCGATACAAGATTGTTTGATGTACCCATTAATTCTGATGGAGCAGGTTGCCCGATGGATGCAACAATTAATATTGCAAATCCAAGCCCCGCGATAAACATTCCGTAACCAATTTTTCGTGGTGCAGAGGGCTCTTTGCCCCTGTTGTTGAGCCATGAAAACAAGGCGACAAAAATGGGTGTAAGTAAAACTATGAAAAAAGGATTGAATTGCTGAAAAATAGGAGGAGTTACTGTATTTACTGCAGAAAAACCGGAATAAATATAAATTTCTGTAATAATACAGCCAATCAGCAAGCCTGCTCCAATCATTTTATTTCGCATAACTTTATTCTGAACAAGCATGAGCAGACCATAAAATCCAATGCTTAAAGAAATCAATGATGGCAGATAAAACAACAGATACATTCCTTTACTAACAGTAAGATTTGTGTAATCACGTGCAAAGAATGTAAGTGTTAGTCCGCTTTGCTGGAAAGACAGCCAGAAAAATATTACCACAAAGAAAACAAGCAGAAGCGCAATAATCCTTTCCCTCACTTGTTCTTTGGACAAAACAATCACTTCTTTTTTTCTGGTTTCGTCTTTCTTTTTTTGCTTTTCATTAAAATCAGCATGCTTATAGGTGCCTCGGAATGCAATAAAAATTAAAATAGAAATAACAAGGCTGATACAAGCTACGCCAAAGCCCCATTTATATGATTTCCCGAGCGATCCCACATACGTTTGCGCAAATGTTTTTGCATCCACGAAATTAGTATCCTGCTGTTCTTTCCCTGAAACTGTTAATTCTTCTTCAATTGCAGTATATTCATAACTGTACAAAGCACTTTCTTTTTTCTTTGCGCTGGAAATAAAAGATGAAAAATCAGAAATAATCTTTTTTTCAGCCTCTGCATTTGCTTTTACCCTGCTCACAAACTCAGCAGAATCAACAACTTTGTAATTAAGATATTTCAGAGCAAGGTCTGGGACTTTGGCTTCGTATTTCAAATTGTCTTCGGCAAGAATATAATTGCTGACCATTTCCGCAGCATTGGGAGCAAAGAAAGCGCCGATATTAATAAACATATAGAAGATACTGAAAGCAACATCTCGTTTTGCGCTGTATTTTGCATCATCATATAAATTACCGACCAGAGTTTGCAAATTACCTTTAAAGAAGCCTGTTCCCAAAGCAATAAGAGCTAAAGCGCCAATCATCATCCAAAAGCCAAGTTCTATGTCTACAGCAGGGGCGGCGAGCAACGCATACCCGAAAAACATAATAACAATACCGGCAAGCACCGTTTTTCCATAACCAAAAAAACGGTCTGCCAAAAAGCCACCCAACAAAGGCATGATATAAATACTTGCAAGAAAAGTACTGTATATTAAACTTGTTTTTGCAGGAGTAAAACCAAATTTAGCCTGAAGATAAAGTGCAAAAATGGAGAGCATGGTGTAATAACCAAATCGTTCGCCTGTATTGGCAAGTGCGAGAACAAATAATGCTTTGGGCTGACCTTTAAACATAGAACTGATTTTAAGATTAGACTACAAACTTAAAAGAAATTTGTACGAAAGCAAAGAAGCAGGGAAATTACCCTGCTTCTTAAAAAAATAATTGAAATAATAACACACTAACAGTACACCTGTCCAAAAAGTCAAGTGATTGGACTATAAAGTTCGAGAGCAAGGCATACGAAACTTGAATGTCAGGAGCCTGTCTACCGACAGGTAGATTTACTTATGTAAATGACTGACTTGAAAGTTGAGTATAACGCAGCTATCGGGCTTTATAGACAAGCACTATTTTGCTACTCGTTCGAGCCATTTTACCATAAACAACATCGTCCCCATTGAAATAAGACAAGCAACAACAAAAATCATCCAGGTTGCCCAAATAGGTATGCTTTCATAAAAAATAGCACCAATAAACAACAGTTGATTTCCAACAGCAGTAGCGCAAAGCCATAATCCCTGCATCATCCCCTGATATTTAGGAGGAGCAACTTTAGAAACGAATGAAATTCCCAGCGGAGAAATAAACAACTCAGCAACCGTTAAAATGAAATAAGTTCCGAGAAGCAAAAATGGCGTAACACGCGCAGCATCAGATAATCCGCCCATTGCAGTAATTTCAGCTTTTGAAGGAAGAAGGAATGAACCAAAAGTCATCAGAACATAAGCCAGAGCGGCAATAAACATCCCGATAGCAATTTTCTTTGGAGTTGAAGGTTCTTTGCCACGAGCCCGCATCCAGCCAAAAAATGCCATAATTATTGGAGTGAGGAATACCACAAAGAAAGGATTGATAGATTGAAAAAGCTCCGCTCCTTTCAGCGTAGTAATGCCAAGATTTATATTTATTCCGCTTAAATCGGTGTAATCTTTTGCAAAAAAAGTAAGAGTTAAACCATTCTGATGAAAAGAGAACCAGAAGAAAATAACTACAGCAAAAACTGCGAACAAAGCATACAGACGTTGTTTAACTTCTTTCACATCCATCTCAACAGCATTACTACCTACAGCATTGGCTTTTTTGTCTGCCGGATTCGGGAATCTTTTCTTGTTATATAAATATATTGCTAAAGAAATAGACATCGCAACAATTGCCACTAAAAAAGCATAATGAAAACCTGTCGCAAAAACATTCAAATACTCGTTTGCAAAAACGGTCATGTCTGTTCCGGTAAATCCGGCTTCAGTAGCAAGCTGAGGAAGATTTGCCACCTGATTTCCGGCAAGATGCGAATGGCATAATTCAGGTAATGTAGAATTATAAGAAAATCCATGAGATTCAACCCACCAATTTCTTACGCCTACAGCAGCAAGAGGAGCAAAAATAGCACCTACATTAATAAACATGTAAAACCATTGGAATCCTGAATCGCGCATTTTGGAATACTCAGGGTTGTCATACATCTGTCCAACCAATGCCTGCAAGTTTCCTTTAAACAACCCATTTCCAAAAGCAATAATAAATAAACCAAAGCATGTTAAAGCTAAAAACATAGTAAATTTTTCAGTAGGAACAGGAGTTCCGGTAGGAATCGCAATAACCATATAGCCTACTGCCATCAAAATAAGACCGACTAAAATAGTGCCTTTAAAATTCTTTGTTTTATCGGCAATTAAACCACCTACAAAAGCAAGCACATAAATTGAAAAATAAAAAATTGAATAAATAATTCCAGCATTTGTTTCGGATAAGCCAAATTTAGCCATAAGGAACAAAGACAGAATAGCCATCATTGTATAAAATCCGAATCTTTCTCCCATATTCGCCAAAGCGGCAGACAATAAACCTTTAGGATGATTTTTAAACATACTCTATTTATTTTTAGTGAATATTAAGGACACAAACCTACTATTTTTTTTTAATTTTCCATAAAAAGCAATTAATTTTATCAAATTCACTGTTTTTCAATATCATATACCATAAAATTGTTCATCACTAAACGCTTGATTTTGATTTTAAAAATCATTGTCCGTATACGTTATTATAATAATCTTTCGTTATTTTTGTAAAAAAATAATCAATGAAAAATATTAGCGCAATCTTATTATTGCTATTTGTTTATTCGGGCTTTTCACAGAATGTAGGTCAGAAAGGAAAAGATACTGCTGTTTGGAATTACACGGATATCAACAAGCTGAAACAGGGAAAATGGTTGAAATTTGATAAAAAATCCAAGAAAAAACTTTACGAGGGGTATTTTGAAAATGACAGACCTGTTGGAGAATTCAAAAGGTATCACAAAAATGGAAAATATTCAGCAATCATGTTTTTTGAAAAAAACAGTACACGCATACGTGCAAAATTTTATTACGACAATGGCAATCTTGCGGCTGAGGGAATTTACAATAAAGAAAATATAAAAGACAGCACATGGACTTTTTATGGAACAGACAAAGCTTTAATTGCCCGTGAGACATACATTAATGGTATCAGGAACGGAATATCAATAAAATTCTATCGAAGTAAAAATAAAAATGGAGACCCCATACCTTCAGAAGAGCTGAATTATGTTGATGGGAAACGCGAGGGGGTATGGAAGCAGTATTTTGAAAATGGAAGTATAAAACTGAAAACAAGCTATAAAAATGATATGGTGGACGGTTATTATACCTTTAACCTTGAATCAGGAAGCGTATATTGTATGGGCAATTACAGAAAAGGATTAAAAGAGGGAGAATGGTACTATTGGTATGATTCGACAAAAAAAACGATAATTCATTTTAAAAAAGGAATACCGGATAAACAAAACGAACACACCAAAATTTTTGAAAAAGAATTAAAAGAAGCTGAAAAAAACAAGCATAAAATGAAAGAACCGGATCAGATGATGAATAGCCCGGAAAAATATTTCATGGGAGAATAAAATGCAAATTGGAAAAAGAAACACAAAATAAAAACACGCTCACTAAAACGGATAATAATATCTGTCCATCGAATGACGATACGGTACTTCTCGGAATGAGCGGCGGGGTTGACAGCTCTGCAGCAGCCATTTTATTAAAAGAAGCGGGATATAATGTTTATGGAATAACAATCCGGACATGGGATTCTGTTACTGAAAGCTGTATCTCAAAAGAAAAAGGGTGCTGCACCATAGACTCCATAATGGAAGCAAAAAATCTGGCTTCAAAATTAGGTATTCAACATCAGATTATTGATGCGAGAGAGGATTTTAAAAAAATTGTTGTTGCTGATTTTATCCATGAATATATGAATGGAAGAACTCCGAATCCATGCGTGTTATGCAATCCTGAAATTAAATGGAAAATATTGAAAAAAAAAGCCGATGAACTTGGTTGCAGGTATATTGCCACGGGTCATTATGCAAATGTTTCTTTTTCTGATAACAGATATTATATCTCTAAAGGAACTGACGATGCCAAAGATCAATCATATTTTTTATGGAAACTAAGTCAGAATGATTTAACCCGTACAATTTTTCCTTTGGGAAAAACAATAAAAGCAGCATCAAGAGAAAAAATAAAAAATTTCGGATTTGAAAAACTCTCTAAAAAAAAAGAAAGTCAGGAAATTTGTTTTATTCCTGATGATGATTACAGAGTGTTCCTTGAAAAAGAAATTCCAGATTTTACAGATAAGATAAAACCCGGAGATGTAATTGACACATCGGGAAAAATTCTTGGAAAGCACAAAGGATATCCTTTTTACACGGTAGGGCAAAGGAAAGGATTAGAAATTGCTGTCGGTTATCCGCTTTTTGTGTCTGAAATTATACCTGAAACAAATACAGTTGTACTAGCAAAAAAGGAAGAACTTTTCAGAAAAGAACTAATTTTGTCTGATTGTGTCTTTCAAAAATATCCTGAAATATATGATGGAATGAAAGCTGTTGTAAAAATAAGATTTCGAAATCCGGGACATAATGCAGAAATTCATATATTTGAAAACAAAATAAAAATTATTTTTGACGAGCCTGTTGCAGCAATAACACCCGGTCAATCTGCCGTAATTTATGATGGAGATGATATTATAGCAGGTGGAATTATAGAAAAAAGTATTTAAAATTGAATGAGAAAAATCTCCTTAAAATATAAATTTCTTCACAATATTGATGGATTAAAAAAATCGTTCTTTTTTCTGTTTTTATATGCGCTTTTATTATTCATCACCAATTGCAAAAAGACCAGTACTACAGCAACATTTGACACAAGCTATTACCCTTTAAAAATTAAATCATGGATAATTTATGATGTAACCTCGGTAAAATTTGAAAAAGATTTTGTTGGTCAAATGATTTACTACGACTCATCGCATTATCAGCTCAAAGAAATTATTGATACTACTTATATTGATTATTCCGGAAGACTTAATTACAGAATTGAACGATATACAAAGGATTCCACAAACAACTCATGGCAGATTAAAGATGTCTGGTCAACGACAATGTCTGACTATACTGCGCTGAAAAATGAAGAAAATATTACCTATGTAAAAATAAAATTCCCGGTAGAAAAAAATAAAACATGGAACGGAAATTTATATAATTCTATGGATGCACAAAATTATAAAATTACAACTCTGGATGTAACAGAAACGATTAATAGTAATTTATTTCAAAATGCTCTCACTGTAACGCAGACTAACACGCTCAATGCAATTCAAAAATTCTACTCTTTTGAAAAATACGCAAAAAATATTGGATTAATAAAAAAATACATATTTAATATTTACGACGTAACCTACGCAAGTACAACAGATCCTATTGAAAACAGAATGAAACGTGCTGAAAAATATACACAGGAAATAATTTCATGGGGTCAGGAGTAGGGGAATTTGGGGAGGTGGTTGTCTTATATTAAATTACGAATTACGAATGAAAATAGGAATACAATAGGAATACAATAGGAATACAATAGGAATACAATAGGAATACAAAAAAATCAGTAGGAATTCAATGGATATTCAATAGAAATTCGGTAGGAATACAATTGAACATCTACCGAATTAACTATTGAACACCTATTGAATATCTATTGAATTAACAATTGAACACCTATTGAACATCTATTGAATTCCTACCGTAGCACTATCGAACATATATTTAAAATAGAAAGAAAATTATGATAAAATACAACTTATTATTATTAGGATTATTAAGCGGAGTATTATTCGCCAGCACGTGTTTCTCACAAATTGCGCCTGAAAAATACTGGATACAATTTACTGATAAAAATAATTCTCCCTATTCAATTTTTGCACCACAGGATTTTTTATCAAACAGGGCAATACAAAGAAGAATAACACAAGGAATTTCTGTTGTTGAGAATGACTTGCCTGTTAATCCTGATTATGTAAATTCAGTAATTACAACCGGAGCTACAGTGTTGCATTCTGTTAAATGGTTTAACGGTGTTATGATACAAACAACTGACCCGTCAGTGCTGAGTGCTGTTATGGCTTTGCCTTTTGTCAGTGGTTCAAAAAAAATTGGAACTCCCCTGCCCTCTTTAGCGAATAATGCATCAAACAAATTTCCAGCTCTGGGAGAAAAATTTTTGCAAACAAGTCATTCTGTTAAAAACGATGTATTCCAATACGGCTCAGCCTTTGAACAAATTCACATGCTTAATGGTCAGGAATTGCACAACCAAGGCTATCAGGGACAGGGAATGATTATTGCCGTTATTGATGCGGGATTCAACAATGCGAATATTCTCAATGCTTTTGACAGTTTGTGGCAAAACAACCGCATTCTTGGCACAAATGATTTTGTTACTCCGGGTCAGAATATTTTCGATAACACGCATAATCATGGAATGAATGTGCTCTCCATTCTTGCAGCAAACCTTCCCGGCGAAATTGTGGGATCTGCTCCTGCATCCGACTACTGGCTTTTAAGAAGCGAAGACGGCGCATCTGAATATCCGGTAGAAGAGTACAACTGGATTGTTGCGGCTGCATTTGCCGACAGCGCAGGAGTTGATGTTATTAATACATCGCTTGGCTATTCCACGTTTGATGACTCAACCATGAGTTATGTGTATGCAAATATGGATGGAAACACAACGCCAAGCGCACGTGGAGTTGATATCGCTTCAAGCAAAGGAATGCTTGTCGTAGTTGCAGCCGGAAATGCAGGAAATAACAACTGGCATTTTATTACAACACCCGGTGATGCAGACAGTGCTTTAACCTGCGCCGCTGTTGATATTAACGGAGATTATGCATCGTTCAGCTCTGTGGGTCCCAGTTCAGATGGCGACGTGAAACCTAATGTTTCCGCACGTGGTCAGGGTACTGCATACATCGGAAGCGATGGCGGTGTTTACAATGGAAACGGAACCTCTTTTTCTTCCCCACTGATTTCAGGACTTGCAGCCTGTTTATGGCAAAAATTCCCTGCTATGACAAACATGCAGATAAAATCTGCTATCGAACAAAGCTCACACCTTTTCTCAAACCCAACTTACGAGCTTGGATATGGAATTCCAAATTTTGCCGCAGCATTAAATAAATTGGAATTTATTGCAAGCAATTCAGAAGGCATAATTAAAGTTTTCCCAAATCCATTTACAAACACTTTCGACTTTGAATTTTACTCAACCGACAGCCAGACAGTAACAATAGAAATCATCAACATGCTTGGATTTACCGTTTTGAAAAATAGGTATAATTTCGATTACACAAACTGCAAAAGAATTCAGATAAATAATATTAAAAATCTTGCTAAGGGGACATATATACTGAAAGCTACCACTAAAAATAAGAGTTATTTTTCGCGGGTTGTAAAAGAGTAAGCGGTGTCTTCGACATTTCGGCAAGCTCAATGTCCGAAGCTCAGACACCTGCGGCGAAGCATTACCAAATACAAATCACAAATCACACATTTGGAATTAGGAATTACGAACCTGCCTAGCCCGCCTACTTACGCAGCTTGGCAGGCTTGCCGCTGTGGCAGACAGGTTAGGAATTAGGAATTATGTTATATTGAGATAAAATAGGAATTCAATAGGAATACAATCGTACATCTATTGAATATATCCATTGTTGCACTATTGAACATCCAACAATTTAATTTTCAAATTGACTAATCTTCTAATCTTCAAATCTTAATCGCACTCGGAAAACCTAGAATTTATATTTTTCCCGCAGACCTGTCGTGCAAAGCAAGATTACGCAGACCTGCCAGACGCAGGCTGGTACGCGCAGATGCAAATCATTGATTTTCAATATTTATTTTTCTGCGAAAACCTACCTTGGCAGCAGCTATCGTGTGGACACAAATATGTGAAGTATTTTTATTGAGGTGTTTGATATTTTTAATATTTTAAGCCTATTCTGAATATTAATTAAACCTAATATATGACACGAATTTCACGAATTAGCCTGCCTGCCTGTTTACAACAGGTAAATTTACTACCGGTAAATTTACACTAGGTAAATCAGTCGATTTATCAACTGATGTTGACAAGGCAGGTTCGTGTAATTCGTGTCAATAATACTTTTCGGAAAGGACTTAATAAAAAAGATGTGTCCACACGGTAGCTTGGCAGCAGACAGGTCAGCGAAATCAGCGGGAGGCACTTATCAGAGTGAACTCAATCTTCAAATCTTCAAATCACAAATCATAAATCTCCCCCCTGCTCTTAAACATAAAACGGTTTAGATTGCTTTCTTTCGTCAATTATCTATAGAATAAAAATCTATACTTCAATTAAATACGAACATTCTTTTTCTTCACAAATCTTCGCTTTATTTTTATGCTTTACAACCACAATTGATTTTAATCATAAACAGTTTATTTGGTTATTATTAAAATAGCAGAATAAAAATCATGTAAATGAAAAAGAAAGAAATAAAATTCAGTCTTGTTTACAGAGATATGTGGCAATCTTCCGGGAAATATGTTCCTAAAGTAGATCAGCTTACAAAAATAGCTCCTGTAATTATTGATATGGGCTGTTTTGCAAGAATTGAAACCAATGGTGGTGCTTTTGAACAAATAAACCTTTTATTTGGCGAAAATCCAAATACAGCGGTTAGAGAATGGACAAAACCCTTTAATAAAGTCGGTATTCAGACCCACATGCTTGAAAGAGCGCTGAATGCAATAAGAATGTATCCTGTTCCTGCTGATATCAGAGAATTAATGTACAAGGTAAAAAAAGCGCAGGGAGTGAATATTGCACGTTCTTTCTGCGGATTAAACGATCATAGGAATTTAGAGCTTTCCATAAAATATGCCCGCAAAGCAGGAATGATTTCTCAGGCTGCATTAAGCATTACCCATTCTGAAATTCATACAATTGATTATTACCTGTGCGTAATAGATAAAGTTGTTGAATACGGCACTGACGAAATATGTCTGAAAGATATGGCAGGTATCGGAAGACCTGTAACTTTAGGGAAATTAGTAAAATCAATAAAAGACAGGCATCCGAAAATAAAAGTACAATACCACGGACATTCCGGTCCCGGTTTTTCTGTTGCCTCAGCACTTGAAGTGGCAAAAGCAGGAGCAGATTATATAGATGTCGCGATGGAGCCTCTGTCATGGGGAATGGTTCATCCGGATGTTATTACAATGCAGGCAATGTTAAAAGATGCAGGGTTTCTTGTTCCTGATATTAATATGAAAGCATACATGGAAGCCCGCGCCCTCACACAATCGTTTATGGATGATTTTTTGGGATATTTCATTGACCCGAAAAATAAAATCATGAGTTCCCTGCTTATACAATCAGGATTGCCCGGAGGCATGATGGGCAGCATGATGGCAGACCTTAAAGGTGTGATGGATGGAATAAATCGTTATCTGAAAGAATCAAAACAAAAAGAATTGTCTCAGGACGATATGCTGATAAAACTATTTGACGAAGTTGCTTTTATCTGGCCAAAACTGGGGAATCCGCCTCTTGTTACACCCTTCAGTCAGTATGTGAAAAATGTTGCCCTTCTGAATGTCATGCAACTTATCAAAGGAAAAGAGCGGTACTCCATGATGGATAACAACACATGGGATATGATTCTTGGAAAAGCAGGGCAACTTCCGGGAAAACTTGATTCTGAAATTCTCGAACTTGCAAAAAATCAAAAAAAAGAATTTTATAAAGGCTTACCACAGGATGCATATCCCGATGAATTGGATAAGTATAAAGAAGAAATGAACCAAAACGGGTGGGAGTTCGGAAAAGATAATGAAGAGCTTTTTGAATTGGCTATGCACCCGAGAGAATACAGAGATTATAAATCAGGTGCTGCTAAAAAAAGATTTGAAGAGGAACTGAAAAAAGCAAAAACAAAAATTCAGGTAACGGAAGAAACTCCTATAAAGACAGAAGAGAAACCAAAAGCGAAAGAAAAATTCATTGACCCTTCATGGAAAGAAGTAAAATCTACTCATAAAGGAAAAGTTTATTTTCTTGGTTTCGGAGAAGATCATTTGCAGATAGGCGATCATGTAAAAAAAGGAGACAGACTCTGCTATGTGGAATCTATGCTCGTTTATTATGAAATCAAATCAGAATTTAACGGTAGAATTGCAGACATTAGCTTTAAAAGCGGAAAACAAGTTGCAAAGGGAGAAGTTATTATTCGGATTGATGCTTGACGTATTTATACTGTAGCATCGTTCCATGGAACGATGTTACAGTTTTACAAAAAAACACAAATAAAAAGATATGGCATTACAGGATAAGATTAAGGAATTAATGGCTCTCAGAGAGCAGGCGAAAATGGGTGGCGGTCCAAAAAGGATTGAAGCGCAGCATAAAAAAGGAAAACTGACTGCACGCGAACGCATAGATTTGCTATTAGATGATGGCAGTTTTGAAGAATTTGATATGTTCGTTTCACACCGCTGTATTGACTTTGGGCTGGAAAAAGAAACGTATTTATCAGACGGAGTTGTTACGGGTTACGGAACTATTGACGGGCGTTTGGTATATGTTTTCTCACAGGATTTCACTGTATTTGGAGGCTCGCTTTCTGAAATGTTTGCAGCTAAAATCTGTAAGATTATGGATAAGGCCATGAAAGTCGGAGCTCCCGTTATTGGCATCAACGACAGTGGTGGAGCGCGAATTCAGGAGGGAGTGAAAAGCCTTGGCGGATATGCTGATATTTTCCAGCGCAACATTATGGCATCAGGAGTAATTCCTCAGATTTCTGCCGTGTTTGGTCCGTGTGCGGGCGGAGCTGTTTATTCTCCTGCTCTGACTGATTTCATTGTGATGTCGAAAGATACCTCCTACATGTTTGTAACCGGACCTAAGGTTGTAAAAACGGTAACAGGCGAAGAAGTAACTTCTGAAGAACTAGGAGGAGCCAACGTTCATGCCAGCAAATCAGGAGTAGTTCACATGGTTCCCAACACAGAGCAGGAAGGAATTATGATGATTCGAAAATTGCTGAGTTATCTTCCACAAAATAATCTCGAAGATCCGCCGATGTCTTTCTGCGATGACCCGATTGACAGACGTGAGGAGGCACTTAATGAAATTGTTCCGGAAAATCCAAATAAACCTTACGATGTTAAAGAAGTTATCAGCTTAATTGTTGACTATAAAGAATTTCTTGAAATTCAAAAAGACTATGCTCCGAACATTGTAATAGGTTTTGCACGTTTAAATGGTATGCCTGTTGGTATTGTGGCAAATCAGCCAAATTATCTTGCCGGAGTTTTAGATATTAATGGTTCTCGCAAAGCAGCACGCTTTGTTCGCTTCTGCGATGCATTTAATATTCCCATTGTTACTCTTGTTGATGTTCCGGGATTTTTACCTGGCACAGCACAAGAATACGGAGGAATCATTATTCATGGGGCAAAGCTGTTATATGCTTACGGCGAAGCAACTGTTCCCAAAATAACAGTAGTTCTTAGAAAAGCTTATGGAGGCGCTTACGATGTAATGAGTTCAAAACATCTGCGCGGTGATATTAATTATGCATGGCCATTTGCTGAGATTGCAGTTATGGGTCCCAAAGGTGCAATTGAAGTATTGATGTCTCGTGAACTTTCAAATATTGAAGATGACAAAGCAAAAGTTCAGTTCATTCACCAGAAAGTGGAAGAATACAAAGAAAAATTTGCGAACCCTTATGTTGCGGCTAAATTCGGATATATTGATGATGTAATTGAACCAAAAAATACACGTTTCAGAATCATCAGGGCATTGGAATCGCTCTCTACAAAAAAAGATCAGAATCCACCAAAAAAACACGACAATCTTCCTTTATAAAAATTTTCATTCGAATTAAAAAAAGCTATGACAGACACAATAGAAATTAAAACGAAAAAAGACCCGACAGAAGAAGAAGTCGCTGCAATGGCTGTCGCAATTTATATGAACAGGATGGAAGTTCACGACCAGGAAAGCGCAAAACTTACCATTCAGAAAATATCAAAACGCTATTCGCCATGGAGCTCAAAAATTTATGGTTTGAGGAGAAATCCCAGATATTATTAATTTCGAATTAGCAATCCTGTGAGGTATGCGCACATGCAAGTGGGATGAATATCCTCACAGGTTTGCCGAGATGGAGAGTAAATGAATTAAAAATTAAGAATTAAGAATTTTAAACATGAAAAAGTTCAAGTTAAAAATCAACGAAAATTCATACGACATAGAAATAAAAAAAGCCGGCGATGCCCAAATGGATATTGAAGTAAACGGCAATCCCTACAATGTGGAAATTACGCATGCTGAAAAGGTTGTAAAAACACCGGTTTTGGTTATTAATCCCACAGTTCCATCTACAGACTATCATCCTTCAACAGCAAAAACCAATGCGCCCAAAGGTGGAATTATTTATTCACCACTGCCCGGAAATATTGTTGAAATTTTTGTAAAAGAAGGCGATTACATTACGCATGGACAAAAGCTTTTGGTATTGGAAGCTATGAAAATGGAAAACAACATTGATTCCGACAAAGAAGGAAAAGTTACAGCCATTAAAATCCAACCCGGCGATGCAGTAATGGAAGGCGATGCTTTGATTGTTATCGGGGAGTGATATAAAAAAGGACTTAAATGTTTTTTCAAGATTGACACAAAGAATCATTATCAATATTCTTTACCTGACTTTTCTATATATAATAACTCTACATTTTAAAAATGAGATGGACTTTGCTGTTTCATTTTTTTATTCATAGTCGTATTTAAATTATACACTATATGAGCAATGTCGAAGTATAGTTTGCTTGATTTTTTAAGTTTAAATAAGTGCATTCTCTGTATTGAGCTTGTAGAAATGAAGCTTACCTTGTCTGCCTTGACGATAGTCTGGCAGATTTTGGTCTTAATTTCTCGTCAGCCCCTCACTGATTGCCGTAGGAAAGGCTACCTCTTCGATTAACAATGCTTATTTGCCAATTTTTATCAAAGAACCTTTAGTAGATAAATAATAAAGGGAACGTTGCATTAATAATTTCCATTAAAAATCCTGAAAAATTTATTACATTTGCAGCAATGACATATCTTGGTTCAAATATCAAATTTTTGAGAAAAAAAACCGGACTGACACAGGAACAGTTTGCAGAAAAATTAGGCATTAACCGCAGCCTCGTTGGCTCCTATGAAGAAAAACGCGCGGAGCCTAAATTAAATCTCCTTCAACAAATTGCACTTTTTTTTAATGTCAGCACTGATCAACTTATTGCTTATGATTTTTCGTCAGAAGCATTTCCTGAAAAAACAAATCAGGAATATATTTCCGGAAAAAAATTAAGGATTTTAAATATTGTATCTGATACCCAAAACAGAGAACAAATAACAGTTGTTCCTGTAAAAGCAGCGGCAGGATATGCGAGAGGATATGCAGATGCAGAATACATTGATTCGCTTCCACAATTCTCACTACCCATTCCTGAACTCTCTAAAGAACGAAGCTACAGATTATTTCAGATACAGGGAGAAAGCATGAATCCTGTACCATCCGGAGCATACATTATAAGCGAATACATTCAGGACTGGCATACGATTAAAGATGGTAAAACCTACATAATAATAACAGAAAATGATGGTGTTTTGTACAAAAGAATATTTAAAAATAACGAGCATCTTCATCTGAAATCAGACAACCCCGAATTTCAGTCCTATTCAATTCATTTTAATAATGTATGTGAAATATGGCTTGCTTTAGGCTATATATCTTTTCAGCTGCCTGATTCTGAAGCGTTTTTGTAAATCAGTTCAAACACATAAACACATACTAAATACTTAAAAAAATCGTTACAAAAAAAACAAAAATCATGAAATATATAATCAGCGCACTTACTATTACCTGCATTATTTTTTACATTTTCAGTTATACCTTCCGGCTTGACGAAATCCCTTATGAATACTCATTGAATAGTAAAGTTGATCTAATTGAAAAAGCAAAAGAATCAGAACTTTTATCGAAAAAAATTAACAACGAAATTTTTCTCAATCTTGCATTTGGTATGTGCAAAGAAGATATTGAAAAATATTTATTAAAGCTGCATCAGGAAAAAATTGTGTCAGAAATTGAATGGAAAGAAAATATTTTAGCCGGAAATTATAGCATGGAATACCAATCATTATTTAACACAGGCCGATTTTACTGTTTCTTTGAAGGAGAAAAACTCACGGAAATGCAAATTGATACAACGCTGCAAAAAGGACAAGACCTCATTGCTCTATTTGAAAACAAATACGGAAAAACAGATTTATATTTTGAAGAAGACTGCTCCCGCGAATACCACTGGATACAAGGAAACAGGCATCTTACAATCTTCCAGAATGAAACTACAAAAGGATTGATTATTGTGTATAAAGATATGCGGTTTGAGGGCTGAGGAATTCTGAATACTTAATACTAACATAAAGCCCCACCGAAGCGGGGCTAAAGGTTTTACAACCTACGGCATATAGCCTTATTGTGATAAGAAAAAAAATGGAATTAATTTTTTCTTGATGCAAATATATAAATATTTGTTATAAATTCTTATTTTTAACGTATTATTATCAGAATAATTTATTAAACAATTAATTTATGGCTAAAATTTTAGGGCTCGATTTAGGTACAAATAGTATTGGTTGGGCAGTTGTGGAAGATCAAAACAATAAAACAACTTTAATAGATAAAGGCGTAAGAATTTTTTCAGAAGGAGTAAAAATTGAAAAAGGAATTGAAAAATCAAAAGCTGCAGAAAGAACCGACTTCAGAAGTGCACGAAAAATTAAATTCAGAAGAAGATTAAGAAAACAAGAAACTCTAAAAGTTTTAATTGAAAACAATATGTGCCCTCTTACTATTGAAGAGTGGACAAAGTGGAAAAAAGACAAAAAGGAATATCCAAAAAACCCAGATTTCATCAATTGGTTAAAAACAGATGAATTAAAAAACATCAACCCTTATTTTTTCAGAGATAAAGCAAGCCGTACAGAATTACCTTTGATGCAAACAGGAAGAGCTTTATATCATCTTGCTCAACGACGTGGATTTTTAAGTAATAGACTCGATCAGGGAAGTGATGGCTTTACTGAACAAATTCGTCTTGATCTCATTAAAAAAATAGAATGTGAGACGGATAAAACAGAACTCTTAACATCAGTTCAATCAATTATAGATACTTATTCTGAAGAAGAAGATAAAGATGCAAAAAAACTGCTAAAAGGAGTTGAAAAATTATGTAAAATTAACAATGAATTACCTATAACAGAGTTTAAGGAAAAATTAATTAATTATTTGAATAAAGCAGATAACCTCGGTGCTGTAAAAAAAGGTATAGCTGATGTATCAAAAAAAATCACGGAAACAGGTTGTGAAACGTTAGGGCAGTATTTTTACAAATTATATCAAAATCAAAGCAAAATAAGAAAAGTATATACTGCACGAACAGAGCATTATTATCATGAATTCCTTAAAATATGCGAAACACAAAACATTTGTGACCAATTAAAACATAAATTAGATAAAGCAATATTTTATCAACGCCCATTAAAATCACAGAAAGGATTAATAGGTAAATGTGTATTTGAAAAAAATAAAACACGTTGTGCTGTTTCACATCCAGCATACGAAGAATACAGAGCATTACAGTTTATTAATAGTATCAAAGTCAGTGAAACAAAAGACGGTAAAAAAGATTTTCTTAGCTTTGATGAAAGAAAAAAAATATGGCCGAAATTTATTCGTAAAAGTAAACCCAATTTTGATTTCAAAGAAATCGCTGAAACTCTTGATAAAAAAGGTCTATCACGTTATTATAATTATACTGGACATACCTCTGTTAGTGGATGCCCCACTATTGCTCAATTAACGAATATATTTGGTGAAAACTGGCAAGAAACCCTTTTTGAAAAATACACAAATAAACAAAATACAAAAGGGTTAAAAACTATAGATGAAGTTGTAACAGATATATGGCATGTATTATTCACGTTTGATAAAGATGAAAAAATCATTGAATTTGGAAAACAAAAATTAGGTTTAAATGAAGTATTAGCAAAGAAATTTGGCGCAATTAATTTGAAAAAAGATTATGCTTCGTTAAGTCTGAAGGCAATTAATAAAATTCTGCCCTATTTACGTGAAGGATTAATATATTCTTATGCTGTATTTCTAGCAAATATAGAAAATGTTGTTGGCGAAGAAATATGGAAAAATGATGAAAACAAAAACCTGATTAAAAAAGAATTGCATTTATTAATTGACAACTTTAATGAAATAAAAGGGTTAGAAGCGGTTGTTAATGATTTTATAGCCGATTTTAAAAAAGAGTATAATAATGCCCATAAAGACTATGTACTGGATGAACAAGACAAAAAAATACTTCTTGAAAAAATAGAATCTAATTATGGTAAAAATAAATTTGAAAGCCTAGAACCTGATAAAAAGACAGAAATTATTAATTCTACAGAAAAAATGGTAGCTGAACAGCTCCGTAAGCAGAGAGGCGAATTTATTAAACCAAAAAGACTCGACGAAAAAATAAGCGAGTTTCTTATTAATAACTTTAATGTTACTAAAAAATCTATAGCCAGGCTATATCACCCTTCAGACGTGGAGATTTTTAAGACAGCTTCAAGAAATTCAGAGGGCCTGCTTTTATTGGGAAGCCCAATAGTATCATCTATTAAAAACCCTATGGCTATGAGAGCCATGCATCAATTACGAAAATTGGTTAATACTCTAATTAAAGAAAATATTATTGATGAAGAAACAAAAATAAATATTGAGCTTGCCCGTGAACTTAATGATGCAAATAAACGTGCGGCTATAAAAAAATGGCAGGATGAACGACAAAAAGCCAGAGAAGAATACAAAAAATCCATAAAAGAATTATTCAAAGCCGAATGTGGTAAAGATATTGAACCATCTGATTCAGAAATTTTGAAATATGAATTATGGGAAGAGCAACAGCATATATGTATCTATACTGGGAAAACTATCAATATTTGTGATTTTATTGGAGCAAATCCTAATTTTGATATTGAACATACAATACCAAAAAGCTTATGCTTCGATAATTCAAATGAGAATCTTACTCTTTGTGACATTCAATATAACAGAGATGTTAAAAGAAATAAAATACCAACCGAATTAAGCGATTATAATAGCATAAAACCTAGATTAGATAAATGGTTGGTATTTATTGATGATTATGAGAAACTATACAATACCCGCAAAAAAGCCAAAGGGATTGAAACTAAGGAGCAAAAAGATAAAAGGATTAAAGAAAAGCATTATTATAAGCTACACCTTGATTACTGGAAAGGTAAATACAAAAGATTTATTATGGTAGATGTACCTTCTGGCTTTAAAAACAGTCAGATTGTTGATACCGGAATTATTACAAAGTACGCTATTTCATACATGAAGTCTATTTTTCCAAAAGTATATTCTGTAAAAGGTAATATTGTTGCTGAATTCAGAAAAATTTGGGGACTTCAAAATGATTATGAAAAAAAAGAACGGGTTAATCATGTTCACCATTGTATTGATGCTATTACGATTGCTTGTATGTCGAAACAGAAATACGACACATTAGCTAAAATATATCATGAAGACGAAGCCGGATTTCACAAAATAAAAAAAGAAACCCAATTGGTGTCAAAACCTTGGACTTCATTTACAATGGATGTTCTTAATATTGAAAAAGAAATTTTTGTTTCGCATCATACGCCAGACAATATGAAAAAACAAAGCAAAAAAGTAGTTAGAGAGAGAGGTATCATTGCACCTAAAGTCATTTATGAAACTGATGCAAACAATAATACCTTGCGTGATAAATATGGTAAAAAAATTGTTAAAGAATATATTTTGCTCAAAGACGTTAATGGAAATTTGATTCCTATAAAAGGGAAAAGATTAACGCCTTCAGATATTATTAATAAAGTTGATGGCATTGATTATTTTTCATTAATCATAAATGATAAAATACAGTATTATGAATTTGCAAAAAGTAAAAAAACAGGAAAGATAATTTATAAAAAAGAACCTATATATCTACAAGGTGATACAGTTAGAGGGTCACTGCATTTAGACACTTTCTACGGTGCAATTGCAAAGGACATTAATGGCAATATAATTACTAATACAAATGGTAAAATTGCACCAAATTATGTAATTAGAAAAGAATTATCAAAACTTAAAGAAACAGACATTGAAAATATTGTTGATCCAGTAGTTAGAGGAAAAATTATTGAAGCTAAAAAAAACAAACTAATTACTTTTAATAAAAGTGGCGCAGTTATAAAAACGACGATATGGATGAAAGAAAACCAAATTCCCATTAACAAAGTTAGAGTTTACTCCTCATTAAAAAACCCTTTACCCGATTTTAAAAAACATCGAGATTTATCACATCTTACTTACAAGCAACAATACAATGTTTCAAATGAAGAAAATTATTGTTTAGCCATATATGAAGGTAAAAATAAAAAAGGTAACGTTTGCAGAACTTGCGAATTAGTTAATATGATTGATGCTGGAAATTATTATCGTTTAAGCAATAAAAATTGGAAACAACAATACCCTATTGTACCAGAAAAAGATTCTGTTACAAATTATTCTTTAAAAACGATCATTACAAAGGGATTAATGGTTTTACTTTATGAAAAATCACCTGAAGAAATTTGGGAATTAACATATAATCAACAAATGGAACGTTTGTATGAAATAACACAATTAGATACAGAAAAATCAGCAGAAATTAAACTATTATTTCACCAAGAAGCAAGAGAAAAAAAGGTAATAACTGAATATATGGGATTAAAAACAGGTATGAAAGGCGGAAAAAATATAGGTAAACACAAAGAGTTTCCTTGGATAAAAGTTGGTCCAAACAGTTTTGATGCTTTAATAGAAGGTATTGATTTTAAACTCACACCAACTGGTAAAATCATTAAACTATGACACCCAAAAAAAAATATAAAAAAAAATCAGAAATAAATAATTTAGCAAAAGAACCTGCCGATGCTTATACAATAAAATTCTGTTCTTCTTTTGAAGAAATGAATGAAGCAGAAGCTATGGAAATGGCTATGATTTCACCTTTACAACATTTAAAAAACGCAACAGCGCTTATTAAAAACATTTATGCCATTGAATTAAAAAATAAAATAAAATACGACACTATTTATTTTGTAAATCATGAGTAATATATTGCTTCCTGAATTTAAGAAAATGCTTCTTCTTTTAAAGAAACACGATGTGGATTTTTTACTCATAGGCGGCTATGCAGTAATTTATTATGGATACGACAGAGTAACCGGCGATATGGACATTTGGCTAGATGCAACAAAAGATAATAAAATAAAATTATGCAAAGCGCTTAATGAATTTGGTATTAATGAAGAGAGCATTAAAAAAGTTAAAAAACTCAATTTTGAAGAAACTCATTTTTTCTATTTCGGGCAAAAACCACAAAAAATTGATTTTCTTACAAAAGTAAATTTAATAAATTTTAAAGAAGCTTTTGAAATGGCTAATTATTTTCCACTCCAAAATCAGCAAATACCTGTAATTCATTACGAACACCTGATTCTTACAAAAATAAGTAACAAAAGATCTAAAGATAAAACTGACATAGAAGAACTACAGCGAATATTAAAATACCGTAAAAATAGTTGAACGATTATTTTATGCTGCCATCAATCCAACCCATATATGTTAAAAAGAACCCTGTATTTCAGCAATCCCTATCACCTGAATACAGAAAACAAACAATTAATAATAACCAACAAGACTAATGGAGAGGTTAAACAGACACCCATTGAAGATATTGGTTTTATAATTTTTGAACACCCGCACATTACCTTTACACAATCGGTAATGCAGTTCTTAACAGAGAATAACACTGCCGTGGTATTTTGCGATGATAAACATTTGCCGTCTTCTTTATTGCTAAACCTTGAATCAAATCATTTGCAAAATGAAATTTTCGCTTTTCAGATAGCAGCAACAGAGCCTCTGAAAAAACAACTTTGGAAACAAACCATAGAAAGCAAAATAAAAAATCAGGCAACGCTTTTAAAAAAATACAAAAAAGAATACAAATTTCTTATCGCACTTTCGCAGGATGTTAAAAGCGGAGATACTACGAACAGAGAAGCTGTAGCTGCAAAATATTACTGGAAAAATTTATTCGACATTCCCGATTTTTTTCGCGATCGCTATGGGTTCCCACCAAACAATTTACTCAACTACGGATATGCCATTTTACGTGCAGCAGTAGCTCGTTCCTTAACAGGTTCAGGATTGCTTCCCACATTGGGAATCCACCATCATAACCGCTACAATGCCTATTGTCTTGCAGACGATATAATGGAAGCATACAGACCATGGGTTGATGAAATTGTTTTAGCGCAATGCGTAAACAACGAAGCACCCGATGATCTCACAAAAGAACTGAAAGCAGAATTACTGGGTGTTTTATCATGCGACACAAAATTTGAAAAAGTAACACGACCCTTAATGGTAGGACTTTCAATAACTACTGCTTCGCTGGCTAAATGTTATGAGGGTGAAATAAGAAAAATAGAGTATCCGGAATTTGAATAAAAACCTATGTCGCACGAGCGGCTCAATGCCTATCATATAATGTGGCTTTTTGTATTTTTCGATCTTCCTGTAGTAAAAAAGAAAGAGCGCAAAGATGCAGCGCGTTTCAGAAAAGAATTGCAGAACGATGGATTTACCATGATGCAATATTCTGTTTACATAAGGCATTGTGCAAGCACAGAAAGTGCAGACGTGCATGAAAAAAGAGTGAAAAAATTCATGCCGGGAAAAGGGTACATCAGCATATTGCGCATTACAGACAAGCAATACGGAAATATCGTAAATTTCTGGGGTGTTGAAACCAAACCCCTGACCCCGGGCCCTAAACAATTAGAGCTTTTTTAAAATACGATTGAAAAAATGACGGAAGAAGCCTTATCTTACTTCAACCGACACTATTTTTAATTCAATCTTTTTCTGTCTTTTTCTTTAATAACAGTGCTTCCAAGAGCATCTATTATTTATTATTCCATTTTTCTTTCAAACCACAACCAGGATACAGTATTCTGATTTATACTTATATTATTTATTATTCCATTTTTCTTTCAAACCACAACAGCAGAAACAAACGGATATAACAAGGGATATTATTTATTATTCCATTTTTCTTTCAAACCACAACAGGATATTGACACTGAATTGAATACTCAAGATTATTTATTATTCCATTTTTCTTTCAAACCACAACAATCAATATCAGTTTCATAATTTCGAGACATTATTTATTATTCCATTTTTCTTTCAAACCACAACCAAAATAAATATAGCAATGAAGCAAAAGACATTATTTATTATTCCATTTTTCTTTCAAACCACAACCAGAAATGGCAGGTAATAGTTTTGATAAGGATTATTTATTATTCCATTTTTCTTTCAAACCACAACCGGCGGACCTGTACCCGGAACAGGCAACAATTATTTATTATTCCATTTTTCTTTCAAACCACAACCAGGAACTACTGTTGATTTTGATGCCGATGATTATTTATTATTCCATTTTTCTTTCAAACCACAACCAGTAATCTATGAACTTTTGCTCGTCTGTAATTATTTATTATTCCATTTTTCTTTCAAACCACAACCCGTATCCATTGTAACGGTTTCTGCTGTAAATTATTTATTATTCCATTTTTCTTTCAAACCACAACCCCTGTTAAAGAGTGTCCCTGCTGAATAAAATTATTTATTATTCCATTTTTCTTTCAAACCACAACTTCCAGCATATTCAGTCAATTCCCATCTGTATTATTTATTATTCCATTTTTCTTTCAAACCACAACCATCAACAAAATCCTTTTTAGTTAAAAATAATTATTTATTATTCCATTTTTCTTTCAAACCACAACATGTCCTCCTGTGTTCCCATTTATACAGCAATTATTTATTATTCCATTTTTCTTTCAAACCACAACAGCAACACAGGAACTCAAAACTTTTGAACATTATTTATTATTCCATTTTTCTTTCAAACCACAACCGTTGTCGAGTGTATGTTGATTCAGTACTTATTATTTATTATTCCATTTTTCTTTCAAACCACAACAGCGATATCGGTGTTGTTGTGGATTCCGACATTATTTATTATTCCATTTTTCTTTCAAACCACAACTATAAATTAAAGATGAAGTATAAACCTAATATTATTTATTATTCCATTTTTCTTTCAAACCACAACTGTAGCTCCATAATTACTGAATCTTGCAAATTATTTATTATTCCATTTTTCTTTCAAACCACAACTTTCCCGGTGTAGCTTGCACCGTCCACTGTATTATTTATTATTCCATTTTTCTTTCAAACCACAACTGCAACATGACTGCAATCGAAATACAACGAAATTATTTATTATTCCATTTTTCTTTCAAACCACAACCTTTCTATCTCTTTGCCCCCAATAACGCCAATTATTTATTATTCCATTTTTCTTTCAAACCACAACCCACATTACCTATACACGGTGTTAGCCGCTATTATTTATTATTCCATTTTTCTTTCAAACCACAACTGTCGATCCATAATTACTGAATCTTGCCAGATTATTTATTATTCCATTTTTCTTTCAAACCACAACGGACTTAATAATCTTACGTCCGAGGGCAAGATTATTTATTATTCCATTTTTCTTTCAAACCACAACTAAAAGTATTTTATTAGACAATCAAAGTAAATTATTTATTATTCCATTTTTCTTTCAAACCACAACTGGAATGTCGGGAGCCAGCGGCTTTGGTAATTATTTATTATTCCATTTTTCTTTCAAACCACAACACCAGAAGTTTTCACGATTGACACAGAAGTATTATTTATTATTCCATTTTTCTTTCAAACCACAACCTCTGTTCTTTTTTCTTTTATGATTTAGGAATTATTTATTATTCCATTTTTCTTTCAAACCACAACTCGGGTGGGTCGCATTCGTTATCTCCTATGATTATTTATTATTCCATTTTTCTTTCAAACCACAACCAGGTTATTTTGTTCGCCAAAATATTCTACATTATTTATTATTCCATTTTTCTTTCAAACCACAACTAGTATTAATCTTAAAACAAAATAAAATGGAATTATTTATTATTCCATTTTTCTTTCAAACCACAACCCGTATCCATTGTAACGGTTTCTGCTGTAAATTATTTATTATTCCATTTTTCTTTCAAACCACAACCCTCCAACAGGAATAGTGCCTCCCGTGAATATTATTTATTATTCCATTTTTCTTTCAAACCACAACAAAAGAAAAACTATTGATCGGGAAATGATAATTATTTATTATTCCATTTTTCTTTCAAACCACAACAGCACGCAATTGTATTACACAGGAATCTTTATTATTTATTATTCCATTTTTCTTTCAAACCACAACGATGGTTTCGGTCAGAAATCTCAGCAAGATATTATTTATTATTCCATTTTTCTTTCAAACCACAACCCGGTTGATGTTAATGTTTGTGGGTCATAATTATTTATTATTCCATTTTTCTTTCAAACCACAACGATGGTTTCGGTCAGAAATCTCAGCAAGATATTATTTATTATTCCATTTTTCTTTCAAACCACAACCCGGTTGATGTTAATGTTTGTGGGTCATAATTATTTATTATTCCATTTTTCTTTCAAACCACAACAAAATCGTATTACTCATAAAAAATTAACGAATTATTTATTATTCCATTTTTCTTTCAAACCACAACTGCTCAAGAGTTGCTGCTTTGTCTTCAGCAATTATTTATTATTCCATTTTTCTTTCAAACCACAACTATCCATTTAAGCTCTGGTACTTTTGCTGATTATTTATTATTCCATTTTTCTTTCAAACCACAACGTAAGATAAATTACTAAATTTACCTATAAGATTATTTATTATTCCATTTTTCTTTCAAACCACAACCATCCCAGCACCTAATGTAACATTGCCACATTATTTATTATTCCATTTTTCTTTCAAACCACAACAAAGAAAATAAAAACACGCTTGATGATATTATTATTTATTATTCCATTTTTCTTTCAAACCACAACCATAACAAAATTGAAGCATTGAAGAAATTATTATTTATTATTCCATTTTTCTTTCAAACCACAACCTGCCTCTACAATAGTAGCAGGATTTACAAATTATTTATTATTCCATTTTTCTTTCAAACCACAACCATGAAGTGGTTTCTGCTGTAATCTCGGGATTATTTATTATTCCATTTTTCTTTCAAACCACAACATAAACCTTGTTGCATTTTTCAAAAAATTTATTATTTATTATTCCATTTTTCTTTCAAACCACAAACAGGTAATAAAATATATCCCACCAATACAATGAAATATTTTATTTACACAAATATAACACTGTAAACTTATAACAACAAATAATTCTTTCACAACAAAAGAAACCCCAATTTAGATCCATTCCGAAAACTCTTTTTATAATCCCCTCGCCTTCATCTCCAATGGCAAAAGACTACTATATATAAATGTATTCGCGGGAGCTGAAACTCCATATTTTGCTGCTAATTTAACAACTGTTCCGTTTTGATATTCGAGTTCAGAAGCTTTGCCTTCCATTATATCTCTTTGCAGTGAAGAAGTAGAATCCTCATCAAGTGTATCAATAAAAGCTAAAGTTTTAGAAACAATATCGGGTTTCATTTTAATTTCTGCTTTCAATGAAATTTCAAAAATCTCAGATAACAAAGATTCAAGCATTTTTCGTGTTTCGGCAATTTTGTTCAACACGGCAAGGTTTGTTCTTGTAACAGCGCAAAGACCGCTTGTACAAATATATAAAAACTTTGTCCAGACTTCTGCATGAATATCGTCAGGAATTTTAGCCTTGAAATCCGCGTTGATAAATAAGCTTTGAATCTTTTTGCATCTTTCACTTACAGAATTATCATTTTCGCCAAATAGTATTATTGGTTCAAATCCTATATGCTGAATAATTCCAGGCTCTTCAATTTTGCTGAAAATTTTACAAATGCCATCAAGTACAACAGAATGGCCAAGTTCAGATCGTAATTCCTCTGCTGCCATTATCCCGTTTTGAAGCGGTATAACACTCATCTTGTCTGTTTTAATTTTTGATAATTCTTTTGCAGCATCTTTAACCTGCCAGGCTTTTACTCCAAGTAGCACCAATTCGGGACTTTCTGCTTCCAATACAGATTGAACCGCTTTTACATTTTTAATATGAATATTTTCTTTGATACTTTTTATTAAAAGTCCCTTTTCTTTGAGTGCAATAAAATGTTTACCTCTTGCAAGAAACGTAACATTTGCTCCGGAATTTGCAAGTTTTCCTCCAAAATATCCCCCGACTCCCCCTGATCCATATATTAAAATCTTCATTTTTTATATTTTTTAATTAACAATCCATTCTTCTAAATTTCAACTTATTAACAAGCAATCATGTCTGCGAACACCATCATAAGACAAGCACGCGCTTCTTGTTCTCAATGAGCTGCGTAAAAATTTATATACAAAACTTTTTTAATTAAAAGTTTGTATATAAATTTGCAACATAGTAATAATTATTTTTTAATTATAAAAATTGTACCCGAAGAAAATATGTTTAATTTAAATTATATATTATGAAAAAAGTAAAAATTCTAAGCGTTTTATTAATGATTGTCATGATAGCCCCGGTCATGGTTTTAACAAACTGCAAAAAAGGAGAAAATGATCCTTTTCTTTCGTTCCGGTCAAGGGATAAGAGATTAGTTGGTAACTGGACCATATCAAAAGTTGATAATACTTCTATTACGGATATAAAAGGGAATTCTGTTAATTATCCGTCATTAGCTGCTGCGACCTACAATAATGATTATACAAACTCACTCACAACGATTACAACAACATTTGATGGTTCAACATTAAATTATTCAAATGTTGTATCTACCACCAATTTTCATTATTCAACCGTTTATCCTGCAACAACTCCTTCTTCTGTTGTTACAACAACAGGTTCAACCACAACAAATGTTTATACATATTCAATTGGCATCACAATTGAAGAACAGGGTATTGCCAAAGTTACAGAAGTATCAACCGCAAAAACACAAACCCTGAGCCATACGCCGGCGCAGACCTGCCCCGTTGGTTATGGAACTCCCGGTCTTACCTGTGATGGTACTTATACAGTAACTACTCCAACCACTACCACAACAAATTTCGAAGGTACCTGGCATTGGGGTACAGAGAAAAAGAATAAGGACATGCTGGTATTAGAGGGAGTTGGTTCTTATAGCGGAACGTATTATATTCAGCAGTTAAAGATGAAAGAAATAGTACTGATTCAAAAATCTGTTTCAAATAATACTGATTCAGGAGCCAGTAATAGTTCAAACGCTATTTCTGATAACAATACGGTAACCCTGACCCGGAAATAATCTGTTTATCGCTTTAGCGATATTTACGAACATAAAAAACCGCCACACTTTGCCCCTTTCGATGCTTCGACGTTGCTCTGCAACCTCAAGTTCAGGGAATGGTTCAGTGATTGCGGTTTTTTTTTTGTGCTTATTCTTCATTATATCAGCAACACATGCGGTTGTTTCTTCCAAAAGTTAGCACTCGTCGCTGTGGCGACCCCGCCCCGCAAGACATTACCCGGAGAAGAGTGCGAACGTGAATTATAAAAATCTGAAAAAATCAAATATCTTTGCGCAAAACAGAGAATGAAAAATAATATTCTACATACAAATAATCTTACCGAAGAAAATTTAATGATGCTAATAGAAAGCAGAATTGAAGAGGGTTTGCATTATTCATTCAAAAAGGGAAACGAAGTTCCAATAACAGAAAAACAAATAGAAAAACTTACGCTTGAAATAACTGCTTTTGCTAATACTTTAGGAGGATGCATTATTTACGGAATTGAATCAAAAAGAAAAAAAGCGCATAGCTTTTCATTCCTGAAAAATACAGATTTTTCCGTTTCAAAACTTGATATAGTATTGCAATCACGAATAAACAGACCAATTCCCAATCTGAAAATTCAATATGTGGAAATTCAAAATGATAAGGAAAAATCGGTTTTAATAATAACGATTCCAGAAAGTTCAGAAGCTCCACACATGGCTTCAGATAAATGCTTTTACAAAAGATTGCACAATAAATTTTCTGTAATGGAAGAATTTGAAGTTCGGCAGATGTATGGAAAGTTATCTAAATCGAACCTTGAATTCGTGGGCATTGTTAATACAAACGGAATTCCTTCTCTGACAGACGGTCTTTTCAACCATGTTATTTTTCTTCCCCGCTTTATCATTCGCAATACAGGAAGTGCCATTGAGCGTTTTTACAAATTTGAAATAGCAATCCCCTCCCCTCTTTGTGATGAAAATTATTACGCGCTTAACACCTATTTCAACCGTCATGAAGGCATTTACAGCATTTTTTCAATCCCCGGAAAAGCGCCCGTTTTTCAGGACGAAATGACAAGCATCACGGAAATTAAATTGCTCATCACAAAAGAAAATCTTGAACTTTTTTTAACAGAAAACATTAAAATAACATTGTTCTACAGCGAAGGGATGCGGTCTTCAGTGTTCAACCTATCGGATACCTTTATGTATAACAATAAAATGTTAGAGAAAAATCTGTTTTGTTAATGGCGGAATTGCTGAAAATAAAACTTGAAATCTTATTATCGGAAAAAATTATTAAAAAGCGAAAATGAAGAGTATCTGTCTCTTTCCTCCATCTTTTTTAAATAATCATTAATAAAATAATTCATTTCTTTTTTATTTTTTGATATTCGTAAAAATTCCGATATATCTTTTAACGAATCTCTGATTTTTTTTATTTCCTTAATTTTTTCCTGTATACGAAACATGGCAACATTGTCTCTTAAATGAGAGAATTTAGCAACACCAGCAAATGCAGGGTTGTTATATATACTTCTCATTTCGGCTTCCAAACGATTTACCTGTTCCCTTAGAACTTCATTAAAAATACCAAGTTTTTCATCAGGCAATGCTTCGAGTTGGTCGTTTTCGCGATGCAACCACTGCATTTCTAATTTTAAAAGAACAGAAAGATCATTGCTTTCATAAGCTGCTGTAACTTTTTTCATCTCTTCTTCTTTTTCTAATTTCTTTACAGGATCAGTCTCAGAATCGGGATGGAGTATCTTTACCAAAGCAATATATATTGAACGTATTGTTTTATTTCTGAGTTCAGCTTTTGCTTTTTCCATTTCTTCATTGGCAATTTGCTTTTTTGTTTTTTTCCGATTTTCGCTATTTGATTTTTGAGCTTTTCCCATCTCCCTTTCAAACTGGTCTCGTATTTGTTGTTGAAGGCGTGCAAAGTCTTCATCGCTTTCGCCAATATCGTCAGGGTCAATATCCATGCCCAATTCATCGTTTAAAAGATCAGCTAATAAATCTTTGTAACTGTCAGTCTGTTCTTTAATATCATCATCGTAACTCATTTCTGACCATTGATCGTAAAGCTTCTTTTGTTTTTCATCAGGTTCAATGTATTGAAAGGCCATATCACAAAGATCACAGATAACAATGCCAATATCCTCCATTTTATTTTTTGAAAATTTATTTTTCGTTGCATTTTCAGAAAGAGATGAAGCTATTTCGAGACGTAGAAGTGCATTCTCATTGTCTAAAGGTTGTATCTTTTTATTGTACTCTTCGTGAAGGCGAAAAAGTTTAGTACGTCGTTCCGGAATTTCTTTTTCAAGTGTTCGGATACGCCCTGTCAATTGATTAAAATTCTTTTGATTCCTGCTAAGTAGTTTTTTTTCTTTTTTAATTTTTAAAGTTTTTTCAAAGGGAATTTCTTCAATGTCTCCAAAAAGTGTTTTCATGATTTTATTTTTTTTTGCAAAAATAGCTGAAACCCGAACGAATCAGATATCCGAAAAAAATTTTTATTAACAAGTTTTGAAGAGTCGGCTTGGATGAAAAAACAAAAAAAATCTCCGACATTACACATCAGATTGGGCAAGTAGGCATGCGGTCGCTGTGGCGACGAGTGTGAACAGTGGCATGTATTAAAATCTTAAAAAATCAAATATCTTTGCACAAAACAGAGGATGAAAAAAATATTCGATATATAAAAATATTAAAATTACAGAATTTACCTGATAAATTTACATAAGATGCTAAAATATCATGGGGGAAAAAAGTAAAAAATTTCTTTCTGAACAGGGCTATCACACACTTCAAAAACCTCAATTATCACAGCTCCTTTGCTTAAAGTGCAGTGCCCCTCTTCCCTTGACAAAAGAAGGCAATACTATAAAATGCCATGCTTGTAGTCATATAAACCCATTACCAGAAGAATATATAATTCTGCGCGACTCTAAAAATCTGCACAGAAAAAATATTGAAACTGCTGAAAATTTATACAAAAAAATAAGCAGTCCCCCCGGGTTACTGTTGCGTGTATGGTATAATATCTCAGTGGCAGTTACAAGCACTTTAGGAATAATCATGGCCATTTTATTGTGGATAAGCGGTATTTTCCTTTTTGTTTTCCTGTTTATAGTTTACATGATTTATTACCTTATAGCACCATCTATTGGTGTTAACCTGATTGATGTTTATGGATCGGGTGTTACATATTCCTTAACTTTTGTAGCCCTTTCTATTATTTTTATTTTCCCAATGATTCTAAATTCGTACGTGAGTGATTTCGTTGAATTAAGAAAAACACTTCATGCAAGCCTGTCTGCAATTTGGCCGGATAAAGGAACGAAACAAGCTTTATGCAGGGGATGTGGAGCACCTGTTGAAGTAAAAAAAGACGAAACCTATTCTCTTTGCTTTTATTGCGACACTCAAAACTTAGTTTCGCTTCCTGATACTTGGCTGCGTTCAGTTTCCGGTTTTGCAAAATGGCATTTTCAAACTATAGAAGAAGCTGCCAAAACTGAAAAATCTTATCGGAAAGGTTTAAGAAAAAATATAAAAAACTGGTTTATCGGGACTATTATTGCCGGTCTTATTTTTTGGTGTGTTGGATCATTTATATCATGGGTTGATAACGACTCGATGTCTATTCCATCTTGGTCCGATTTAAATAAAAACAGCCGCATTGTTTGTTCTGCAAGCCCCGGAGGTATTATTGATAAAGAAATTCCAGTTGGACAATTTGTTCAGGAAAAAGTTTTCGCACCAATTTATTGGATAGCATTAAATCAAAATGAAACAATTTCTCTTAAAACAAAAAATCTTGATAATGTAGCAGACCTTTATGTTTTCAACACAACAAATATTGAAAGCACCCGGATATTTAAAAAAATGGAATGCACTACAAGCACAGATTCAATTCAAAATTTTGTATTTACTGCTCCTTACAAAGGAATTTTCGGGATAAACACTTTGACCTATGGGCAAGTGGCAAAACCATTTGAGATAGAGTTTAAAATAAAATAATCAATCTTTCCCAAGGTTAGTGCTCGTCTCAGAGAGGGCAAGCAGGCAGGTGGACGAGTGCGGAAAATAGCCCCAACAAGTGCACTCGTCGCTGTGGCGACCCCACCCCGCAAAGCATTACTCGGAGACGGGCGCGAACGGAGAGAGAGACACTTCTTCTGCAAACACTTTTTAACAATAAATTCCACCATATAACACTTACAAGGAAAAATTTTATATTTTTGAGCGCAATTTTTTTTTATGCTGGTTTTATTAAATAAAGAAATACGTGAATTTTTCAGCAATCTGATGGGATACATTGTTGTTATTGTATTCCTTCTGATTAATAGCTTATTTATTTGGGTATTCCCCGGAGAATTTAACTTATTAGATGCAGGCTATGCAAATCTTGATACACTCTTCATTATTTCTCCCTGGGTATTTTTATTTCTTGTTCCTGCAATTACAATGCGTCTCTTTGCCGAAGAAAAAAAAACAGGCACACTTGATACGCTCCTGATTCGCCCGATATCTGACCTGCAGATTGTACTTGCCAAATTTTTTGCTGGAGTTATTCTTGTTTTTGTTTCCTTATTGCCAACAATAATTTATTATTTTACTATTTATAAATTAGGAAATCCTGTCGGAAATCTTGACAAAGGAGGCATTTTAGGATCATATATCGGATTATTTTTTCTTGCTTCGGTGTATATTTCCATTGGATTGTTTGCATCTTCGTTAACGCAAAATCAAATTATTGCTTTTATTATCGGGATGCTTATCGCTTTCTTTTTCTATTATGGGTTTGATTCAATAGGAACTATTCTACCACAATCGGCTCAGGAATTTATTGTATATCTTGGAATCAACGAACATTACAGGTCAATCAGCAGGGGAGTTGTGGACACACGTGATGTTGTATATTTTATTAGCATAATAAGTATTTTTATTTATTTCACAAAGCTTGCCATTGAAAGCAGGAAGTGGTAATTTACGATTTCATTTAAAATGAAAAATTTAAAATTTAAAAAACAGGGACTAATTTTAACAGGCTTGATTTTTTTAATCATCCTTATGTTAAATTTTATTTCAGGTTTTGTTTTTTTCAGATTTGACCTTACGACAGACAAAAGATACACCCTTACTCCTTCTACTGTTACCATGCTAAATAATCTTGATGATGTTGTTTTTATTAAAATATATTTAGACGGAGATTTACCTGTAGGATTTAAGCGCCTCAAAAACGCAGTTAAAGAAACCCTTGATGAATTCAGAGTGTATTCGAAAGAAAATATACAATATGAATTTATTAACCCCTCAGAAAGCAGCGATAAAAATACCCGAAGCGAAATTTACAGGCAGCTATATAATAAAGGCTTAAATCCGGTAAATCTTGAAGACAAAGATGACGAAGGAGGCGTAACAAAAAAAATTATTTATCCCGGCGCACTTATTAGTTTCCGTAATGAAGAAATTCCTGTAAATTTTCTGAAAAATAATCAAGCGCATTCAGCAGAGCAAAATCTTAATAATTCAATACAGGACATCGAATATGAATTTCTGAACGGAATAAAAAAAGCAAGCCTGAAAGAAAAGAAAAGCATTGCATTTATTGAAGGACACGGGGAACTGAATAAATATGAAGTTGAAGACGCGGCAATCGCTTTACTTGATTTTTTTAAAGTGAAACGTGTGCGCCTCAATGGTCTGCTTGGCAGTTTGAAAGATTTTGATGCGATAATCATAGCAAAACCCGACTCAGGATTTAGCGATAAAGATAAATTCATAATTGATCAATTTATCATGAGGGGAGGTCGTGTTTTATGGCTACTTGATAATGTTAATGTAACAATGGACAGCTTGAGTTCCACAAACAATACCATGGCCATGATTCAAGAGTTGGGACTTGGAGAAATGCTTTTCAAATATGGCTGCCGTATTAATTATGATCTTGTTCAGGACATTCAATGCGCACAAATTCCTATAAACACAGCAATAGCAGGTACTCCCCCTCAATGGACGCCTTCTCCCTGGCCGTATTTTCCTGTTCTGATTTCCCTGTCGCAGCATCCGGTTGTAAAAAATCTGAATGTTATAAGAACAGAATTTCTTAGCTCTATAGATACAGTAGGAGAAGATCCGGATATCAAAAAAGAAATTTTACTTACAACTTCCAAATACTCAAAATCATTCAGTGCTCCTGTCAGAGTAAGTTTAGACCTATTAAAACAGAAACCGGATATACGCGAATTTTCTTCTTCAAATATTCCCATTTGCGTTTTGCTGGAAGGAAAATTCACTTCTTTTTTTAAAAATTACGAGCAAATATTACCTCAGGAATTTCTCGAAAGCAAAGATATCGGATATAAAAATAAAGGTGAATATTCCCGCATGATTGTCTTCTCTGATGGTGATATAATTAAAAATCTTGTCAGAAAAAAAGAAGATAAATTTTTCTCAATGCCACTTGGCACAGACCCTTGGTTTTCTAAAATTTTTTATGCCGGCAACAAAGAATTTATCATAAATGCAATGAATTACCTTCTTGACGAAGACGGCACCATGCTTGTCCGTACAAGAGAATTAGAACTACGATTGTTAGACAAAGCAAAAGTAAACGAACAAAAATATTCATGGCAAGCACTTAACATTCTGCTCCCCGTATTAATAATTATCGGTTTTGGGCTCTATCTGAACTGGTCGCGTAAAAGGAAATATACCAAGTGAGGGGTAATTATACTATGCCCTGTCATTTTTTACGCTTTGGGAAACCTCTTGAGGTCTGTATTGGATAGGCACGTTGAGACCTCAAGGGTTTAAGCGATTGAAAAAAAATGATCGATAAAAATATTGAAAGCGAAAATCATAAAGGCTTATACGCTGACACAATTCTGCCTGACTTAAACCTAAAACAACCGACTATCAAAAGGCTGCAATATAAAACTTTTAATAATCTATTTGCAGCAATCGTATCAATATACATTTATCAGCGTAATACCAGTCAAATCAGCTTTCCCGTTTTTAAGGAATGCGTAAGTCATTCGATTTGCCTGACAGTTAATAAACCGTATTCTTTTCAAGCTTTTGTTTTTAAAGAAAGTGTTGATGAGCGTTGCATTCTGGAATGTTACTCTGGTAAATGCGCAGTTTTCAAAAATGCAATCCTCCAAATTACCTTCGAAAACTATATCCGCAATCTGAGCTTCAATAAAAGATGTTCGGCTCCACACAACATTCGCAATTCTATTTTTCCCTAAGTCCCCGGATTTTATTTTAACTCCGATAAAGCCCCCATATTTAAAAACAACTCCGGTATAATCAGCTCCCATGAAATCGCAGCCAGAAATATAACTTTTTGAAAATTCAGTTCCAGAAAAATCTGCGCTGGTAAAATCGCAGCCACAGATATGGCTTCCTATAAATTCAGTATCTTTCAGTGAACAGTTCTTAAAAATATTATTAATAAAGTTAGAACCCTGAATATGGCTTCTACTGATATTGGAGGCTGAAAAATCACAACTATCAACGTTATTCCCTTTAAGTAAAAGTTCCGACAAATCTGAACCAATAAACTGACACCGTTGCATGTTTGAAGAGCTGAATTTTTCATGCAGATTTTTCAACCCTGAGAAGTCAGCATCAACCCAGTTCCCGCGTGACATATCCCAGCTAATTTTATTCTTCTGCTTTCCTGAATGCAATTCATCAGATTGCTTAACCAAAGGCTCTGATGATGCAATTTCATTTTTTATAGATTGATAGTTTTCTGAAAAATAATTTAAATCAACATCCAAAATTTTCGCGAGTCGGTTAAGAGTAATAATGTCAGGCATTGATTCTCCACGCTCCCATTTTCCTACTGCTTGTGCGCTGATGAATAGACTTTGAGCCAGTTTCGCTTGAGAAATATTTAACTTTTTTCGCGCTTCAGCAATTTTATTGCCAATCAATTTAGTTTCCATAATGAACAATTTTTTGTTTTATTTTTTCGACAAAGCAAAGATATGCAGATTCAATTCCTGAATCAACAAAACAAGAAACTTGTTAGTTGTAATTACGCTATTTATAGTTGTTATTTGACAACAGATTGTTGTTTTTTGCTCCTTAGACCTATTGCGTATGCCCGTAAGACTATTATTATCATTTGTAAAAAATCCAAATGCATGCTGTTAGCAAATGAGCCGATTATTTATGACCTTTTATTTTTTTTTGTAGTTCTTCTATGAGTTTATCTTTGTTCTCAAGGAGTTTATCTTTGTTCTCAAGGAGTTTATCTTTGTTCTCAAGGAGTTTATCTTTGTTCTCAAGGAGTTTATCTTTGTTCTCAATTGTTTTAACATTTTCAGCAATAATCACATCTTTTTTGGCTAATTCTTGTTCTTTTTCTTGTTCTTTTTCCTGTTCCATTTCTCGCTGCCATTCTGCTAGAACATCTACTATTTCATCTTCTGCATCCATTTTCTTCCTTATCTCTGGTTCACTTGCTGCTTTTTGTAATCGCCTTATAAATCCTCTATATTTTTCAGGAAAATCCTTTTCCAAAACATTTAATATATGATTATTGTCTGATCGATTTTCTTGATCAAATACACTTAACAATATTTCTAATTCTGTCCTGCGTCTCTCCCTTAATTCTGGTATCGATATTATATAGCTCTCGTGATTTAAGCTATCTATAAAATATTCTTTTTGTTTTATTTCCTTACCATTACTTACATCTATATATTTCTTCTCAGACTTTATTACTGGCACTCCATGTATATTTTCTAATTTATGCCCTAAAAAGTATATGCTTATTATCTCACATGCTTTCTTCTGCTTGTTACCATTTTTATCTGAAATATATACGTTTTCTTTATTACTATATTGCTCTCCTAAATATTTTCTAAATCGCATAATATCTGTTGGAAATTTAGCCTTCTGAATTTCTATTATTACAATTTTATCTCCTTCTTTTGTTTTTACTTTAGCAGTGAAATCTAACCTGTAAACTGTAAAAAAAGTTAATCCGGAATTTATGTTTTTTGTTTTATTTTTTTTTGCTTTTGTTTTCTCTATATTTGTTGTAAATTCTTTTGGTTTAAAATCTATTATTTCAATATCTTGTTTGATTATTGATGAAATTAATAGCTTTGCAATTTTACTGTCTTCCATCAAAAATTTAAAAACTACATCATATATTGGATTTGCTATTTGCATAATGTTCTCTCTTTAATTAGTTATTATTGAGACAAAGATAATGAATTTAAGCGAATTGAAGAAATTTTTTGTTCTTGGTTTTTTCGTCAGGCATTTTGCTTAAAGTTGTAAAATGTCAAATAATTATGCTTTAATATTATTGTTAAAAACTTGTCAGTATATTGAGGCGTAGGTAAAACTGAAATTTCAGTAAATCATTTACTTTAGCAAAAAAAAATTATGGCAACACATCAAGCATTAACTGCAACAAATTTTAATTTTCCGGGACAGACAAATTATTACAAAGGCAAGGTTCGCGATGTATACACAATCGAAGATGAATTATTAATAATGATTGTCAGCGACCGTATTTCAGCCTTTGACGTTGTTCTTCCGAAAGGTATTCCCTATAAAGGACAGGTGTTAAATCAGATTGCTGAAAAATTTTTAAATGCAACGGCAGATATTGTTCCGAACTGGAAAATTTCTACGCCCGACCCAATGGTTACTATCGGTCATAAATGCGAAGCTTTTCCTGTAGAAATGATTATCCGCGGATATCTTACAGGAAGCTCGTGGAGAACCTACAAAGATGGGAAAAGGGAAATCTGCGGCGTTCGAATACCCGACGGAATGAAAGAACATGAGCGTTTTCCTCAACCAATTATTACACCTACAACGAAAGCAGAACAAGGTCTGCACGACGAAGATATTTCTAAAGATGAAATTCTTGCAACAGGTCTTGTTACAAAAGAAGATTATGAATTGCTTGAAAAATACACCTACCAGCTTTTTGAAAGAGGAACACAAATAGCAAATGAAAAAGGACTGATACTTGTTGATACAAAATATGAATTCGGAAAAAAAGATGGAAAAATTTATCTGATTGACGAAATTCACACACCCGATTCTTCCCGCTATTTTTATCTCGAAGGATATGAGGAACGACAAGCAAAAGGTAAAAACCAGAAACAACTTTCAAAAGAATTTGTCCGCGAATGGCTCATGGAAAATGGGTTTCAGGGAAAAACAGGACAAACACTGCCTGAAATTACTGAAGAATATGCACTTTCTGTATCCGAACGCTATATTGAATTGTATGAAAATATCATTGGCGAAAAATTCATTAAAGCAGATGCCTCTGAAGTAGCCGGAAGAATAGAAAAAATTATCAGAAATTTTCTTGCTGAACAAAAATAAAATGACTTGGTTGAATACATATCTACAAGAAAAAAAATCATTTTTTGAAGCAAAAGAAAACGAATCACTTTTTAATTTTTCAGAACATTCAAACTCTTTAGATGAGTTTCTGCTGAATCAATTTCACGAAACAGGGTTTCTTTACGGAAGCCCTGTTTCTCTTATATTCAATCATTCTTTTCCGGAAAACACATTCAATAAAAATGAGGAACTTTTTATCTTTTTATTGGACACATTCTTTTTTATATGGAAAAACAATGATGAAAAATATGAAAATAATGAAAAATATTTAAGTGCATTTGCCGACTCTGTAATTAGTTTTTATGACTGTGTTATACCCAGATTAACTGATGCAGAAAAAAACACAACGAATTCTTTCGAAAAGCTTAAAAATATAACTGCTTTACGTGTTCAAACAGATGACCTATTTGTTAAGTACAATTACACGGGATATCTTTACAACAGCTTGCTTTGTATTGATATACTAATGTATGCTGCATGGCTGAAAGATTCTGGTTCCCTCAACAGAGATACTTTTGAAATGATTCTGCTATCATTTTTAAAAATTATAACATCTGCCGGAAATGCTGACGAAAAAATTCTGGGAAATGCTGAAAAATTGCTTTTGGGAAATTTCATCCGCAGCTTGTCCCTTAAAGAAAAACATGAAGAAATTGCATTGAAAAACATTACTCATGAAACAACTCAGCATTTTTACGATTCATTGTTTTTACCAAGTCCTGCTTTAAAAATTATGGCATTTGAATTTGCATTAATTGTTGTATTATCTGACGCTGTTATTTCCGATACAGAAAAAATCTTTATAGATCGAATGGCAAAACAGCTTGAAATCAAAGAAACTGAAGCAGAAAAATATCTTTCAAGAATTGAGTCTTTTGTTTACAACAATTGGGATAACAGAGTAACAGATGATAAAATAAGTTTTCGGTTTTTGAAAAATGGCATTCAGAAGCGAATCGAAAAAATTCTTACAAAAAATAAACAAAAACTTATTCAGGAACTAAATGAAAGTAAAGAGCTTTTACAATTACTCAACAAGTATTCGCAGCAAAATCTGACACCGGAAGAAAAAAAGAAAGTAAAAGAACAATTGTTAGATATGTTACGCACTATTCCATCACTTGCTATTTTTCTGCTTCCGGGAGGAGCACTCATCTTACCCGTATTATTAAAAATTATTCCTAAGGAATACCTTCTGCCATCTTCATTTCGGGAAAATCAGGAATGAAGAATTAAACTCAATTCAATTTTTTTTTAATCATAATCATACTTCTAAACCTGCCAGACTGCGTCAAGCAGGCAGGTTCTTAATCCAATATTTTTCTGTCGCCGCAAAACCTGTGAGCCTGCCTGATGTAAACTTATTAAGGATAGCCTCAGCACATGAACAGCTTTGCAGTTGCAAAACTTCCAAGTTTTGAGTATCCTAATTATAAATGTTTCAAATATTTCATTATTTTTGTGTTTATTAAAATAATGTTTATGCGTTTAAGTGTTTTTATATTTTTTTTTGTTTTCACCTTTAATTTATTTTCCCAGACAATTACAACACTTGCTCCAATCCAGACTTCTTTGTGCGCCGGAGGTAACATCATGGTAGAATATGAAACGGAAGGAACTTTTAATTTTGGTTGTGTCTTTACAGCGCAGCTATCAGATGCATGGGGTAATTTTAGTAATCCCATTGATGTGGGTTCTACACCTTTTAATACTGGAGTAATTTTTGGCTCTATCCCTTCCAATACAGCTTTTGGATTTAACTACAGAGTCCGCGTTGTTTCAAGTAATCCCAACATTATTGGTTCTGTTAGTCCTCTCCCTGCAATTGTTATCACAAGCAGTGCTGTTTCTGCAGCAATTTTAACTTTTCCTGGTACTACGGTGTGTGAAGGAACAGTCGTTAGTCTTACAGCCAATGCTAACCAAACATATTTCTGGTCCACAGGAGAAACAACTCAAACAATTCAGGTTACAACTCAAGGTACTTATCAGGTTACAGTTACAAATTATATTACAGAATGTCAGGTAACATCCAATCCTGTTGACGTTACTGTTTATCCTAATCCTGTAGTAAATCTTGGTAACGACACCACTTTATGCGAGGGAGACACATTGCAATTAGATGCCGGAAACGGTTATTCTCAATACAGATGGGATGATTTTTATATTGGAAATCAGTTTTATTCTGTAAGTGAGACAGGAAGCCATTATGTTGAGGTAAGAGATTCTAACAATTGTAAAGCAAGCGATACAATTAATATTATAGTAAATGATAACCCTCAGATTGACATAGGCAACGACACTATAATCTGTAGCACTCAATATTTTATACAAGCCCATCCCAATTTTGTTTCTTATTCATGGAATAATGGCTTGTCGCTAAACTCATACTTACTTATTACTCAATCTGGATTGTATCATCTTGCTGTTATAGACAGTAATATGTGCAAAGCATACGACACCATTTCTGTTAGTATTTTTACTCCGCCTAATGTTGAGTTAGGTACTGATATTGCGGCTTGTGGTAATAGTGTCATTTTAAATGCCGGTTACGGATATACATCATACAATTGGAATGATGGCGTCGGTACTCAAGTTTTTTATCATGCCACACAAACAGGGTATTACAATGTAGAGGTAACAGATGCCAACGGTTGTACAGATAAAGATACCGTTTTTGTATCAATTTATCCTTTGCCTCAGGTTTATCTGGGTTCCGATATCAGTGTTGAACATGGACAAACTGTTGTACTTGAAACGAATCCGAATTACGCTCACTATTTCTGGAGTAATGGAAACAATTACCCTCAACTTGTGTTTAATACGTCAGACTCTTTGCCCGGCATCTATGTAATAAGTGTTTTAGTAATAGATACAACAGGTTGTTTTCAATCTGATACTGTAATAGTAACTGTATTAGATAACACAGGGGTTTCAATTGAACAAAATTATTCGATACAAGTTGGACCTGTTCCTTTCAGCAGTTCATTTATCATGTATGGATTACCTGCGCTTTCCCTCAAAAAGTGTACTTTTAAATTAACAGATATTGCCGGAAGAGAAATTCCTATACGAATAGAAGAAACCCATAATAATATAAAAGTACATCTGGCAGAAAAATTTCAAGGTGTTTGTTTTTTATATTCAATGCAAGAAAACAGAAAATACTTTCTTTCCAAATTAGTTGCTATTTCCCCCTAAATGATTGTCTGTAATACAAAATTTCTATCCCAATTTGCGCTCTTCTTCGGGCTTGCCTTGCAGGGAAGCGTTCTAGTATGCTGATTGGCACAACCTCCTTACACTCGCCCCCACACGCAATGCTTGCTATGAGACGAATGCAAATTCAAGATTAAAAAAAAATGCGAAATTCAAACTAAAATCTACTCCGAAAAGTGACTTCCGATAATCTGTCTTGTCTACAAGAAAATAAAAACTATCCTGCGTCAGGCAAGTCAATAAAATAATACTTTTCAGAGAGTGGAGTCAATCTTCAAATTAGTAAATTTTCAAATTCTTAATTCTTCTGTTTGCGCTCGACTTAGTCGAGTGCTGCTTGGTCTGAACGTTATAAATTTACGACCCTCAAACGCACTCGTCCCCTCCCCGCAAAGCATTACCCGAAGACGAGCGCGAACATCGGGATAATCCGCTTGGTGGTGGAATAGAGTTAATTTGAAAGGAGGCTATCAGAAATTTGTTTTGAAAAGAAAAAAATCAGCAGTATGAAAACAGGAATTGAAAAATTATGCTTAATTTTGTAATATATGAAAAAAATAAATAAATTATGACTGGAATTAATTATATAATAAATGAACAGGGAAAAAAAGTTGCTGTAATGTTAGATTTAACAGAATATGGCGCTATATGGGAAGATTTTTATGAAAAACTTACCAGTTCGGCTCGCAGTGATACGAAAGAAATAAAATCAGGAAAACGGAAAAAAGATTTTTTTAACTTTATAGAACATCATTCCTACAAACTACCTGCTGATTATAAATTTAACAGAGAAGAATTGTATGAAAGATAAAATATTTATTGATTCAAACGTCCTTATTTACCTTGCATCGGAGCAGGATTTGAAAAAAAAATCTATCGTTACCGGATTAATGGACAAACACTTTACAAAAATCGTAATAAGTACACAGGTTTTAGGCGAATTATTTACTGTTTTAAAAAGAAAAACAAATCTTTCGTCTGAAGAAATTTCTCAAATAACAATAAAGTATTCCGATGAATTCTTTGTTGAAAATATTGAAAGGCAAAATTTTATTAAAGCGATTGATCTACACTTGAAATATCAATTTTCTTATTATGATAGCTTAATCATTGCATCTGCATTAATAGCCAATTGTAAAGAGTTATATTCTGAAGATATGAGCCATAATCAACTCATTGATAAAAAGCTAACAATTATCAATCCCTTCAGGAATTGAATGCCTGCAAAAACTCTTGCTGCTGTTCCCTCTGTTTGCGCTCGACTTAGTCGAGTGCTGCCTTTTCAGGGAGCTTACGCATAAGCCGTCCCGCAATACCTCACAGGATTGCCCCTATTTCTTAAGCCTCCCTTCCCTGCCACGTTCCCCGCTCCAGCATTCGTTTTTCGAGCATTGTTACAAATTCAAAATTTTTGATTCCACCCCAGTTCGGACTTATCAATAAATCAACAGGCGACTCGCTGATAAAGCGTTCAATTATTATTGACGGATGAATACGTTCAGCAAAATCAATTGCAAGATCAATATATTCTTGTGCGGAATAATTTGTAAATAACTCCGGGCTCTCCTTGTATTGAAGAGCCATTTGCGTTCCTTTTATAATTTGCAACTGATGAAGTTTTATCGTGTGTAAAGGTAACTTAGATAAATTTTCAGCATGGGTTAAAATATCTGTTTTCGTTTCGCCCGGAAGTCCAAGAATAATATGCGCTCCCGTTAAGATTCCGCATTCTGCGGTTTTCCGTATCATTTGCTCGGACTCTTCATAAGTATGGCAACGGTTGATGAAATTCAATGTTTCATTTTTTGTACTTTCAACGCCATATTCAACAACAATATAATACTGCTTTGCCAAAGATTCGATGTAGGATAATTTCTCATCATCCATAGCATCGGCGCGGGTTGCAATAACAAGCCCTATCACATCGGGATGCGAAAGCGCTTTCTCATATTTTTGTTTTAATATTTCTAGCGACGCATACGTATTTGTGAAAGCCTGAAAATAGGCAAGGTATTGCTGCGATTTATATTTATCAGAAAAAAATGCAATACCCTCTTCTAATTGTTTGTTTATGCTTTTATTGGGATTACAGTAAAAAGGATTAAATGTTTCATTGTTGCAATAAGTACAGCCACCCCTACCCTTGCTCCCATCGCGGTTTGGACAAGAAAAACCTGCGTTTACAGCTATTTTCTGAACTCTATAAGAAAAAGTTCGCTTCATATAACTGGAATAATCGTTCCAGGGTTTCATACCGTGCCAGGGATATTTTCCCATTTCTACTGTATAATTGATATTATACAAGCCTTTTTTCTCTTCATTATAAATATAATTTAAAGAAGCATCCTTTTCTTTTTTTTCAGGCGACTCTATTTGTAATGAAGGTTCATCATCAGCAGGTTCATCTTCCCAAGCATATCTGATGCGTTGCGGACCTTCTTTCCTGTAAATAAACGCAAGAACAATACCGGCTAATGCACCCATCAGATGAGATTCCCAAGATATTTTTTTATAGATGGGAAATATTCCCCAAATCATACTGCCATAGAGGAAAACCGTGATGAATGAAATTGCAAGTAATCTCATATCACGGCGAATAATTCCACTTGCAAAAATAAAAGAAGCTAGTCCGTAAATAATCCCGCTGGCTCCAATATGGTAAGCCTCACGTGCACCAAACCAAACCCATAATCCTGTGATCAGATAAATCAGAAAAAAAACTTTGTACGAAATTTTATTGTAAAAATAAAACAAGCCCACACCCAAAGTAAGCATGGGGACTGTGTTCGCATACAAATGCTCAAAGTCGGCATGAATTAAAGGCGAAGTAATAATACCAATAAGTCCTTCAGGGGAATTCGGATAAATGCCAAAATGAACAAGACTTATTCCAAGAACAAGCTCTGAAAGTTTTACCATCCAAATTACCAAAACAAAGAAGAAAGGAAAAACCAAACTGTGATAAAAACGTTTTCGTTCAATATTCATAAGGGCAAATATACAAGAAAATGCGGATTTGGTATTGTACCGTCGTTCCATACTTCGGCAGGCTCAACACAAGTGGAACGACGCCTACATACCTAAAACAATCCGCTAATATTTCCATCCTTATCAATATCTATCAATTCTGCAGAAGGAATCGTGGGCAATCCCGGCATACGCATGATGGTACCTGCAATAGGAACAACAAATCCTGCGCCTGATGCAAGCTGCACTTCACGAATCTTAACCGTAAAACCTGTAGGTCTTCCTTTTAATGCAGGATTATCTGATAATGAATTCTGCGTTTTTGCAATACAAATCGGCAAGTCGCCAAAGCCTAATGATTGAATGTGTTTGATATCTTCTTTGGCAGCCAATGAGTACTCAACATTTTTCGCTCCATAAATTTTTGTTGCAACAGCTTCTATTTTTTCTTCAATTGAATCACTGAATTTATACAAAGGCTGAAAACAAGTAGTGCAGGAATTCGCTTGTTCCACTACGTATTCAGCAAGTTCAATAGCACCTTCGCCTCCTTTTTCCCAAACTTCTGAAAGAGCAACTTTTACGCCGAGAGAGTCGCAACGCTCTTTCACTGCATTGATTTCATCTTCTGTATCGCTGCTGAATTTGTTAAGCGCAACAACCGGTTTAAAATGAAAGAAACCTAAATTTTCAATATGTTTTTCAAGATTCTCCAATCCTTTGTTTACCGCATCAACATTAGGTGTATTCAAGTCGGCTAGCTTAATACCGCCATGATATTTTAATGCGCGAATCGTAGCAACAAGAACAACTGCATTCGGACTCAATCCTCCATACTGGCATTTAATATCAAAAAACTTTTCAGCTCCAAGGTCAGATGCAAAGCCGGCTTCCGTAACAACAAAATCAGACAAAGACATTCCCATTTTTGTTGCAATAATAGAATTAGTACCCTGCGCGATATTAGCAAAAGGGCCGCCATGGATGATTGCAGGATTTCCTTCAATAGTCTGAACAAGATTCGGCATAATAGCATCTTTCAGCAAAGCTGTCATTGAGCCATTCGCTTTCAGATCACGCGCAAATATTGGCTTTCCTTCAAAAGTATATCCTATAAAAATATTGCCTAGTCTCGTTTTTAAATCTTCAAGATTTTTAGAAAGACACAAAGTTGCCATTACTTCAGATGCAGCAGTAATATCAAAACCTGTTTCTCTAGGTACTCCGGAAGTTTCGCCTCCGAGTCCAATTACAATGTGCCGCAAAGAACGATCATTCATATCAATTACACGTTTCCATCTGATAGTGCGTGCATCCAGTCCCAAATTATTTTTTTTATTCTGAATATTATTATCAATCAACGCAGACAACAAATTGTGCGCCTTCTCAACTGCATTCAGGTCTCCTGTAAAATGCAAATTGATATCTTCCATAGGCAACACCTGCGACCAACCTCCACCGGCAGCACCACCCTTAACTCCGAAAACAGGTCCGAGCGAAGGTTCTCTTAATACAACGGTTGCTTTTTTCCCAATACGATTCAATCCCTGCGTTAAACCAATAGATGTTGTTGTTTTCCCTTCCCCGGCTGGAGTTGGCGTGATAGCTGTTACCAAAATTAATTTACTTTTGCGTAGTGTGCTTTCATTAATTAAATGTAAAGGTAACTTTGCTTTGTACCTGCCGTAATGCACAAGATCATCATCACTAATGCCAAGCTGGCTTGCAATTTCGGGAATGCGCTTCATCTCTACCGAACGGGCTATTTCAATATCACTTTTCATATTTTTTTTTATTTCTGATGCAATTTATATAAAATAATAGATTGGATACCATGATTTTCATAATTCTGATTAAAAGCTGATAAAAATCAAAGAAGAAGGAAGGGTTTGTGACTAGTGTTAATTTTTGTTGCAGGTTGCAGGTTGGGGGTGTTGCAAGTTATAGGTTGCAAGTTATAGTCGCTGACTTCGACTCCCTGCCTACCGGACAGGCAGGCGCTCAGTCAGCGGTATTGTAACCTGCAACCTGCAACTATTTACCCCAAAACTTAGCCGTATGCAACAAATAATTTCCATCCTGCCAAATATTTCCTATTTTTGCGCTGAAAAATCAAAATAATGATATACAAAAAAATTCTTAATAATTATAATAAAGGGAAAAAGCAATTGGCTTTGCTGATTGATCCTGACAAATATACTTCTGCTGGATTAAAAAAAACAATCAATGATGCGAACAAGGCAAATGTTGATTTTATTCTTGTTGGTGGAAGCCTTATGTTTCATAATCATGTTAACGTGATTAGTCATATTAAAAGCGAAACAAAAATTCCTGTAATTTTGTTCCCGGGTAGTCTTTTACAGATATCTCCCGATGCAGATGCTATTTTATTCCTTTCATTAATTTCAGGAAGAAACCCTGATTTCCTTATTGGCAATCATGTTGTCGCTGCCCCGCTACTTAAAAAAAGTAAAATTGAAATTATTCCTACAGGATATATACTTGTTGAAGGAGGCAGAACAACATCTGTAGAATACATGAGCAATACAAAACCAATACCCGGCAATAAAATTGACATTGCTGTTGCAACAGCGCTGGCAGGTGAAATGTCTGGACATAAACTTATATATATTGAAGCAGGAAGCGGCGCTGAAATACCAGTAACTTCAGAAATGATGACTGCCGTGAAAAAAAATATCGCTATACCTCTTATCGTTGGAGGCGGCATTCGCACCAATGATTCCTTAAAAAAAGCATGCAAAGCAGGAGCTGATATTATTGTTATTGGGACAGCTTTTGAAACAAATACCTCTTCAATAGAAACCTTCAGTAAAATCATTCACGAGTTTTAATTGCAATGAAAAAAAATAGTTTAAAAATCATTCAATACATTATTTTTCTTGCTATTGGAATAGGTATTTTCTGGTGGATTTACAGAGATTTAAAATGGGAAGAACTCAAAACGTCATTACAGGATGTAAACTGGTTTTGGTTAGTAATGTCAGTTGTTTTTATTGTAATAAGTCATGCCAGCAGGGCTTTGCGTTGGGCAATGCTAATTAAACCTCTCGGGCACAATGTAAGATTCAAAAACATGTACAGCTCCATTTTTATTCTCTACATGACCAATCTTATTATTCCACGTGCAGGAGAAATAGCAAGATGTACTGTTGTTTCTAAATATGAAGAAGTACCCTTAACAAAACTTATTGGCACTGTTTTTACAGAAAGGCTGATTGATGTTTTAGCTCTTCTTCTTATTGCTGTTGCTGTTCTTCTGATGAATGTAGAAACTTTTCAGTTATTCTTATCAAGCCATGAAGAAATAAACAGAAATATTGACAAATTATTTACGGCAAAAAATCTTTTGATTGGGTTAGGATTTCTTATTGTGGTAATGCTTGTCTTTGTTTTTTTCCGACCATCGAAAGAAAATAAATTTTTAAAGAAAATAAATATTATCATCACAAACCTGAAAGAAGGCATAAAGTCAATAACACAGATGCAAAATAAATGGTTGTTTGTTGGACATACTATTTTCATTTATGCAATGTATCTGCTAAGTTTTTATGCAGTTTTTCTTGCTTTTCCTTTTATGGCAGACTTAACATTTAATTCCTGTCTTTTTGTTTTTCTGATGGGCGGACTTGCAATGCTGGCACCGGTTCAGGGAGGCATAGGTCCCTGGCATTTCATGGTAATTGAATCATTAATTTTGTTTGGAATCAGCGAAACAGATGGAAAAGTATTTGCGCTTGTGGCGCATACATCTACGAATCTTATTAATCTTTTATTCGGTGCAATCATTGTAATATTAATGCCCATTTTAAACAGAAGCAAATAAATATGAATCAAGAAATTCTTCTTATAAAAAAAGATATTACCACGCTTGAAATTGATGCAATAGTAAATGCTGCAAACCACACGCTGCTTGGTGGCGGTGGAGTTGATGGAGCGATACACAGAGCTGCTGGAAAAGAATTACTCTTTGAATGTCGCACACTCAATGGCTGCGAAACCGGTAAAGCTAAAATAACTAATGGCTATAATTTAAAAGCAAAATATATAATTCATACAGTAGGTCCTGTTTGGTACGGAGGAGAAAAAAACGAGGCAGAACTTCTTGCGGCATGTTATGAAAACTGCTTAAAACTTGCTCAAAAAAACAACTTGAAATCTATAGCTTTTCCTTCTATCGGTACTGGTGTATATCGTTTCCCAAAGCCCGAAGCCGCAAATATTGCTGTTCGCACTGTGAAAAATACGCTTCTCTCCTGCCCTTCTATTGAAAAAGTTTTTTTCGTAGTTTTCGACGATGAAAATTTTCACATTTATGATAGGTTGATTTATTGAATATCTTCTGTTACGTAAAGTGTTTTTTCAAATTAGTCAGAAGCACGAAGTCAGAAGCACGAAGTCAGAAGTCTGAAGATGCTTCAACTTCCAACTTCTGACTTCTGACTTCTGACTTCATCCCTTCATTTCCAAAATCTTAGTAACATCAGTTTTTGATTGTAATCTTTCTTCAGATAATTTATAAATCAATAAATCTGCAACGCATTACTTGTACGAAAAAAATCAGTTGATAAAAAAATCACATCTTTTCTTTTGCATTTGGGAAAAAAACATCCGGAACATATAAATAACATGAGCTTCCAGAATATAATTCCTGAAAAACTTCAGAGTCTTTTGAGAGTTCCAGCATATATTTTTTAAATTTCTTTTTCTTTTTCTTTTCAAGGAAGTTTTTTAATTGCACGATAAAATCTTTGGTGTATTTTATTACTTCGGCGTTTGTTTTTAATATTTTCAAATCTTTTGCAGACATTAATAATTTTCCGGGTTCAGACAAATCAATAATGTAAAAAAAACCGGAATTCTGATCATGAACAGGAGAATATTCTATCGGAGCTTTCTTTTCCTCTTTATTCTTATTGATTAGAAAAACTAAAACTTCCCTGCTTCCTGTCATCATTCTCTTTACTTTGTCATTTTGTGCCTGATTAGATGCGTAAGTAAATTCAATGGCTGTGCTTTTCAATTCACCGAAAAGTCCCTCGGAAACTTCAAAACTGCAAACTACCTGCTTACCTTTCATATCAACAGAAGTGATTGTTCCTCTTACTATCAAATCAGAACTCGTACAAACCCATTCAAGGCTGTTTCCTAAATTAATTTCAGCAGAAGTATTTGAAATTGTCAGGCTGAAAGCCAGAATTAATACGAGCAGATACGTCTTTGTTTTCATGTAATTTGGTTTGTTAATTTATTTATTTTTTAAAATTCAGATCAAACAAATACATATTTCCAAAACACAAGTAAACCTATAACCGCAGCAATTAAAGCAGCTACAAGAACAGCCCCTGCTGCGATATCCTTAATAATTCCTGCTTTGTCATTAAAATCAGGACTTACAAAATCAACCAATTTTTCAATGGCAGTATTTATCATTTCAGCTATAAATACAAGTCCTATGGCAAAAACAATCAAACACCATTCTATGGCAGATATATTAAAAAAGATGCCGGCGCAAATTACCAAAATTGCAGCAAAAAGATGAATCCATGCATTATGTTCTTTTGAGAAAACGATTAAAATCCCTCTAAATGCATAAGAAAAACTTAACAACCTGCTTGCTATTGAAAATTTATTTTTTACGCCTGTTTTCATTTGTTCTGTTTCTACAAAAATAGAAGAAAAAAGTCTTTAATAAGGTTTGAACATCTTTTTTTTGATATTTATCGAAAAAAAATAAAAAAAACTTGGTAATTATCTTATTTCTTATATACATTTGTATTACAAGGCTTATGGAAAAGTAAAAAACACATCAGATGAATTTTCTCGCCCACATTTATTTATCAGGCAAAAACCCTGATATAAGGCTTGGAAGCTTTATTGCAGATTCTGTAAAAGGGCGCGATTACAATGATTATGCACCTGATATAAAAAAAGGAATTCTGCTTCACCGAAGCATAGATACATTTACAGATCAGCATCCTGTTATTCATTCCTGCAAACATTTAGTTAGAAAAGAGTACAGAAAGTACTCCGGAATTATTATTGATATTTTTTTCGATCATTTTCTTGCAGCCTATTGGTCGAATTTTTCTTCAGAATCTTTAGAAGATTTTGCCCGGAATAATTACAGATTAATGGAAGAAAATAAATCTGTCTTGCCGGAAAGAGTATTACAATTTTATCCTTTCATGGTTCAGAATAACTGGTTGCTTATGTACAGTACGATTGAAGGAATTGAAAAAGTATTACAACGTATGCCTACACGTACATCTCTTCCACAGATGGCTGAATTCGGAATTAAAGTTTTAAGGGAGAATTATAATCTGCTCAGGAATTACTTTTTTCTGTATATGGGAGATGTAATAAAGTATGTTGAGGAAAATCATCACATTAATATAATGAGGCAAAAAAAAGAAAAAACATCAAGAAAGCAAACCAAGGCAAACTTTTAAACGAATTACCCTTTTTACCGATTCATATATTTGTTTCTTAAAACCTTCATCCGTACTCATTTTTTTTAAAATACTGTGAACTGTTATTTTTTCATTGGCAGGCATCAGGATAATATCGCAGCCCGCTTCTGCAGCTTTTAAAGTCGGATTTTTCACATTCCCCAACGCACCCATATTCATACCGTCTGTAATGATAATGCCTTTAAATCCTAATTCATTTCTGAGCAAATCTGTTACAATTTTCCGGGAACAAGTAGCAGGATCGCCATTCGTAGAATATTTTTCATTATTTTTTACAGCAATATGCCCTACCATGACCGAGATAACGCTGTCTTCGATTAATTTTTTAAAAACCTCCAGTTCTATCATTTCTCCATCTATGCTGACAAGATTTTTATGACTGTCGCCTTTAACATTGCCATGTCCGGGAAAATGTTTTATAGTTGCAGCGACCTGTTCTGCATGAGAAGCGCGCACAAAAGCTTTGCACAATTCCACCACTTTTTCTTTATCGGCTCCATAGCTTCTGTTATTAATAACTTCTTTATTAATGGCAAGATCGCAAACAGGAGCAAAATTATATCTGATTCCAAGCTCCCGAAGTTTTTTGCTGATAAATATCCCTGTTTCTGCAGATTCTTCTACAGAAGCAATCGTATTGGTCTTTTTTACTTTTTCAAAATCTTTAATTTTATAGTGAATCAAACTTGGCTCTCCGTCTGTACTTAAAAGCATTGGAAGCGTCTTAGCTGAATCTGCAATCTTCTGAAATTCTTTTTCCATTACAATACATTCTTCCCTGGTTACTTTTAAATAAATAACACCCCCGATATATCCCTTTTCAATACTTTTTATGATTTCTTTTTTCGGTTTAGCAATTGCTCCTGTTGCCTGAATAATCATCTGCCCTACTCGCTGTGTATCGTTTAATTGAGAAAAATAATGATTTGTGAGTGAATCCAAAAGTGGATTTGTTTTATAAAAATCCTGGGAATTAAAAGCAGGATTATTAAGCTGCGAATGAGCTGCAACAGAAATAAAAACAAATGATATAAAAATTAGTATTCGCATATTTTTTTGCAATTTAACTATTATTAATCATTGTTTTATCATGGTTTTGCTTTATTTACAAACAAACAAGAGTTAATTTCTTTGTGAGCGAAAAACAGAGTAGGCATGCTTACACCAAAGGCTCAATCCCATTCTTCACTGATTTGCATTTTTTTTCTAAACTACAATTTTTTTCTACTTTTGGCAATTCTTAAACCAAATAATTTTAATATGAAAAAGATAAATTATTTTATGATTCTTGCATTAAGTGTAATATCTGTAGTATTTAATGCATGTAAAAAAGAGGAAGATGAAACGCCTACACCTGATGATACCACAATCACAATTACTGAGCATATTACCTCAAGCACTACCTGGCTGGCTTCTAAAACATATATTATTAACGGTGAAATTTATGTTGACGGATGCACTCTTACCATTGAACCGGGAACTACAATTAAATTCGGCACTTGGGGTTCACTTAACTTTGGATATGATGGAAACACGACACTTGTTGCAAACGGAACAGCAGACAAGCCTATCACATTTACATCTAGTGCCACATCTCCGGTAGCAGGTGCATGGGATGGTCTCTATTTTTGGCAATATACACTTCAAAATTCAAGTATGACCCATTGTTTAATTGACTATGCAGGAACGAATTCACGAGGAGCAGTTTGCTTAATTGGTTGTAAAATAACATTTAATAATTGTACTATTAAAAATGCTAAAACCACAGGAATAAATTGTGATTATGGAACTGCCGATTTCATGAGTTTTAACAACAACTCTATTTCAAATTGTGGCACACATGCAATTGAAATATATACGCATTCCATTCAAAATATTGGAACCGGTAACACGATTACTTGTTCTTCAGGTTATGGAATTGCTGTAAAAGATGGCTCATACAACAGCACGACTTCCAATACATGGAAAAAACAAACAGTTCCTTATTTTATCAATTCTACTATAACTATTGATGGCAACCTGACAATTGAAGCAGGAAGCACGTTTAAATTTGCAGCAGGAACGGCAATGGAAATCGGTTATACTTCGAATACTTATTTCAGCGCAATTGGAACTACGACAGAACCTATAACTTTTACAACTTCGGCTACAAGTCCTGCCCCCGGAGGATGGAATGGCATTATTTTTTATGCTTACACGCAAAGCAATTCTAAAATGGATTATTGCAATGTTACTTATGGAGGCTTTAATGGGAATACGAATAATGCAAATATATCGCTGAATGATGTAAATAACATGACGATTTCTAATTGCAACATTTCTTATTCACAAGCTTGGGGAATTTATAAAAACAATTCCAACTTCATAGACACCGGAAATACATTCAGTAATAATGCACTGGGTAATATAAACCCATAAAAAATCAACAATAAATAGAGAGCTGCTTCGGCAGCTTTTTTTTTGGATATAAAACAAATTGCTTGTCAATTCGTTTTAATCATTAATTTTGTTCCTTTTAAAATCAGAATGAATTATGAATTTCAAAAGTGATGTTGAAGCAATAGATGCGTTAAGAGTAGCGCACGAAAAGCTGCTGAATGAAGTACAAAAAGTAATTTTCGGACAGGATAAAATTATTAAAGAATTAATAATTGCCATTTTCAGTAAAGGACACTGTTTGCTCATAGGAGTTCCGGGATTGGCAAAAACACTTATTGTTACAACAATCGGAGATGTACTCGGATTAAAATACAACCGTATTCAGTTTACTCCCGACCTTATGCCCTCTGATATTGTTGGCGCTGAAATCTTAAACGACCAGCGTGAATTCAAATTTATACAAGGTCCTATTTTTGCAAATTTTATTCTTGCCGATGAAATTAACCGTACACCCCCAAAAACACAATCGGCTTTGCTTGAAGCAATGCAGGAATTAACGGTTACCGCCAATGGAGTAAAATACGAATTACAGCCCCCTTTCTTCGTTCTGGCAACTCAAAACCCGATTGAACAAGAAGGTACGTACCCGTTACCGGAAGCGCAGTTAGACCGATTTATGTTTAACATCTGGCTCGATTATCCTACAATTCAGGATGAAATTACCATTGTTAAAAACACCACTTCAAACTATCAGGTCAAGCTTGAAAAAGTACTGACTGCCGAAGAAATTGTTTATTTCCAGAACCTCATCCGAAGAGTGCCTGTAAATGACAATGTGATGTCGTATGCCGTGAATCTTGCAGCGCGCACACGCCCAAAAACAGAAACAGCGCATCCGCTTGCAACGAAATACCTTAGCTGGGGAGCAGGACCAAGAGCTTCGCAATATCTTATTGTAGGAGCAAAAACACATGCCGTATTGCACGGAAAATATTCTCCGGATATTGAAGATGTAAAAGCTGTAGCACATCTGATATTGCGACACAGAATAATCCGTAATTATAAAGCCGAAGCAGAAAACATCACAACCGAATATTTAATTGATGAATTTGCCAAAGCATAAATTTTCATCAAAAAATAAATCAGAATGAGCCTATACGTTCAATATTCACGCTTACTTTGGTTTATATTGCTTCTTTTTTCTATTTCTGATTCTTTCAGCCAGAAAACTACAAAAATCGAAATCATTGCAGCCAACAGTCTTGAATTTGATGAACGACTTGGTAAAGATGTGAAAAGACTCCTGGGCGATGTTCAGTTCAGGCACGATAATGCATTGATGTATTGCGACAGTGCCTACTTTTACTCTTCATCGAATACCATTGATGCGTTCAATAATATCCGTATTATTCAGGGAGATTCTTTAAGCCTTACCGGAGATAAACTAAATTACAACGGAAATGAAAAAATGGCCCGAATGCGTGGCGATGTTGTACTTACGCATAAAGGCTCCATCTTAAAAACAAAATTTCTGGATTTCGATCGCGCTAAAAACACCGGCTATTATTATAATCACGGAACAATAACCGATCAGGATAACAACCTGAAAAGTATCAGAGGTTATTATTACGCGAAGACGAATGATTTTTTTTCGATTGACTCCGTTGTACTTGTAAACCCCAAGTACACGATGTATTCTGATACGCTCAAGTACAATACCAAAACCGATATTAGTTTTTTTTACGGTCCCACTATCATACGAAGCGGCGATACAAGTTTAATCTATTGCGAAAACGGCTGGTATAATACAAAAACAGAAATCTCTCAATACAATAAAAATGCTTTTGTTGTAAACAAAGAACAAAAACTAAAGGGCGACAGCCTGTATTACGACAGAAATAACGGCATAGGAAAAGCATTTGTGAATGTTGAATTAAACGACACGGTTCAAAAAATTATATTAAGAGGGAATAAAGCGATATATTATGAAAAACCCGAGAAAGCTTATGTAACGGACAAAGCGCTGATGATTCAGATTTCAGAAAAAGACAGCTCCGGTTATGACAGTCTTTATTTGCATGCCGATACCATTCGATACGATTTTGATTCTACCAACACGTATAAAATTTTTCGCGCTTATAATCATGTAAAACTTTTTAAATCGGATCTTCAAGGAAAATGCGACTCCCTCTCCTACTCTATGCAGGACTCCGTTATCCGACTGTTTCATCAGCCTGTTATCTGGGCAGAAGAAAGCCAGCTTACAGCAGAAGCGATTCAAGTTTTTACAAAAGACAACAAAGTTGAAAAACTTGTAATGACCAATGCTGCATTTATAATATCAATGGAAGACTCCATTCGTTTTAACCAGATGAAAGGAAAAACAATTGTTGGTCATGTTCGCAACAATGAGTTGTATAAAATTGATATTACAGGAAATGGTCAGTCTGTGTATTTTGCAAAAGACGATAAGGATTTTATTGGCGCAAACAAAGCTGATTGCAGCGATATGATTATCTATCGGAAAAATAAAAAATTCGAGAAAATACTTTTCATTTCAAAACCAGAAGCAACACTTTTCCCTGTAGAACAAATCTCACAGGAAGACGCCCGCCTGAAAGACTTCCAATGGTTAGAAAAATACAGACCTAAAGTTTGGGAGGATATTTTTATTTGGTAAAGCAGGCAGGTTACCAATTAACCTAATCAAACCGCACTCCCATCACAGTAACATCATCCATTTGCTCTGTGTTTCCGAGCCAGTCATAAAAAACAGATTCTAACTTTTGTTTTTGTTTTTCCATTGGAAGCAGAGATATATCTATCAGTGTTTGCTTGAAACGTTTGCTCATAAATTTTTTACGATTAGGACCACCGAATTGATCTGCAAATCCATCTGAAAATAAATAAACCGAATCATTCTTTTGCAAAGAAATACTGTTAACAGAATATCCTGCAAAATCTTCACAAAATGGTTCTCCTATTGCATGTATATCGGGTTTAAAAACTGTTAGTTCACTGTTACGAATTAAATATAAGGGATTATGCACTCCTGAAAAAGATAGCGTTCTTTTATTTTTATCATAAACACACAACATCAGATCCATTCCATCTTGTACTAAATCCCCGCAGTCTTTTTTACGCAAATGATAAAAAATTTCTCTGCATAAATAATTCAAAATATCCGAAGGACTTTTAAGTTTTTTTTCAAAGACAGCCTGATTTAAAATATTATAACCCATAATGCTCATAAATGCTCCGGGAACGCCGTGACCTGTACAATCTACCACAGAAAAAAATAAAAGATTATCATGCTCTTCAAACCAATAAAAGTCGCCACTCACAATATCTCTGGGCTTATATAATACGAATGAATCAGGGAAATAATTCTTAATAATTTCATCAGACGGAATAATTGCATTTTGAATACGCAAGGCATACCTTATACTTGCAAGAATATTTTTGTTTTTATACGATATTTCATCAAAAGCAGATTTTAGCTCTACATTTCTGAGTTGATAAATTTCTGCTTCTTTCTGAGAACGTTCAATTGCAAAATTAATCTGCTGCTGCTTTATTTTATTATGAGTTTCACGATTCAGTACTTCTTCTTTTAAATTATGAAATTTCTTGTAATACTCAAGAGATTTTGAAAGCTCCCCCAACATTTCATAATATTCAGAATACGCCTGCAATACTTCATAAATTAATGGTTTCGCGTTAACGTTTACGGCAATTTTATAAGCTTTATCAATATAAGCAAGCGCAGTTATTTCTTTTCTCTTTGAAAAAATTCTACCAAGCCCCATATTGCAATATAAATCGCATCTTTTATCGTTTATTGTTGCATTAGAATTCAAGCTTAAATTGTAGTGTTCTATTGCTTTTGTATTATCGTTTATTTTTTCATAAAGGCTTGCCAATCCTATATATGTCCAGGGTAAACCTCCATAGTCATTCATCTCATTTCGAACAGCAAGACTTTTACGGTAAAATTCAATTGCGGTTGTAAAATCATTCTTTAATGCATACGAACGAGCAATAAGATTTAAAGAGGATGCAGCAGCTTTTTGGTCATGAATTTCTTCTCGAATTGCAAGGCTTATTTTATAATTTTCTATTGCATTATCGTAATCAGAAAGGCGGCTGTAAATTAGTCCCATTACGCTCAGGGCATCTCCCTGTTCTTCTTTCAATCCTAAATTTTCAGCGACTGTCAGCCCTTTCATGCAAAATTTCAAACCATTATCATAATCGCCGTGATGCTCATAAACATTGCCAAGCGTATATAAACACCGGGCATAACCTGCTTCTTTATTATTTTTTTCAAAAAATTTTAAAACTTCTAAAAGGATTTCTAATAATCGCTCCTCTTTAGAAAGAAAAAAACAACAAAAAGCATAATTCAATTTTGCATAAGCAATGCCTTTTTCGTAATTTATTTTCTTCGCATTTTCCAAAGCTTGTTTTGATAAATCAAAAGCTGTGGGCATTTCCTGATAACGAAGTTGCCAGGTTTGGGAGTTTAAGGAATCTATCTTGGTATGATCCATTTTATGAAATTTTAAGAAAAATCGGATTTAAAGGAAATCGCCTGCCATCTGGTCCGATAGCTTTTATATTGTTGAAAATAATTTCATCGCCCGATTTTAAAGTTTGTAAATAATCTATAATTGGTTTCGTTAATTTTGAACCTTTTATATTTAATTCCTGTGTATGAAATTCCGTTTTCATGATAAATGTATAACTGTCAATTTGAAAATTTAAGTCAAAATCAAAATCAGGAATGTTAACCGTTAAACTATCTATCAAAACGGTATGAGGAGAAATTAACCCTTCGCTTTTGTTGCAAAACAGTGCAATAGGTCTAGGTATATTTTTTACACGAAATGATTTTTTACCTAATACTATCGTTTCATTATTCAGAACTTTAGCTTGAACCTCAATTTCGCATATCGGATCGGAGCCAGGAAATAGTTTATAACGACCACTATCGCCAGAAACCCGTGTTTCATCATTAGAAATAACTTTTATTATCAGGTTTTCATTTTTAATTCCTGATGCCGCGACAGTAATTGGATTTTCAATTCCTCTATATACAACATTAACCCTATCAGCAGAAACGGTTAAAGTATTTATTACATTCATGTACAAATCATTTTCAGCTTTTTCTTTTGCTTTTAACGCATTTTGTTTTTCTTGTTCAGCTATAGAATTTGCATTAATTGCTTCGTTCTTTTTTATTTCAGCTAATAACATAGCTTCTTCTGCTTTATTTCTTAATTGGTCTGATTTAATTTTTTCTTGTTTTGCAAGAGATTCCTGAATTATTGCCTCTTGTGTTTTTTGGTTTGCAATTAATTCCTGCAATTTTGCATTCTCTTTTTCTTTACTGGCAACTTGAGTCTGCTCCACTGCCTTTGCCCTTTCTCTTAAAGCCCAGAATGTAAATCCTGAAAATGCAAATAACAATACTATTACAGCTGCAATAGCCAAACGAATTCGCCTCTGTTTAACTTTTTGAATTTCCTTTTTGCTGTTACTGATTCTGTTTTTTCCTGCTTTGTGCCAAAAATAAACAACTCTTCAAACTGATCAAATATAAAATAAACAGGTTTAAAATGGTCGAGATATAGTGATTTTACAGCTTTTTTAAGATTATCAGTTTTAACAGGAGAAATTGCATTGCGTTCAATATTTTTCAACCAACTTTCATTAATATTGCTTCCTCTTCTGATATTAACGGGAAGCCAGTCGCTGTCGTTAAATTTATTTGCAAGTCCGCAATTGATAAGAGAAGTTTTTCCGGTACCGGAAATTCCATAGACAAGTAATATTTTGCTTTCAAAAATTTTGTGATACAGTTCTTCTATCTCTGCATCTCTTCCAAAAAACAAGTGTCTGTCTTCTTTTGTGTAGCTGTCTAAAAATTTAAAAGGAGATTGCATAATAATCTATTTTACATCTTTTGCACAACGGAAGCCTACTTTACCGCTTTGGTGTTTCCTGATAAATGGTCTTAAATAGTAAGATCCTTTGGGTATTTTGAAAGAAACAGGTTTCAGAAAGTTGAATAAATAATTACCAATCCGGATAGTATCAGAAGTCCATTCAAATTCTTTTTTAAATTCATTAATGCTAAAAACTGTTCCGAATTCATATAATGCATAATTAATTTCAGTTAAAGTAGGGAGTCTTTTTCCGCACCATTTAGCAAATTCTTTAGCTTCGGTATAACTTATATTTACTACTGGGTCGTCTAATAAATAACCTTTTGGCTGAAGAGGTATTCTGATGTTTTTTTCAGAACAAAAAATGTCATATTCTTCAATAGTAACTTCACTCAAATCAAGCTTAAAATTTTTCAAATTTTGATTTCCTGTTATTAAAATATCTTTTGAATTTCCAGCTATATATTTTTTCTGATATTCTCGGTATTTATGCTTACTAAACCCTTTGTTTTCTTTAATTAAAATTTTCGCAAAAGCCTTTTCTTCTCTCATCTCTTTACATGTATTCATTAAAGGAGGAATAACAAGGAACAAAAGAAATAAAACAGCCACCGGAATTATAAATTGAATTATAGTTTTTATTATTCTTACTTGCTTTTCGCTTTCCTTTATGGCTTTTCTTTCTTTTGGAGTAAAAAAATTAAAAAAAATTTTATGATAGGGCTTTAATTTTTTCAGAAAATCCTTAGAAACCGGTTCATTTTCCTTAATACAATATTCTATTTGTCTTTTAAGAAAATGCAAATCATTGATTGTTTTGTGAGCGTCATTGTATATTGCCCGCGATAACGCATCGTGCTTTAATTCTATATAATTTTCAGTAAAAACAATATTTTTTCCCAGACCTTTGATTACGGCGTCTACAAGTTCTTTTTTATGATCGAAAAAATCGTTTAACTTTTCTTTTTTCACTATTTGCTTTGTACCTTCCGGCGAAACAAAAAGAACCAAAGCAGGTTTAATTAATCCCTCGTCTTTATTGATTAATTCATTTGTAAAAAAATCATTTATTTTTTCATCAACTTTTCCGAATTTTACGAGCAAATCTTTAGATATAGGTTCACTTTTAGAAATAGAGTCTTTACAAAAATCAAAAAGCCCTTGCATGTAAATCTGTAAATATGCTAAATCAACTATTTTATAAGCAGTAATCATTTGGCTTATAATTTCGTCTGAAGCGGCTTGTTCAATTTTAAAACCCGCTTTTTCAAGAGGTTTGACAATTGTTTCTCTTGCCTTTTCTTTTGAAATATAATTAATACGGACATGATTTTTAAAAATATCAGAAACATGTGATTCCAATTCTGATATATTTGCAAGATATTCTTCCCTTATTACTAAAATTATATTTATTGGCAAGTTAAGAGCAATAACATTTTTAAGGTTTTCAATAAATTTTGAAATTTCCGGCTTACTGCCTTGTATAAACAATTCTTCAAATTGATCAAAAATAAAGTAAATAGGTTTGAAATAGTCTAAATATAATGATTTAACACTTTTCTTCAGGTCTTTACCTTTAATATTACTGATAACTTTTTTTTCAGTATGTTTTCTCCAACTTTCATTAATATTACTTCCTCTTCTGATATTAATAGGAAGCCAGTCGCTGTCGTTGAACTTATTGGCAAGTCCGCAATTGATAAGAGAAGTTTTTCCGGTACCGGAAATTCCATAGACAAGTAATATTTTGCTTTCAAAAATTTTGTGATACAGTTCTTCTATCTCTGCATCTCTTCCAAAAAACAAGTGTCTGTCTTCTTTTGTGTAGCTGTCTAAAAATTTAAAAGGAGATTGCATTATTGTTTTGTAATATTATTTGAACACTTGAAACCTAAAGAATCAATATCATTTTTTCGGGCAGTTAGCATCATATAAAAAGTGTATACTTCAAACGCTTTAAAATTTAAATTAATTTTGCAGGTAATCAGTAATCCATAAATCTGTATCAAGAATAACCCTGATTTTTTTATTTCTCATACCGCAATTTTCTAACGGCTTCAACTTCTTTTTTAATGTCCTCTAATGTTGGTTCATTAATATAATTTAATCTAAGTTTTTTTAATGAATTTTTAAATTCTTTTTTTGAATCTGAATCACTTTTTATTGAAATCAAATTTAAATTTGCTAAATCCATTAAATATTCTTTTTACTTTTGGATTAAGTATTTCAATTCTAATTGCGTCCATAATATTATTTTTTGAATAATTATTTTTTGAATAATTATTTTTCAATAGTATAAATTTTCCCCTTTTCAAAAGTGTTTATTTGATTAAGAAAATTTGGAATATAATCTTGTAAAGTTTCAATATTACTATTATTAGCATTCAATACAACGATTGTTAGGTTGTATTTTGAAGTATTTTGCTGATAACAAATATTTTTATCTATGGTCAACAATATGTCAAAATTCTTTTGCTCTGCACGTTTAATTAACATACCATTTTTCATTCCAGTCCATTCCATTTGGCTTATAGTAAAAACTGTATGTCCTATAAGAAGATCTTTTAATTTTTTGGTTACGCACTCGTCAAGCAAAATTTTCATTTAGAATCTGTGTTGATGTTAATAATAATTTATTTGTCAGTTCTAATAATTGTAATATTTGCTTTTTATTAATTGTATCAAAGTCTTCAATAAACATGTCAATTGATTTACCAGCTTCTAAATAATCAAATAAATTTTTTACAGGAACTCTTGTCCCACTAAAAACTGGTGTACCTCCTAATATTTCCGGGTCTATATTTATTATCTTACCTAACATATTTTATATTTTTATATACAAATATACTCATTTATTTTATCATAATTTATTAGTGATTAAACTGATTCACCCTGATATTTTAAAATAAATTAAAACTCCAAGTCAGTTAGATTAATTAATTCAGTCTACCATTAAAACAAATTCATTTTTTAAAAGCACTAATCAATTCTTTATATTCAGACAATAAAATTTCATAATTACTCAGCGAGCGCAAGTCGCATTTTTCAGTAACTTCAGTTCCAACATACATTATCTGATCGCTTCTGAATTTTGTATAAAGGAACACATCCTTTTTGATATCGAATTTTTCTTTGGCATCAATAGTTTCTGCATGTGTGTCAATAACAAGAGGAGATAAATTTAAAAAATCATCCATTGTTTTAATAGATTTTAAAATAAGGACACAATGACTGTCGGTATATTTTGTTTCAAAAATTTCATTTGCTTTAAAATCGGAATCAGAACTATTCAGCAAGCCAATAATATGCTTAAAGGTGGCATCCTGTTTCTTATGCTTGTTCACTTTTATATCATTAACAGAAACTAAGCGATACTTAGAAAGAAAACTTAAACGTTCGAGAATAAATGTCAGCTTTTCTTCATATTCAACACAACGTTTTTCAATGTCTTCGGCAGTAAGATTGATTTGATAATGCCCAATTTCATTTCGTTCAGGTACCCAGAAATCAAGAGCAGCGTAAAATTTCTTGTCAAAACTGCTAGTCATTTCCGGCATAAACCATTCAATATTTTGTTCTGAATAGGTATTCCCCAACATTCTGATGATCCATGTGTATGTACCCAGACTTAACGCCAAAAATCGTCCTTCAAAATCGCCTTTTAAAGAATCCGGAATTTTCAGCGTACCATTTTCCACATCGCGCCAAGCCTGAGATATCATAACGAAACTGATAAATTGCATTGACCTTTCAATTGTTTTAAAAATCTGGTCAAGCCTTAAACGATCTAATTGTCGCATAGAGCCGGAAAACAATCTTCTTAATTCAACGCCCACAGGCCATGGAAAATTTTTAATCAATTGATCACCTAAGAGCCGAAAGTCAATTTCTTCATCCGGCTCATCTTCGTCAACTATCGCAAACTTTGCAAGAGAAGGCTTTTGCAATGCCATTTCCGCAAAAACTCTCCTTATTAAACTTTCATTTACTACTGCCATAAAATTAAAACTAATATCATTGATGTAACCCAATTACCATTTACCGCTTACTGTAGAATCGTTCCATGGAACGATTCTACAATCCCAATCCCAATTACCCTAATCAAATTTTAACTCCCATAACAAGAATATCATCAATCTGCTCCATGCTTCCTCTCCATTTTTTATGTGTTTCCTCTAAAATTATTTTTTGTTTCTGCATGGGTTCATCAAAAATATCTATGAGCAGACTCTTGAAGCGATGATGACGGAATTTCATATATTTTGGACCACCAAACTGGTCAATATAGCCATCCGAGAAAATATATACAGCATCGCCTTTTTGAAGTTGAAATTCTTTATTTGTAAAATTTTTACCAACAGCTAAAGGATGAATACTAATCGGCATTTTATCGGGTTTTATCTCCACTCCCGGTTGTCCTTCGGGAAATTCCAGCACATCCTGAAAATTTCGTCCGACAAAAGTTTTATTTGCAGGAATAATATACAGAGGGCAATTAGCGCCTGCATACTGAAGTTTGTTTGTTCGCGTATCGAGGACACATAAAGCCATATCCATGCCATCATTCGCACCTCCGATTTTTCCTGTCTGGTGTAATGAATTAATAACCTTCTCCCGCAGCTCCTCAAGAATCTGACTGGGCTTTAAAAGGTGCGCATCTTTCATGTAATTATTAATAATTTCATTGAGCAAAGATGTACCAAGCATGCTCATGAATGCCGCAGGAACTCCATGACCGGTACAATCGGCAGCAGTAAACAATATCTGGTGTTCAATTCGTCTTACCCAGTAAAAGTCGCCGCTTACTATATCACGAGGCATCCACAGCACAAAATGATTGGGCAATCGCTCTAACAGATAATCTTCAGGAGGCAATATCGCACTTTGAATGTGCTGCGCGTAAATTATTCCATCTGTAATTTCTGCTTTCTGATGCCCGATTTCATCTCTTTGCCTTGTTGCAATATCTCTTTGTTTTTTAATTTCATTATTACGAAGCTCAATAAGCTCATTCTGCAACTTAATTTCTTCCTGTGCATTTTTTATTATTGTAATATCAGAATCTATTGCAACAAGTTTAATAATATCGCCATTTGAATCCGGTACTGGTGTTAGCGTGGTCTGTGTCCATATTTTTTTACCCGATGCATCCGGATAATGTGTTTCATATTTTACTGTAGTTTTTTGCTTGATACAACTCATTACAGCAATTTTTACCTGTGGGTTTTCACTCGCGCTTATTAAATTTTCACCTCTCTTTTCAATAAGGGTGTCAAGGGAATATCCGTAAAGCCTGGTGAAGCCTTCATTTACCCACTCAAATTTACCATTTTTATCCATCAATACGATGGCATTATCAGTTTTACTTGCAACAATAGATAATTTATTAAGTTCAAGGTTTGCTGTTTCAAGCTCTTTTTTCTTCGTTTCAATCTCTGTTTTCTGTGTCCACAAAAGACGGTTTGCCTTTTTTAATTTTTTAAATTGTCTGAAAAGTAAAATCAATGAAACAAAAATGATTATTAGAACGGCTCCTGCAAGAATATTCAGAATATATTGCTGTTTTACGAGTTCTTCTTTTTTAGAAAGCTCTAAATTTTTAATCATAATTTCCTGACGGGCGCGCTCTGCATAAACCCGTGTTAACAAATCCTGCTTGGAAATTCTTTTTGTAAGACGGTTGATTTCTTTTTCTATTCTGTATTTTTCCTGCAACATTGAAATCTGTTCTTCTTTGTCTTCCTGTAATAGAGCCTGTTTTGACTCGAAATATAATTTATAAAACGCTGCAGATTTTTTAAAATTATTTTGCCCGGCATATACCTGAGCCAGTTGAATAATATTCTTTGCTATAACATCCGGAATATTCACTTTCTTTGCAATCGTATAACTTTCTTCAAATAACTGCGCGGCTTTTTTTAAGTCATTTTTTTCTCTGTAAATATTTGCAAGATTAAATTTTATTATTGCAAGACCGGCTTCATCTTTCATTTCATTTTTAAGCTTCAGCGAGGTTTCATAATTTTCAATAGATTTTGTAAAATCTTTTTGATCGTAATACAAATTTGCAAGATTATTCAATGCCGATGAAATGCCTTTCTTGTCGTTCAATTCTTTATATAAATCCAGCGCTTTCTGAAACAAATCTGATGCTTTGATCCGATCTCCGTTTTTAAAATGCGCAATACCAAGATTATTCAATGAAGCCGCAATATTAAGTTTGTCGTTCGTCTTTTTTTCAATTTCAAGATTCTGTTCATAAAAAGAAATTGCCCGGTTGATTTTATTATTTTCAAAATAAAGATTCCCGATACTATTTATTATTACAGCAACACCCTTGTCATCATTCATGTCTTTTCGAATGGCAAGACCTTTTTCATAGGTTTTAATCGCCTCATCTGTTTTATATGCAGTCTGGTAAACAGTGGCCAGTTCATTTAAGAGAATTACTTCCTCTTCTTTGTCTTTTAATTCTTTCCTAAGCTTAATAGCTTCATTGTAGGCATTAATCGCGTCGTCTGTTTTTCCGGCAGCGTAAAAAGAAGTTGCAATACCCGAAAGCGTTTTAGATGCGCCACGTTTATCTCCAAGCTCTGTTTTAATTTTCAGCAATTTCTGATAATGAGCTATAGCATTATTATAATCGTGCAAATTAGAATAATGAGTCGCAATGCTATCTAATAAGCGAACAATTTCTTTTTTATCATTCTTCTGCTCCGCTGTTTTAAGTTTTTTCAGGAAAAAATCTATAGAATTAGTAGCGGTTGCGTCCTCTTTGGTCTTTTCATTGTTTTGATTTGCTTTTTGATTCTTTCCTTTATCCGGATTATATACAACGCTGTCTGAATTTTCATCAATAATCATCAGATTTGTTACTGTATCTTTTGAATAAGCGAAGACAGGCAAATCATTCAAAAAAGATGCAAAACACGATTGAGAAATAATAAAAGAAAATAATATGAAATATTTGCAAATAGACATAATCCCAAAAATTTAATCAAAGGTAAAATTATGAAAAAACTGTTAAATACAAAATAGAAGTTAAAATACTTTTGGTTTTCGTCGTTTTTTGCCGAGAGGATAGTATTGGCTTATGAGTTAGTTGCAGGGTAACCGGGGGTTGAGCGGAGTCGAAACCCCCGGTTGCAAAGTAATGAGAAGATGATTACAAAAATCTAAGCACAAACTACTCTTGGCTCTGGAAAGAAATCATGGATTAATAAAATAAATGCAGAATTGAAATGTTGTGTTTCATAAAAAATAGAATAATTTTCTTGAAAAAAATACATTGCTTGAAAAAATGTCGTATATTAGCAGTTGTAAACAACCTAAAACATAAATAATCATGATAAAAAAATCAAATATTTTAATTGTAGACGATTCAGTTCTTGTATTATTAGGATTAAACAAGACGCTATTAAACAACAACTTAAATGCCTTCATGGCCTCTGACGGGAAAAAAGCACTCGAAATTCTGAATAAAGAAAAAATTGATTTGGTGTTGCTCGATTTGCTAATGCCGGGAATAGATGGGTACGAAATTCTGGACTTTATGAAAACCAATGACAAATTTAAAAACATTCCAGTTCTTGTATTATCCTCCGTTCAGGAAGATGAAGAAATTGAAAAAGCACGGAACAAAGGAGCTACTGAATTTTTACACAAACCAATTTTGCCAAAAGAACTGATTCGGCATATTAACAAGGCTTTAAAATAAATTTTTTTCGTGTATAATGTTCATTTTATCTTCCCTCCTTTAGCAGAACATTCTGTACACGGTCCTTTTTTAGCGCCTTTTTTATTAAGCAGCTTATTGCCCGAAAATAAATGGAATGTACAAACGAATGATATAAACATTCAGCTTGTACATTTTTTATTGGAAAAAAAAACTTTGACAGAACTCTCCCTCTCCTGTTCTCAGGAAAATGAAAAATCAAAATACCTTTCCCATATTTCAGAATATACAGATGAAGAAATTCAGCAATTCAGCACTGAAGTAAAAATCCGTATTCTGAAAATAATCCGTAAGCTTTTTTTTCAAGTACCCGAAACGATAAAAGAGTGTTTTTCAGAACAACGGAATTATCCTTTGGTAATAGAGCTTTTTCTGAAAAACTTAATCGTGAAAAACAAACGCAATCAGGTTGATATTATAGCATTCAGCGTTCCATTTGCGGAACAAATTCCGGAAACTCTTTATCTATCACGATTAATTAAAAAAGAAAAACCGCATGTTAAAATAATTATTGGAGGAAGCCAGATAAATTTACTTGGATCGGAAGCCCTTAATTTATTTTTGCAATGCAATTTGTTTGACTGTGTTTGCAAAGGGGATTTTACTTCGGAAATTGAACCCCTGCTTGAAAAAATAGTTCAAAAATCAGATATTAAGTACACGATGTATGAAGCAGCACCTGTTTCAACTCAGGTAATAGAAAATATTCCCGCTTGCAAATACAAGGAGCTTTCCGGGTATTATGCGCCTGTTACTTTTTCTGTACTGGTTTCAAAAGGATGTTACTGGGGAAAATGTGTTTTTTGTGATTATAAAAAACTATCTTTTCTTAAAGAGAAACAGTACTGTGTAAGGCCTGTCGATAAAGTTATTGAAGAAATAAAACAATTGCAGAAACAAAATAAAAATGTACGTATTTTTTTAACTTCAGATGCAGTGCCGATTCCCTGGATTGATAAGCTTTGTGATGCCTGCATTCATAATAAAATCAAACTTAATGCGAAACTTTTTCTTTTACATTCTGAATTACTTACCCCAAATATTTTCAGAAAAATGGCTGAAGCAGGAATCGTTTCTGTTACTTTCGGTACAGAAAATACAGATGAAGCTATTTTGTTTTTACTAAAGAAAAATTTCACATTCGATACAATCTGTAATAATATAAAAGCCGCTGCAGAAGCAGGAATTGAAGTTATTGTAAATATTATTCCTGATGTTCCCGGTATTACAAAAAAAAGCGCTCAAAAAACATTACAGCAATTAAAAGAAATATCGCGGTTCATCGCTTCATTGAACGTACAATCCTTTTCTCTGACAAGCGATACCGAAATAGCACTATCGCCTGAAAATTTCAATATAAAGACAAATCACACTCATATTTACTCTTCACACGGCTACCATTCTTTAGATTTTGAACATACATTAATTACAAAAAAAGAGCAATCAGAAATTTTAAAAGATTTCGCTGGACTCGCTAATGAAATAAAAGCAAAAAAACAAATTCATAAAATAATGTTTAAAGGGATAGGAGAACGAGAAACTATTGCTTTGCATCCCTTTCTGTTAAATATAGACGAAGGTATTATTTCAGTATATTCCTATGCGCATACTAATCATTATGAAATAAATGAAAATGAATATCTGTTTCTAAATAAAATTCAAAAACAATGTCGTATTACATATTTTGAATTTGAAACCCTTTATAAAAAGTCGGAACTAAAAAACACGACAATGCTTGGTTTTATAATAAAATTGGTAAGCTTTGGAATAATAAAAAAAATTGAATAATTATCCCAAAACGATACTTTATGGCTCTATTACCAGCAATAAATTTTTCAATTATAATCTGGTTTGTTATATTGCGGGGAAATTCAAACCATTTAGGATTTGAATAATTTATGTAGCAAAATGTATTCATCAAATTCATCGAATTTAATTTTTTTTCTTTTACTGGCATTTTTGCCCATACTCCTCTCCTGCTCTCACGAAGACCCTGCAGAAGGCAAAGCCATTTTCCGCTACAACGAATCAAAAGGAATTCCCACGCTTGACCCTGCATTTGCAAAAAGTCAGGTTACAATATGGCCGATTAATCAACTCTACAACGGGCTACTGCAAATGGATGACCATTTGAATGTGATTGCCTGCATTGCAAAAAAGTGGACTATTTCAGAGGATGGCAAAACATACAAATTTATTCTTCGTAGTGATGTTTTTTTTCACGATCACAAATTGTTCCCTGATGGAAAAGGAAGAAAAGTAGTGGCGAAAGATTTTGTATTCAGCCTTTCCCGCATCACAGACCCTGCCGTCGCTTCTCCCGGAGCATGGATTTTTTCTGCGCTCGATAAAAACGAACAGAATAATTCATCAGGAATGAAAGCTGTTTCGGATACCGTGCTGGAAATTTATCTGAAAAAACCTTTTCCTGCATTTGCCGGAATTCTAACTATGCAGTATTGTTCTGTCGTTCCTGAAGAAATTGTAAAACACTATGGAAACGATTTTAGGAGTAACCCCGTGGGAACCGGTCCTTTTTATCTTAAAATGTGGGTAGAGGGAGAAAAATTAGTCATGCGAAAAAATCCTCATTATTTTGAAAAAGACAGTTCGGGCAATACGCTTCCTTATCTTGATGCGGTCGCAATAACATTTATCAATGATAAACAATCTGAATTTCTTGAATTCATAAAAGGAAATCTGGATTTTATCTCTGGCGTCAATGCAAGTAACAGAGACGAACTCATCACACGCAAGGGAAAATTAAAAGAAAAATATTTCGATAAATTTATTTTACAGACAACTCCATTTCTTAATACGGAATATCTTGCATTTCTTCTTGACACAAGCTTTACTCTTGTAAAAAATTCTCCATGGAAACATAAAAAAGTGCGTAAGGCAATCAATTATGGTTTTGACAGAAAAAAAATGATGACTTATCTGCGCAACAACCTTGGCACACCTGCTGAAGCTGGTTTTATCCCAAAAGGGATGCCCGCATTTTCGGAAAATTTCAAAGCTTATAATTACAATCCCGAATTAGCGGCAAAACTATTATCAGAAGCGGGCTATCCTTCTGGAAAAGGACTTCCGGAAATTCTTCTTACAACCACAAGCGATTATTTAGATTTATGTGAATACATTCAGCACGAATTAGCGCAAATCGGAATTAAAATTAAAATAGATGTTAATACCGGTGCTACTTTCAGGGATATGATTGCAGAAAGCAAACTTGGCTTTTTCAGAGGCTCCTGGATTGCCGATTATCCGGATGCCGAAAATTATCTTGCATTATTTTACAGTCCGAATTTTTGTCCGAAAGGTCCTAATTACACACATTACTGCAATCCTGTTTTCGACAAACTTTACGAAGAAGCTATGTTGGAAACAAATGATTCTTTGCGTTTTGAATTGTACAAAAAAATGGATCAGTTTATTACAGAGGAAGCAGTGGTAGTCCCTCTCTATTACGATATGGCTGTAAGATTTTTTACAAAACGACTTGATAATTTTAAAGGCAATCCTTTGAATTTATTAAATATTAAAACTGTAAAAATGAAAGATTAACTCACAATGTATGCCTGATAATCCTTCTCTATCAAACAAATCAGAAAAAAATCTTTTGCTTACGATTACGATGCTTGGGTCGTTCTTCACTCCCTTTATGGGGGCATCTGTTAATGTAGCATTACCGATTATAAGCAAAGAATTCACCATGGACGCTGTAAGCATGAGCTGGATTACAACAGGTTTTATTTTGTCTGCCGCAGTTTTTCTTGTTCCTTTTGGTAAAATTGCTGACATTTTCGGAAGAAAAAAAATATTTATTTTAGGAATTACTATCTTCACAATTGCTTCTTTTTTCTGCGCTATAGCCATTAACGGAGAAATGCTGATTGCATCCAGATTGTTACAGGGAGCTGGAAGCGCCATGGTTTTTGGAACAAGTATGGCTATTGTAATTTCTGCATTTCAACCAAATGAGCGGGGTAAAATTATAGGGATGAATGTTTCAGCAGTATATCTAGGACTCACAATCGCACCGGTTTTGGGAGGAATGCTCACTGAAACTTTGGGCTGGAGAAGTCTTTTCTATCTAATTATTCCCTTTGGAATTTTTGTAGTGTATTCCCTTACATTTATTATTAAGTCAGAATGGGCAGAAGCAGCAGATGAAACATTCGATTTTATTGGCTCGTTCTTTTACATGATTTCAATTTCTTCTCTCATGTATGGCTTCTCGCACTTGCCCGGTACTTTTACATCTATTCTCACTATTGCAGGAATTGCAGGACTCATCTCGTTTATCATTTACGAACAAAAAATAAAATTTCCGGTTCTTAATATTTCACTTTTCAGGAAAAATAGGGTTTTCGCATTTTCCAATCTTGCTGCATTTATAAACTACGCTGCAACATTTGCCGTTGCTTTTGTAATGAGCCTCTATCTACAATATGCAAAAGGAATGAGTCCAAAAGAAGCAGGTGCTGTACTGGTTGCTCAACCAATTGTTATGACACTAACAACTCTTATTTCGGGAAGACTTTCAGACAGATACAACCCCGGAATACTCGCATCAATAGGAATGACTATTATAATAGCAGGACTAATTCCGCTTATTTTTTTGAACACAGAAACAAGTTTAATTTATATTATTATTAGTCTTGTAATTCTTGGCTTGGGATTTGGTCTGTTTTCTTCCCCAAACACAAATGCGGTAATGAGTTCTGTTGAAAAAAAATATCTGGGTATTGCATCTGCAACTTTAGGCACCATGCGGCTAACCGGACAAATGTTCAGTATGGGAATAGCAACCCTTGCTGTTCATGCTTTTATCGGAAAAGAAATTATTTCAAAAAGCAATATTCACAATTTCCTGAACAGCCTGCAAATAATTTTTATCACTTTCACGATTCTGTGCATCGTAGGAGTCTTTGCCTCATTAGCCCGGGGTAAACAAAAAATAAACTATTGAACCTGAAAATATGAAAAGCATTTTATTCCTCATTATTATTACAATTAACATCACTTCATCTGCTCAATTTATTAAACACATTGCAGTATTTCATAGTGGAACCATTGCGTATAGTGGAATTTTCGGAACTTCTGATACTGCTGTTTACAATTACAGTACTTATTATCAGGAATGGCTTCCCCTTTCCAATAGTGGCTTTCCGAGAAATGACGGTCAGGTAAAGCTTGGCGCAATAGCGATATACAATGATGGGACAAGCACTACAGAAGGACTTTTTGTTGTATCCGACACTGCTGTTTTTCGTTACAGTTGGTATTTGGCTCAATGGCTGCCTTTGTCTACTCAAGGACTGATACGAATAAATGATACCGTACAAATCGGGGATATTTATGTTTATCAGAACGGAAGCCTTACCTCCAGCGGGTTATTTACGGTTTCTGATACTGCTGTTTTTCAATATTCCTGGTATTATCAGCAATGGAATCCTCTTTCTAATAATGGACTGAATGCGAATTCAGAAACTATTCCCATTGAAAACTTTTATGAGATACAACAAAAAGGGACAAATTATCTGGAAATAAAATTACCACCAAATCACGAAGATGCGCTTAAAATAGCAATTTACGATTTAAAAGGAAGTATCATTACCAAAACCTGCTTGTCTGATTTTTCTTCCGGCAAATGCACTCTCAATATGTCTTCTTACCTGCATGCGAACGGGTATTATCTTTTTGAAATTTCAGGAACTAATTTCAAACAGGCAAAAAAGATTTTCAGGTTTTCGTGTGAATAAGAAAAATTATGAATATTGAAAATTGATTATCCGTATTAATACATGAAGTTATTTTTGGGGATATTTAGGGGATTTAGGGGCAATCCTGTGAGGTATGCGGGATAGCAAGTGGGCAGATTCCTCACAGGTTTGCGGTAGAAAAGATTTGTTGTAAATTATGGATTTAGGATTTAGGGGCAATCCTGTGAGGTATGCGGGATAGCAAGTGGGCAGATTCCTCACAGGTTTGCGGTAGAAAAGATTTGTTGTAAATTAAGAATTAAGAATTAAGAATTCGGATTGCCTCTGATTAATCAGGTAAAAGAAGGCGTGTCAAACAAACAATTTTAACTTAGAAATAAAAATTCGTGTAAATTCGTGTCAAAAAAAATCTGCGTAAAAAGAATCAAGAAATTTTAATATTCCAATTGTAGATTATCTCTTTTTTCTGTTCGATTGGCTTTGGATTATTCTGTTTTTCAACAGTTTTCACATTGTAAACTATTTGAGTTTCGATTACCGGAAGCTTGAAAAGAACACGCGCTTTTCTGCTGACTTTAACACGCATTCCTTTATTTTTCACCTTTGCGAATTTCATCAGTTTTATAAGACGAATGGCTTCTTCATCGCAGCCAAAGCCAATTCCTTTTAATACTTTAATATTAAAAACAGCACCCATATCATTTACTTCGTAAACCAAATGAACAATTCCCTCAATTTTATTTTTCAAAGCCTCTTCGGGATACACAAGGTTTTCAGCTATCAGCTTACGGAAGCCCTCATTGCCTTCATCATAGTTCGGAACTTTGATAAATTTCTTTTTTTTAGTATTCATAAAACAAAGGTACAAAAAATCCGGCAAAATTTATCTTGGGAAATTACAATAAAGAGCTTAAGTTTGTAAAAAAAAATTGCATGAAAAGATTGATAGCCCCTTCCCTGCTCTCTGCCGATTTCGGAAATCTTAACAGAGATATTGAAATGATTAATAAAAGTCAGGCGCACTGGTTTCATCTTGATATTATGGATGGCGTTTTTGTGCCCAATATTTCTTTTGGCTTTCCGGTTATCAAATACATAAAAAAAGCAGCTAAAAAGCCACTAGACGTGCATCTGATGATTATTGAGCCAGACAAATACATTGAAAAATTTCACGCTGCCGGAGCTGATATCCTTACTGTGCATTTCGAAGCCTGCACGCATTTGCACAGAACCATTCAAGCCATTAAATCATTAAAAATAAAAGCCGGAGTATCCCTGAATCCACACACACCTGTTCATGTTCTCGAAAATATTATTGCAGACCTTGACCTTGTTTTAATCATGTCGGTAAATCCGGGGTTCGGAGGGCAAAAATTTATTGAACATAGTTTTAAAAAAATAATGCAGCTTAAGAAAATGATAAACACAAGCAACTCAAAGGCTCTGATTGAGGTAGACGGTGGCGTGGATAACAGCAATGCAAAAAAGCTTATCAGTGCGGGAGCAGATGTTTTAGTTGCAGGAAATTATATTTTCGGCTCAAAAAATCCAGAAAAAACCATATCAGATTTGAATAATATAATAAATCCGTCTTAGTTAGTGTCTGTCCATAAACTATCTTTTGTTGATAAAAAGGGACATTCAGAGTATTCTTCTAAAAAGTAATATTTTATCTTCGAGAAAAAAACGAGATGAAATTTTTTAACGATTTAACTTTAAAATT
>Ga0209417_1000633_pt1 | contig 78538 bp, 60 predicted proteins | sample RifGroF2_FD_184002 | JGI IMG/M metagenome (GOLD analysis project Ga0209417, IMG submission 184002) | Groundwater microbial communities from Rifle, Colorado, USA - Groundwater F2 (SPAdes) (version 2) | ecosystem: Environmental > Aquatic > Deep subsurface > Groundwater | place: Rifle, Colorado... | reverse complement strand
AGAATTAGATTGTTCTTCTTGTTTGAATTTAAAAAAAATTCCTGAAATTAAAACATTAAAAACATTAAAATGTGGAGGAACAAATATTAGTGAAATCCCAGAAACATTAAATTGTTTGGAAGAATTAAATTGTCATGATTGTATAAATTTGGCTAAAATTCCAAATATTAAAACATTAAAAAAATTAATTTGTTACATAACAAATATTAGTGAAATTGTAGAAACATTAAATTGTTTGAAAGAATTAGATTGTTCTTCTTGTTTGAATTTAAAAAAAATTCCTGAAATTAAAACATTAAAAACATTAAAATGTGGAGGAACAAATATTAGTGAAATCCCAGAAACATTAAATTGTTTGGAAGAATTAGATTGTTGTTATTGTAAAAATTTAATAAAAATCCCTAAAATTAAAACATTAAAAATATTAAAATGTAGAGGAACAAATATTAATGAAATTCCAGAAACATTATATTGTTTGGAAGAATTAAATTGTAATTTCTGCGAAAATTTAAGAAAAATTCCTGAAATAAAAACATTAAAAAAATTATATTGCTATAATACAAATATTAGTGAATTCCCAGAAACATTAAATTGTTTGGAAGAATTAAATTGCTCTTTTTGTAGAAATTTAAGGAAAATTCCTGAAATTAAAACATTAAAAAAATTAGAATGCAGATTCACAAATATAAACGAAATTCCTGAAACATTAGATTATTTGGAAGAATTAAATTGTAATTTTTGTGTAAATTTAATAAAAATTCCTGAAATAAAAACATTAAAAAAATTATATTGCTATAATACAAAAATTAGTGAAATCCCAGAAACATTTAATTGTTTGGAAGAATTAAATTGTGATTTTTGTTATAATTTAAGAAAAATTCCTAAAATTAAAACAACATAATTTATTTTATTGTTGATGCGTATAATTTTTGATTATTTTATTACAATAAAATTAAATTTTTTTATTGTCTTTAACCTTTGTAAATAATATTTATATATTATTAATAAAAAAATTGTTTATTATGATAAAATTCCACATTTGCGCAATTTTTTGGGTTTGTTATCAATAAGATTTAGTAGGCTAAAAACGTTGATGACGTTATTTATTTATATTTAATTTTATCATATAAATTTATGATCAAATTAAATAACTACAAAAATAAAAATCTATTTATTTTTTTATTGAAATTATTTATAAAAAATTGAAATATTTAATTTATTAAAATATATATAGGTAATAAATAATGTCTAATAATAAATTAAGTGGTGATATATTCGAATATACCATAACTAACTATTTGCATAATAGTGGTTTTATTTTTTTTGATAAAATATCAAAAAATAAATTTAATTTGTTAAAAAATAAAATTGGAAATAATTATAAAAACTATAATAATATTTTTAAAAAAATTTTCATTAAAATTAATCCTAATAATGAATTTAATAGAATTAAAATAACAGATCCGTGTGATGGCAAAAAAGGAAATGTTTCCGACATTGAATTATATAATGATAAAAATGAAAATATAGGATTAAGTTGTAAAGTTAATAATATATCAATTAAACATCAAAGACCATCTTCATTATGCAACCAATGTGGATTAGATAATGAAAATATAAAAAAATACAAAAGCGAATACAAGAATTATAATGATTTTTGGTTTAAAAAAATAAATAATAAAATTAACTTTGATAATATTGATAAAAATGAAAAATTTAAATTATATAAAAGTTTTAATAAATTAACACAAAAATATTTAAATAAATTAGATAGTAACCAAGTCACAAAATATTATAATTTTTTAATAAATTATAATCATGTTTATGTATTAAAACATGAGACAAAAAAAAAACAAATAAAATTATATGATTATTTATATAAAAATTCTCCAACAAAAATAAATTCAATTGTAATAAAAGAAAATCATATCATAATATATTTTAATAATGGAATTAATGTTGATTTAAGATTACATAATGCAAGTAAAAAAATAACAAAAATGCTAAGTTTAAAATATGATACAAAAATATTAAATGGTGAAGAATTATTTAAGGAACATATATTTGAATTTGAAACCAATATAAATTCTATATTAAGATATCCCGGCGGTAAAACACGTGCAATAAAAATATTAGAAAAGTATATTCCAAAAAATATAACCGAAATATATTCACCTTTTTTCGGTGGTGGTTCATTTGAAATATATTTGAAAAATAATTATAATATAAAAATTTATGCAAATGACAAATTCGAATTATTAATTAATTTTTGGAATTCTTTGAAAAAAAATAGTAATACGGTTATTGATGAAATTGATAAAATTTTTCCGTTAGATAAAAATAAATTTAATAAATTAAAAAAAGAAATTCAAAATCCGAAATTAAATAATTATACAAAAAGTGCTTATTTTTTTGCATTAAATAGATCATCATTTAGTGGTAGTACTATATCGGGAGGATTTTCACAAGAAGCATGTAAAAACAGATTTAACAAATCTGCAATAGAAAAATTAAAAAAAATCGATATAAAAGACATAAATTTTACAAATTATGATTTTATAAATTTTTTAAAAAAAATACCAAATGATAAATTTATATTCTTGGATCCACCATATTATTTAGGTAAAAAATCAAAATTATATGGCAATAATGGTGATTTGCACAATAATTTTAATCATGAAAAATTATATTCAAAACTAAAGAAAAAAAATTTATGGCTTTTATGTTATAATAATTGTGATTATATTAAAGAATTATACAAAGATTATAAAATTATAGAAATATCATGGAAATATGGAATGAATAAAACAAAAATCTCTTCCGAAATAATAATAATTTCAAAAAAATTACAAAAAAAAATTAATAATTAACTTTTTTTATTATTTTAATACAAAATCTTTTTTATTTATCTTTGTAAAATAAATAAAAAATATAATTGCATCAGTTTAAATAATAGTTTATAAATAAAATAATTATGTATTTTTTTTTGTTTGTTTTGAAACAACTTAATTTTGTCGCTCGCGATAAAATTAAGTTATTGAGCTTATTTTATTATGTCTGCCATGCTGACATAATAAAATAGCGAAACAATTAAATTTATTTATTAGTTGCTTTGCAATTGATTAATAAATGAAACAAAAAAATATTTACAAAATAAACAAAAAAATTTAATGTTGGTTCTTTTTGGATCTTGCATTGCGAGAAATAAAACGCTCACGTTCTTCCGCCTCTTTCCTTCTTCGTTCTTCCCGTTGTTGTGCATAAAAACGCCGTTTCTCATTCTCACGCGCTTGTTGTTGTGACAAAAAGAGTGCTTCGTCAATGGTATTTGCCAGATGAGGAACGATTTCTTTAATTTCATCGTCACCGTCACGCGTAATAACAAGACGATGAATGAGACGGAACAAACGAGCCAAGAATGAGGATTGTTGTAACTCGAGATCACCCATCCGTTCCAGTTTTGAATCCAGTTTGTCTTTTGTGAATAATTCAATTCTAGGATTGGAGAAAATTGCTCCCATAATCCATCCACAACGAGAACAAATTTCTTGTGCGAGTGCTCCAATATGTCCATTATTCACACGCATTAGTAGACGACGATCATCGCCATAATAACGACGCCTATTTCGTGCGAAAAATGGAATTTCCACAGAAAATTCTTCTTGATTGAGAAAAGATTTGAGTTCTCCACAAAATTCATTCATGGATATTTCCATATTTTCGGCGAATTTATCCATGAAAATCTTTGGACAGCGATGATTTTTGGAAGCATTTTCAATTGTTTTGTCAAGTTGAAAAACAAAAGCCTCCAGAAGTTCCATAAGATGAGCATTATAAATAACACAAGAAGGTTTTGAAATTGGAGATGTAGATTCCATATTTAACAACTAATGTCGCTAAATTTCAATCAGCTAATAGACTATTCAATGATTTTAAATTTCAATTTTTTTTAGCACAAACATAGATACACTAATAAAAAATCTTAATAAAATTGAAATTTCTAATTATTGAGTTATCTATTACATATTGTTTTTATTACGCATAATCATGGCGAAATCCAATTTTATGTTGGGACAAATTTTCGGAAATTTACAAAATGTCAATATATCATATGAAGAAAAAACTAACATATTATGCGAATTGACAGATATTGAAATGGTCAATATGTTCAATAATGCATTTAATTTGGAATATTGTTATATTGGAAAAAAATTAAGTTTGGATGAATTCCAAAACATGCATAATCAAATGGAAACGATGTTTGATTGGTTGTTTGAATTATTGCAAAACGGAAGATATGCGTGTTATTCATATAGATTTTTCAAAAATTTTTTATTATGTATAATACGAAATTTTAGCAATTACGAAAAAAAAGAAACTTACAACAAGTTTAAAAATATTCTCAAAAAAAATTCTTATTGTTTTCCATTATATTTATCTATTGAAACAATAGAAAAAATTAACGAGTTTAATGATATTATTTTTCAATTATGTGGATATAGTCCATATTATAGAACCGGTATTAATTTCGAAATTAAAGACTTAACACATAAAAAATGTCATTGGATTGTAAAAAATCGTTATCAAATTTTTTACAAAATTGAACGTTATGTTTCGAAAATTCTTTCCCCCGAAATGTTGGTTTCTAAAAGTTTGCCTTTTTGGCATTATTGTATATATCCTCTTTTAGAATCGGGAAATTTACAATTGAAAAGTTTAAAAATGGTAAATAGGCATTACAATAATGTTTTTTCACATCTTGATGTCAAAATAATTGACTATAAACTTACACGATTACACAGAAGAATATTGATGACAACTATTCATATGGGAGAATTTGAAAGTTGTATTATATATAATAAATACTATTCCAATGATAATTCGCAAATTGATATTTCAAAAGAGGATGTTTTTAGAACCATCGAAAAATTATTGGTTGATAATGATTACTATAATAGAAAACGGAAAATAAAAAACGAAATAGAAGAACGTCAAGAACGTCAAGAGGACGAATTATGGAAGGAATTAAATTTAAAAAATGATATTCATAGTAATATACAACGTCATGAATTAGAGGAACGCATTTTACATCCGAAAATTGTTATTGATTTAAATAATATAAATAAATGTATTATTAAATCCGAAGATGAAATATATTGCGGAGATTTTGGATCAATGCCAATTTATGCATCAAAACGAAATATTATGGATCCAGATTTTGATTGTGATCCGGAATCTAGATATACAAATTTTGATGGTCCCATCGTAACACTTAATAATTGTGAAGAATTACGTTCATTGGTGCTAAATGATATATCATCTCTTCCGATTTCTTCTTTTCCATATCATAACAATATATTTTTTCTTGAAATTAACAAAATAGATGATAATATTTTATCATCGTTCCCCAATTTGAGATATTTAAAAGCAAAATATATTGGACTATGTAATCCTTTTTTTAAACACAATTGTTTAGAATATATAAAGGGAGAAACCATCGTTTTTAATGAACAAAATAATCCTTTTCCAAATCTCAAAAAATTGCAAATGTGTATTTATAATTTTTATACGGAAAAAGATGAATTTTTGATATACACTTTAGGATGGGAGATTCCATTAAATATATATTTTCCCAACTTGCAATTACTTAAAATTATTACTCCCGAAAAGAATATAAAAAAAGAAAAACAAATATTAAATTCATTAATAATCCATGCAAATAATTTAAATAATTTGAAAATAAAAATAAGACGATTTCACATGATTGATATTATAATAAATAAAAAAAATTTTTTTGAAATACTAGAAAAAATATTAAATATTGATGTTTTTACGAATATTTATCGGATACAATATCACGCAAGTGCATATGAATGTAATATGAGTATATTTGAAAATTATAAAAATTTACTAAAAACACAATTTGAATCATTTGTTCAAAAATTTCCATCACAAAATATAATTAGCAATTTTGAATTCAAAAAACTATTATTGTAAAATTATTTAAAAAAATTTTCATTTTTTTATAAAAAAAAAATAGAATATTTTTTTAAATAATTTCATCATAAAATATAATTAGTCTTGAATATAAAAATCGATTTATGAAAATCAACTAAAATTTTCATTTTTTTTTATAAAAGTATAATATATATGGATGATTTAATAGATCCTAAAATAAATTTATTTTATGAAAGTCCCACAATAAAAACAAAATTAAATAAAAATGTTAAATTATTATATGCTGATGCGACGGGAACAGGAAAACCATCGCCAATAATTGATAATTATGTAGCGACAAATATATTACCATACTATGCAAACACACATTCAAATTCCTTTATTGGGGAAGAAATGAATAATTTGATAAAAAATACACGTAAATATATACACAAAATATTTAATTTGCGAAAAGACCATTGTATATTATTTACGGGAAATGGTGCTACAGGCGCAATAAATCATTTGATAAATTCTATAGATTTTAGTAAATTTAAAAAAGTAAATATTATGATATCATTGTATGAACATAATAGTAATTATGTTCCGTGGGTTGAATTAATGCACAAAAATAAAAAAATAAATTTATGGATTTTAAAAAACAATAATTATAATATAGATATAAATAATCTTGATAAAACTTTAAAAGAATTTAATAAAATAAAAAATTCACTTAATATAGTTTCTATTACGGCATGTTCAAATGTTACAGGAATTTTTACAAATATTAAAACAATCGCATCTGTCGTAAATAAATATAAAAAAAATAATAAAAATAATTATATTTTTGTTGATTATGCTTGTTCTGCTCCATATGTTAATATAAATGGGTCATTTTTAGATGCTTTTTATATTTCCGGACACAAATTTTTAGGTGGTTATTCCACGCCAGGAATTTTAATAGCATCTACTAATTTGTTTAACAAAACTAATCCATTTATTATGGGTGGGGGATGTGTTGATTATGCAAATTTTAATGTAATAAAATATTCAAATAATATCGAAGAAAAAGAATCTGCCGGAACACCTAATATTATTGGTATAATAAAATTTAAAAAAGTTTTAGAATTAAAAACAGAATTACTGCCAATAATATTACACAATGAAAAAATAATTTCTTCTTATGTTTTTGATAAATGTAATTTTTTAACGAATAAATATAAAAATTTTAAAATAATATTCCCTGACATAAAAATTCAACGTTTACCAATTATTGCGTTTTCTATAACGGGATTAACATTTGATAATATTACAATGTTATTAAGTGATTTATTTGGTATACAAGCACGAGGAGGAACTACATGTTGTGGATTATTAAGTGACCATATTTATAAATCAATTGGAATGTATGGATGGTGTAGAATAACATTTAGTTGGTATATGAATAAAAATGAAATTATTTATATCCTTGACGCAATTGAATTTATAATTAAAAATGGGATAAATATAATTAACCATTAGATGAACTTGATGATGCACTTGATGACGCACTTGATGATGCACTTGATGATGCACTTGATGACGCACTTGATGACGCACTTGATGACGCACTTGATGATGCACTTGATGATGAACTAGATGATGAAATATATATTATATTAGGCGATACTTTTGACGATGAACTTATTAGGGGATTCACATTATTATAAACAAATAAATTAGTTTTTTTATCATAATATAACATTAACAATATTAATATAAATAATAATTTTGACATAATATTATTAATTATATAAAAAATTATATTTATATATTTTTAAATAAATCAATTTTGATTCAAAATGGATAATGATATTTTAAATATTTTTCCTTTTTTTTTCATGATTATAGTTTTCGTTCCATGTTTTATAGTTTTATAAATTTTTTCTTTTTTATTTTTATGTTTTTTTTTAATTTTTTTTTCGATATCTATATAATCGTCTATATTATCCATATTTCATACATATAAAATATTTATATAAAATGAACATCCTAAATATTCGTTTATATTTATCCGTTAAATAATATAAAAATCTTATTATTTATATTCAAAATAAAAAAATTAAACAATTATATTTTTTGAAAATTTAATAACATGCGGATCATTGTCATTAAAATGTTCTAATAATGATTTATTCATTATAAGTTGATTCATATATTGATGATTCATATATTGATGATTTATATTTGGACGTTCTATTCTATTTATAAAATCATTAAGATCAAAATTTTCATGATAACTTGAAAAATCATTAAATGATATATGATCGTCAACAATATTTATATTACGTGATTTTAATATTTCATCTGGTATACAAGATTTTATAATCGAAGTTCCACTTATATTAATAACCATATACTTTTTATTTAAGCCCATGCAAGATATTATATCTGAAGAAATTTCGCTTTGTAAATTTTTGTAATGATTTTCATGAATTACAGGAAAAGTTTTTAAAGTATTATTATCATTTAATAAAATTTTTGTTACATTTTCTGGGATTTTTGGAATAAATTCTAATTTATTATCCTCAAGATATATTTTTTTTATTGACTGAGGAAAATCACAAATATGCTCTAAATTTGAATTATTTAATATTATTTTTTCAATATTATTTGGCAGATATAATAATTTTTTAATATTGTTATTATTACATTTAAAAATTTTTAAATTTTCTGGTAATTTTGTTATTTCATAACCTTTATCAAATTTATTATTTGAAATTGATAATTTAATCAAATTATTTGAACATGGTATTTCCTCAAAACAATTATTATCTAAATTTATTTGTGTCAAATTTTCACAGCAAATTAATTTATTTAATGCGCAATTTTTTGCAACCAATGCGTTTAATTTTGAACATTGTGTAATATCTAATGATTTTAGCATATTATTATATGACAAATTAATATGTTCAGTATTTTCTAAATTAAGTATTAAATCATTTTCAAATAAATTATTATGTAAATTTAATGATGTTATTGATTTTGGTAACATAGAAATAGTTTTATTATCTAATGAACAATAAAACGCATTTAATGTTTGTAATTTACTACATCCTAAACAATTTAATAATGTTATTTTATTATGGGAAACATCTAAAGTTTTCAAATTAGATGATGTTATGGTGATTTCATTTTCAATATTATTATTGCGCAAATTCAAATATAATAATGTTTCTGGTAAATTTGATATAATTTTAATTTTATTTTTTCTAACATTTAATGTTTCTATATTTTTTGGTAATGGAAAATCTAAATTTTCTATTTTACAATTTATTAAAGATAATGATAATAATGATTCTGGATAAAAAATTTCACTAATTTTCGTGAAATCACATTTTTTAATTGTTAATAATTTTAGATTTGGGGGCAAATTATTTATTTTCTTTATAAATGATGCTGATTTTATTGTTAAATCATTTACCCATTCAAATGTTTGTAATATTTCGGGTAATTCTTCACTATCAACGGAAAATAATATCATTTTTTCATTTTTTGTATCCATACTATGAGACAACATATGATCCATTGGTATTTTTGATAATATGTCCATTTATTTAATATTACACTCTTATTTCTATATTGTTATAAAATCAATTTTTTTTTTATAAAAGTGATTAATTTGTTGTATTAATAACTTTTAAATTAAATACTCCTTTATAAAAAGTTGTTAAATAAAATATTATTTTTTTCAAATAAAAATATAATTAGAACGTTTTTTTGAAATTGTGTATATTTGAATATCTATTTTTTATTTATTGATAATTTATAAAATTATTTAAAATATTTTTTTAAATATGTATTTATATAAATGGAAAAACATAATACAGATGTTAACAATAAACAAAGAATATTAAAAAAATTAATTTTTGAACAACCAAATGAAAATATCAATTTAAATGAAAAAATATTATCGTATTATGATGGAGTAAATTGGAAAATTATACCATTAACATTATTATATTCATATCCAATAATTTATGATAAATATATGGAACCAAATGGATCTATAATTAAAATTTCTATAATATGTTGTCCATTTTCATTAGTTAGTGTTGTTTTTTCAGGAAGATATTATGTTTCAAAATATGTCGATAAACATATTATTGTATGTAAAAATAAAAAAAAACAAAAAGTTTCTTTGATAAAAGGAAATTATTATGACGAAACAATAATAAATCCATTTCAAAAATTTAATTGTGAAATTAAAACATTTAAAGATGCTTTATATATGAATCAAGATTTTTTATATTGTGCAAATCCAAATATAATAGAGTCCATTATAAATATTAATTATTATACAAATGATGAAATTTTATTTGATGTTGACACAATTATACCAGATATGTATAAAAAAAAAAAATTAGTTTATTTAATACAATATAAATCAAATAAATCCGATAAAACTAAATATACCATTATTATGAGTAAAGAAAATGATATAAATTTGTCATATAATATGATTGATAGTCAAATAAATAATTATTTAACTATTATGGAAAAAAAAATAATTAATCGTTCCGGAATAATTATCCCTGTATTTTGGTTCATTGCTATATCAATTTTTCCCAATTCTAAAATTGTTAAATTATAATATTTATTATATCTTTTGTGTCATTTAATAAACCATATTGGTGCGCACATTTAAATTCTAATTGTGTATTTGTTAATAAATAAAATATTTTTACATTAAAAATAGATGAAATATCTATATTATTTATTTGTTTTTTATTATCCACATAAAATTTCATAATCTTATCAATTATTGTTTTATTATTATTTGGATCACTAAACATTTTATTACTTTTATATGGTTGAATTTTAATAGTTTCATGACTTTTATTATATTGTGTTTGTTTTGTTGGATCATGTGATGGTGGTATATTAATTTCTATTTCATGTGTGGTACTTTCAATTAATTTATTTAATATATTGTTATTTATAAATATATTTTCATATTGTTTGCATTCTCCACATTCACTTTGTTGATATAAATATAAATTTTCTGTCCTAATAATATTTTTTTGTGTTTCAAAATTTAATTCCGATGATTGCATTTCTATAATATTTTTATTTTCTTTGTTTAATAAATTTTTGTTTGTGAGGATAAAATTTATTAAACTCATAATATTCTCATTAATATATATTCCTTCGTGTTGAGATAATAAATATCTAAAATTTATTAATTGGTCAATCATCGTATTTATGGTATTTATATTATTTTGTGTATTATTTCTTAATTTTTCAATATGTATATTATCTACAAATCCATTATCTATCAAAAAATCGCAACGTTTTTCATGTGTGTTATATTCTTCATCTATTCGATTTTTCAAAATCGTTTTATCAATATACTTGTCTATAATTTTTTTATATATATCGGATAATATATCAAAACGATTATGCATAATAATAGAATCAAGAACAAATAACGCGACAACTCCTTGATATTGTATATTATTAATACTTCTTGATATTTGTAAATAATATTTTGACCCTTCTTTTAAATTTAATATTTTTTCTTGAAATGGATTTTGTTTATCGTTTACTATCAACTCAAATCCTTTTCTATTATTATATTCATATAAATATTCACCCAATTTTCTATCATGATCATAATCATATGGTTTCTCTTCATATTTATTATGAATATTTATAATTTTTTCATTTATTGTATTGAATATATTTTCATTTTTGTATTTATTTGCTATTTCAAAAATATATGTTGGAGTTAATATTGATAACATTAAAGGATTTAACGAAATTCCTGATAATAATGCTTTTTGAAATAAATTAAAATTGCATAATTCTCTACAATTTAATTTTGTAATATTATTGATATAATTATCATAATAAGTTGAAATAATATTTTCTCTTCCAGGTAAATCAATTATAATTAAAGGAACATAATTTGTTGTATTTGCTAATTGGATTTTTAATAATAATTCAAATATTATTATTGATCTTGAACTTTCTGGATTATTTGGTGTTATCTTAATTCTTCCCTCATTTTTTCTGATTTCATCTAAATTATTTATAAAATTCGAAAAATTTTTAAATACATTTTTAATATCATTTATTTCAACATATGAATCGTTATTGTTTAAAAAATTATCAATATCTTCATAATTTAAATCATTTGTTCTGTTAATCGTCAAATCATTATTTATATCATACTGAATTAATTTTTGGTTTATTTCATGTTTCCAATAGTGTGGATATGCAAATGCTAATCCATAAATTTCATATACCCTAAATAATGCAGATTCTAAGTTTCTAATATTATTTAGGGTTGCTTGCAATATACCTTGTTTCTCCTCAGAGCCAAATAATAAAAATGTTTTCCCAGTTCCACTATATCCATAAGTTAAGAGTAAAATTCCTTTTTGTTTAGTAATTTGTGTTTCTAAAACCATATATTTTGCAATAGTTTCATTTTTTTTTTGTATTCTTCTATCAAAAACTTCTGTAAAATTTATTTCTTCAATTCTATTGTCATGTAAATTTGGACAATTATTTTTATTAACTGAAATATTAAAATTATCTTTTTTAGAAAATACTAATTTATCATTTGATAATTCAAGTGTTAATCCCCAATCATTTATAATAGAATAAATTGATATTTTTGGTAAATAATTTTCATAATATGAATCTAATATGTCTTTAAAATGATTAAATAAATTAAAATAAAATTGTACATATTCATTTGATTTATTAATATTGATAATTTTATTTTCTAAACTTTTATCATTTAAAATTTTTTTAAAAAAAATCTGTAAAATTTTTAAAATATAAAAATATTTTTTTTTAAATAATATAATAATATCCCCATCATTTTTATTTAAAATATTATTTATTATTGAATAATAAAATCCAATTATTCCTAAATTAATATATTTGTATAATACTAAACCATCCTTAAAAATAGGATATAAATTCGTTGATAAAATAAATAAAATATAATACCAATAATGGTTAGATGTGATATAAAATATTTTTATTTTTTTTCGTAATAATATTAATTTGTAACTTATTTGTTGAATAAATAAATTTATATTGTTTAGATCATTATGAATTAGATAAGAAATATTTCCCCCATTTTGATTATAATAATTATTTATATTAGATATCGTACTATTAAATAAATCAGCATCAATTAACGCTGTATTTTCTCCCATTTGCCCAATTATTGGAGGTACAATTATATTAAGTGGTTCTAAAATAGAAGATATGTTATTGATATCTAAAATTGTATTGTCTAATTTTAAAATCGAACCATATTCATATATTTCTTCTTTTTCTTCTGCAAATTCTAAATTTATATTATTAATATATTTTAACATATAACTATTATTATTAATATTTGTATTTATTTGTTCCAATAATATATTTAAAGATTTATCAATATCGCTTAAATTTTTTATATTATCACTTGTGATTTCATTTATATTACTATTTGTATCAAAATCTTTTTTTAATAATTTAAAAATTTTTTCCCAATTGTTAGTTTGAAAAAAAGGTTCATTTTTAATATTTTTTCCAAAATCAATTAGTTCCTTTTCAATATCATTATTAAAATTATTTATCTTTTCTAAAATATTAGTAATCGATTCAGTATTATTGTTTCTCTTTAATTTTTCATATAATTCGTTAATTTTTGTCTCAAATACATTTAAATTTTCAATATATTTTTTAAACAATTGATTTTCATTTGATACTTGTTCTAAAGTATCCCTAAATACTTGTGATGTATTTTTATTTATGAGATATGCAATAAATTCCGTTTTTAAATCGCCACCTTTTAATAATATTTTTTTTTTATTATTCATTGACTATATATTATAAAGTATTTAATTTTATAATATGAAAAAAAAAAATAAATTATTTATGTTATAGATTCAACAAACTTTTTTGTATTTTGCAATAGATCAAATTGTTGCTTACATTTGAAATTTCTTATCGCATCATTTCCATAATTTCCGAATAGGTAAAATATTTTATAATCATTAATTCTCTGTAAATAATGATTTAAAACTTGTTTTATTATTGGATTTCTTTTATTAAATATTTTATCAAATCTATATATATTATTATATTTTCCTATTAACAAATCTACTTTATTATTATTAAATTCAAATTTACCTGATTTAATTTCAATTAATTGTATTATTTCTGTTTCTTCAGGAGTTGCTCCAAAAAAAAGTTCTGGCGGAGGATTTTGAATTTTTATCGCTGTCATCATTCTTGCCAATAATTGCTGTTTTGAAAATGTTAAAGATTTATCTTGCTCATCAATGTCAATCCTATTTTTGGTTCGTGTGACTAATTTGTCCGATAAAAATTGTAACATTCCAATTATATTTTCATTTATATATATGCCTTCAAATGGAGTAATAAAATAATTATATCCCAATACATTTTTACATAATTCTTTGTATTTTTCTTGTTTTTCGTTTTCTAATATATTACCATTATTTGTTATTTTATATCGTGAATCATTTATATATTCTTGCCTATATTGTGTTGTTAAATCATCAAGTATTGCATTAACATTGTTATTTCGAATAAATTCATTAACTTTATTATTTATCATTTTATCACATATTTCTCGTATAATATTTTCCAAAATATCAAAACGTAATAATTTAATTAATCTACTAATAAACATTACAGATATCAAACTTTTAATTTGTTTTTCTCTAAATTCTTTTATGGCTGAGTATCCATAAAATTTAATATCCATAATATTTCCATTATCATCAATTATTTCTTTAATAGGCATTGCTCTTAAATTTACAAATTCTTCAAAAAATTTATAATTTTTATTTTTATTATCGTCATCCCTTTGTATAATTATCCCATTTTCATCAACTTTTATTTTTGAAATAATTTTTTCCCCTAATTTAATCTCATATATATCACCTGTCTCTAAATATGAAATATCTCTTGTTCCCACAAAAGTATTTTTGTCAAATTTATAATCTAATTCTATATCTTTGTCTAATATTTCCCTTTTTTGTTCCGGATTTTTCAATATATTTAAAAATATATTATAAATTGCATTATCTGTATAAACTAAATCAAAAATAGGTAATGCAACAGGATTTATAATAGATATCAATAATAATAAATGGATATGTTTCCTTTCATTTTCATTGGGAAATATTTGTTGCAAATATGGATTTTTCATATAATTATTAACATATGTATCATATATATCTTCACGTCCAGGTAAATCAAGTATTAAGAACGGAACCTGAATATCAGGTTCGTTTTCTTTATTTATTATTATTTTAAAATCATATGCCATAACAGAACGTGAACTCACAATATTATTTGGTGTTTCTCTAATTCTTTTATCTTCTTTTCTTTTTCTTTCAATTTGTTCAACAAACGAATTAAAAGAACGTAATACTTGAATACTGTTTTCACTTTCAATAGAAAGATAATTATTTGTATTTATAAAAATATCAATTTCGTTATGTGATACAACTTGTTTAAATTCCAAATTACTTCCAACTAATTCTAATTCATAATTATATATTTTATGTTCAATGTTTGATAACCCTTCATTCCAATAATAAGGATAAGTTAATCCAATTCCATACAATTCAAATGCACGAAATTCAAGCCTTGACATTGATGATATATTATTTAATGTTGATTGCAACAATCCTATTTTTCCTATATTTCCAAATAATGTGTATGTTTTTCCCGTTCCACTATATCCATAGGTTATTAAACACACACCCTTATTTTTTGCTAATTGTGTGCTAATACTCATATATGAACTTATATCACTATTTTCTGGAAATTCACGTGTATCAAATACTTCCGTAAAATTATATACTGGATTAGTAGGATTTTCGCGTAAAGCATTACATGATCTCATTTTTATTTCCATTCTATCATTTTGTGTTTTTTCAAAAAATATTTTATCTTTATTTCTCAAAGGTATAACATCATTTCCTATTGTTGGTATATCATTTATTCTTGCATATATAGTTATTTTATTCATTTGAGTTTCGGCATAATTTTCCAAAATATGTTTAAAAAAATTTAATAATAAAAATCTTTTTCTAATATCATCACTACAATCATTAACAGATATAATTTCTCTTGGCATTTTTATGACATCATTAATTATTTTATTGAGGAAGTTATGTAATATATTTAATATCATCATATAATATTTTTTAATATGTGTAATAACAACATCATCTTTATCATTATTATTAATTATATCATTTATTATTCTAAAATATAATATTAATGTATTCCTATTTACATAATCATACATAATGTAATTATTAGTAAATATTTGATTTTTAATTATTAATGTCAAAAAAATTATATAACATACAAAATTATGATATTTTTTATTAATATTTTCGGCTAATTCATTATATTCATTAATTAATTTATAAAATTTTTTAACTAGTACATTCAACTCATCAATTGTTCCCCCCTTTTGTATTGTTATGCCATTATAAAGTTTATTTAAAAAATCTGGTTCTTTCAAATCAGATAATAAATTAGTTTTTATGATTTGTTCGTTAATTTCATTAATTGTACGTAGATTTGTTTCTGTATTTAATAATGTATTTGTTATTTTTCTAATGAATACGCCATTAAATGCTGGATATTTATCAATAAATTCCATCCTATTACGATACGTGCCAAATAATTCATTTTTGTTATTATCATCTGCTATGTTTGAATCAAAATTATATGGGTCATACAATAATAATGCTATATTTTTTTTTATTTCATCATTTTTTGGTATTAAAGATGAATTATTGTAGAATTGATAATAATTTTCATCATATTTTAATTTTTTTATTTCTTGATAAAATCGATTCAAATCATTATTTCCTGTAATTATATTACTTTTTTTATCTAATGTTGTTTTTATATAAAATAAATCATGAAAAATACAAATATTAACACCATCATAATTTATATTTTCAATAGAATCCTGATCAATTTTAACTAATGTTTCGTTTTTTTGTTTTAAAGTTTCTATTATTGCGCTGTAACGGAAAATCAAATCATTAATTTGTCGAATATAAGAAATTATTAAATCATTTAATCTTTTTTTTTCTTCTTCGTTAATTTTATTAAAATTTTTAAAATTTTTTAAATTAATATTTTCCATATTAAATATATCCATAATATCAAGATTTGTTTCTTCAATTAATTTTGGAACATATAATCTATTACGTCGTTTATTTATTCCAATTTGATTATCTATATTATTTATACTTGTCTCAATATATTCTACTATCTGATCAATTTTATCTATATTAATTTTATCTTCTGTATTTGTACTTTCTAATAATCCTTTGACATCATCTATTTGTTTAATTAAATTTTCAATATTTGGTATATTTTTTGTAACATTATTATAAAAATTTAATATTTCATCAATTTTATCTACTTTATTTTTTAATTCTTGATTTGTTCCTCCTTTTTGATATTTTTTTTTTAAGTTAATTAATTTGTTATGTTTCTTTGTAATTAATTTAGCATATTTATTTGCGGGCTTGTGTATATTATATGTAATATGGTTATTCAAATCATACATAAAATTATGTAAATAATTTTTAAAAGATATCATTAATTATATAATAATATAATTAATAAATTAAATATTTTCTATTAACAAACATATAATAATGTTAAAATATTAATAGCATCATTTTTATTATTTTCAAATAATTCTTTTAAATCAATATATTTATTTTCGTCATCTTTTAATAAATTATATAAACATGAATTTAATTTAATAAACAATTCGTGATTTTCTTTATTTAATAAATTATTTCCGCATTGTATAATTTTATCTAATGACAAAAATGGGAATGGATTAAATTCTAATCCTAATTTATTTATCATTTCAAATTTTTGTCTCAAAAAATTTAAAATATTTAATAATATTTGTTTCATATTATTTTTAATATCCTTTTGAATTAAAGTTTTGAAACGAATTTTATCCGTATATAATATAATATTTGTTATAATATCATAAACTTCCTTATATTTACTAATTTTTTTAATTTCATTCATTGTTTCATCTAATGTTTTGTTTGTTCCTCCCTCCAATGTATTAAGAAAATTCAAAATATTCAAAAAATCAGGTTGTATAATATTTGGTTGTTTATTCCATTTACTTATTTGTTGAATTCTTCTATCAATTTCACTTTTTTCTTCTTCTTTTATTTCAAGTTCTCTTCTAATTTGAATAATTTTTTCATTACTTTCATTTTTTTTATCTTCAAATGCTTTAACTATAGATACATCTTTATTAATGTTATTAAATAATAATTTTAGTTTTTCTAATATATCCCCATCTATTGTCGTTCCAATTTGTTCTCTTATCCTTTTATATAATTCTATTACATTTTCTTTTTCTTTTTTTTCTGTTTCTAATCCATTAATTATTCTAATTATTTCTCTAATTTTCTTTAATATATTATTTGGATTTTTGATATAAATTTGTAACTTTCGCAACAAAACATTATCATTAATTTTTTCATTTATCAAAGTTAAAAATTCAATAGTAGAAAAAAAATCTTTTTCCCCAAATTTTTGCTTTAATGGTTCATTAAAATTTGGTTTTATTTGTGTCAAAATGTTTATTTTTCGTCTATCTTTGGTTGTATAACATAATATATCGTAAACTCCGGAGCAATTTTCTATATTTTTCACAATATTATTCAAATTTGAGGAAATTTGTCTTAATTCAGTTTCTAATCTTGGTATTTCATTTATTATACTCAATAAATTATTAATATATTTAATAAAATCATTTATATCCAAATTAGTTATATTTGGATTTTTTTCAAAATATATATTTTTTATATTATCTAGTCGTTCCAGGAAATTTATATCGATAGATATTCCATTAATCAATTGTTGTTGTCTTAATTCTTCTTCCAATATATTTATTTGTTTTATAACATTTTTATGATTATCGATATCTCTATAATATTGTGATTCGTTTTTATTTGCCGTATTTATATTATCTGAACATTTCATCATATTTGTATAAATATTTAATAAATTATTGTATTTTTCATTTAAATCTCTTTCAATATTACTCGCATTTTTTAATTCATTTCCTAATTGTTTTGAATTTTCAATTAATTGATTATTAATATCGAAAACTTCATTAATATCCAATTTTTTTCCATATTCCTCCAATTTTCTATTATGTTTTTCTATAGTATTTTGAATATTTCCGTACAATTCAACTAAAAATTGTGGATCAATACTATAAAATGTTTTTGTTTCATTTCCATTTATTCCATCAATTTGTTCAAATTGTGTTTTATAATTTTCAAAAGGATTTTTATTTTCATTGCGTTGTAATAAAATTTTATTGGCATCCGTTTTTATTTTGTTAAATTTCAAATTATCAACAAACTTTTTAATTTCATTTACTTTATCATATAATGATTTTCTGTAATTCATTATCTATATTATTAATAATTGTATAATATAATTTAATATTTAAACTTGTATATATTTCATTTCTAAATTCTTCATTTATCGTCATTCGTTCGTAATTATTTATTATATTTCGACACAATTCTTTAACTGAAATCATAATTTTTTTAAAATAATCAATAATATTAATTATTTTCCGATGCATAATTTCTAATAATTGTTTAATTTTTTTCTTTATTTCATCATTATCTAGATTATATTCATATTTTTCCAGTCTTAATTCTTCAACATTTATTTTTTTATTAAAAAATTCTTCAAGTGTAATATAATTATTTTTATTTAACACATTTTCTATATCATTACGTAAATCATTATCATTTATTTGATTTATTCGTAAAACTATATTTTTACATAAATCTGATAATATTGAAAAAATTTCATTACATTTATTTGTATAATATACCGTTATACGATTATATATATCGACCGCTTTTTTGAGATCAAAAATAAATTTTTCTTTTGATTTTAATTTTTTCAAAGGTTTTTCATAGGAAATTTGTTTCGAAATTGTTCCTTCAAGCATTATAGGTTTTTCATATTTATCAGGTTTGACAATATTAAAGATAGGAAAATAATATAATGGAAATTGTCCCAAATATTCTTCACTAGATGAAGACGATGATTCTTCAATTTGTTGTTCATTAATATTTTTTTTAATTCGCATTTTTTGTTTCCTTATTTTTTTTTGCGAACGTTTATTCATATATTATAATATAATAATATAATATTTCTATTTATTAACTTTATTGTTTATATAAATCATTTTCTATAAAATTAATAATACTATCAAAAATATCATCAAATAATTTTTCTTTGTCATGATATTCAGAAACATTTATAAATTTATTTATTACAGAATTCCCAATAATATTCAAAATATGCGGATATGACAATTTATTCACGATTAATTTCTCGTGTTCAATGTTTATATCTTTAATATTGTGTGTTTCAAGATATTTTATTTTATTCTCGAGTAAATGTTGTTTATTTAATTTTAAATAAATGTGGAAATCGATTACAAAAGCAACATGAGTTTTAGGAAATCCTACACCACATATTATAATTCCGTTTTTTTTATTATCATTTATAAATTTATTAAATTTATCCCAATCATAATAATTATATGAATCGTAGTTAATTATCTCAATATCGTCAGATAATTTTATTGTTGAATCATAATTTTCTTTTGCAAAATCATTCAAAAAAACAATTTGTAATTTTGATATATCTTGAAATTCTTTACTTATTTTTGTTTTTCCTGTTCCAATAGAACCCGCAATTGCAATTACCAATTGTTTATGTCTTTTAATATATTCATCAATTATTGTTGTCATTTATAATATTAATAATATTATAAATAATTATAACAAATTAAAATTATTTAATATTTAACATTTAGTTCCATCCGTCTTTTTGTAACATATTGATGATAAAGGAATGGTAATCTTTGAAGTAGTACCATCAATTAAAATTGTGCATGTATTTTCATTTGCATTTAATTTTATAATTTTGGCTGTTTTGATTTGGTAATTTTTTTCCTTCGGTAATATTTTCATTAATTTCACATTAATCTGTTCATTTTGACCGAATTCAATATCATTATAATCTGTAAATATATTTTTTCTATGATCATGTATTTGTTTAATATATTCATTTTTCGCAGTTTCGACTTCTCTAATTACTTTTACTTCTTTTTTTTTTTCCTCCGGCGGTGTTGTAATATTATTAATTGTGGTTTTAAGAGTAGTTAATGCCGTTGCAAAATTAGTGTCATATTTTTTTTTAATTTCATCTAATTTTTTTTGGATTAAATTTTTAAATTTTGATTTTTCTTCACAATCCGCTATTAATTTACATTTTTTTTTCAATATGTCCTTTATAGGATGCTCGTCGCCTTTTTCTATTGAAAAACTTACATCACCAAAAGGATTTGCCGGTTGCTCATATATAATTGTTTTGTCTGGTTCAGCACCACCACGATATTTTTTAATTTTATTCATTTAATTATATTATATATTATATAATATAAAAATGTCTAAAGTATATTGTGGAACCGGTAAATTAAAAAAAGGCTCAAAATATGGAACAATGAAAGAATGTATTAAAACACATCAAATCAGACTTTATGGATTAAAAAAAATAGATCCGGAAATTTTAAAACAAACTAAAAAATTAATGAAAAAAACTTCATCAGCTATACGAAGTAATATTATTAAAAAAATTATGAGATTTAAAGGTAAAATCAATAGACTCCAAAAAGATTTACGTTATGAAAAAACTCATAAAAATGATAAAAAAGTTATTAAAAAAATAAATGATGAAATTTCTAGTCATGAATCTCAAATTAAAAAATTATATGCCGAATTAAAAGAATATAATAAACAAAAAGAAGAATTACAAAAAAGAATACAAAAAATATCAAAAAAAAACAAAAAGAAGAAAAACAAAAAAATAAATATTTTTCCTTTCAATAAAACAAATAATAAATTATAATGAATAGTTTTAATTAAAAAATAAAAATATAATCTTCCCCATTTTCACGTTTAATTTCTAATTTGTTTTCATCTATTATTGAATTAATATTTTTTTTAAATGCATAATAATCCATATATTTAATATGTAATTCGCATTTATTTAAAAATATAACATTAGAGCAATTTAAAATTTCCGATGAATTTATATTATTTTGTAAATTATACCAAATTTTATCACATATTTTATTTATATTCGGAAATAATTTTTCATTATATCCAATCAATATTTTTTTAAAATCGTTATTTGTTTTTAATGTATTATATGTATTAATATAACAATAATGTTCAGTCGGCGTCATAAAATTATCAAAATTATATTTAAATGTATCAGCGATATTATTTGGCTTTGCAAATTCAATTAATTGTGATAATAATGGTGCCGATGTATAAGGATAATACCAATCAGACACAATATTATTATAATTATTATAATAATATGATATCCAACTAAATCCCTCAATATATTTTTTTCCAGATAAAATTACATGTTCATGCAATTTATTGTTTGTCTTAAATCCGCGCATTTTATTTATAAATTCATATAAATTTTCTTTATTAATTCCAATAAATAATGTATTTTTATTATGATAAATTATTCTTTTATCAAAATTTTCTGTAAATATTGTTTTATATTTTCCTGTCAACTTTATTAATTGCAATAATTCACGATCATATGGAGTTATTGGAATATCCTTATTTCCGAATAATTCTTTTTTAATATATACATCATCATAATTATTTTTTTTCTTTTTTAATTTTAATTTATTTAATGTGTTTTCATTCAATAAATTATTTTCTTTTAAAAAAGAAATAATTTCTGTTTCAATTTCATTTAATTTTTGATTTCGCGATAATTTATTTAATGCACTAATGGTTTGGTTATATGATTTAACAAAAAACAAATTATTATATAAAAATTTATTAACAATTTTGTAATTTATAAACTTATTCTTAATTATCATATTTAATATTAAATTTGTTTCAAATTTTGAAATATTTTCAATATATTTTTTTATAAAATCCATATTGACAAGTCCATTATCATAAATTAAATTTTCTTTTATTTCATTATAAACATCAATATAAATATTAATAATTAATTGTAAATTATTTTGAATATCAATATATATTATTTTTGGAATAAAATCATTTCCAAAAAAATTCCACAACATTGCAATGTCTTTAAGTTGCTTTAAATCTTGTGATTTAATCATTGTAAATATATAATTTATTAACACAATTACATCAACATAAAAATGTTCTCTTAGTTGTTGATCGAATTTCAAAATTGTAAAACTTTTTTTATTATCAAATAACAACATCAATAAAATTATAACATCTGCATCGGGACTAAAAACACAAAAATTATAATATTTAAATTTATTATTATGTATATAATTTACAATTTTTTTCTCTGCTTCTCCTCCACTATATGAAACAATATATTTTTTCAATGATTTATATTGATTTTTAATATCATCGTGGATATTTTCTAAAAATGTTTTAATTTTTTGCATTAATTCACTCCAGTGTATTATTTGTCTATAATTGAATTTAAATTTAATATTTTCATATTTAATTCTATTTTCATCAAATTCATTTTTGTATTTTTCAAATATTTTTTTTTTCAAAGATGATTCTATTTCACTATTAATTCTTCTTTTTTTCTGTTCGATCATCTTAGCAAAATTTGGGATTTCATCAATCGCAATATATAAAATTTTGATTTTATTAATATTAACTAATAGTTTCATTTCATTAATAAAAAAATCATAAACTTTGTCTAATACTATATCATCTATTTTTTTTTCACATTCTTTTATATAATTATCCAATGTTTCATACGAAAAATTTATTTTTAAAAATTGTTCCAGATAATTTATATATTTATTAGATTTTTCACTTAGTTCTTTTTTATAAATAGTTTGGTAAATAATATTATTAATATTTTCCTCTAAATCATAACCAATTCTATATATTAATGAATTGAAATCAATAAATAAATAATTTGGACTTATTTTATTTTTAATTTGTTTAATAAATTGCGATAAAATTTCTTTTAATACATTCGTGAATCTAATAATACCCATCTAATATAAGTCTTTAAATTTTTTTTTTGAATACACAAACCATATTAATATTCCGATTATAGATGCAAATGATGCCGTTTTTATTGAAGCGTCAATTTTTTCCCAATTAAATATTAATGTATAAATTAGCAACATTATTGAACTTATATACAGACTTTTACGTATTGTTTTATTGTGTATGGGTTTTTTTTTTCCAAATACATTATATCCAATAAATAATAAAAAAATAGCGATTATTGTGCAAAATGATAGTATATTTTCTATATCTTCCGAATCATATGTTAACAAAGCAATTTGATATATTGTTATACTTATTAATATTGCTAGAATAATAATTAATATAATATTCATTATATAATAAATTTATAATAAAAATAATTTTATTTTTGCTTGAAGTTATTTTTATTTTAATATTATAAATAAAAAATGATATTTATTTTTTCATTTTTAAATTATCTCGCAATATAAATTATTTTTAATGTTTCATTATTTTATGTTGTTGCTTCGCAATAACATAAAATAGCCTCAATAAATACAAATATCAGTAATTTTTTTTAAATTATAACAGGAAGAACAATTTAATTTTTCCAAATAATTCAATGTTTTTAGAATTTTACTTAATATTTGTGTTTTTACAATATAATATAAATGTTATTCATAAAATTTTAAATCTTTAACAAAATTATTTCCATTAAAATTTAAATATTACAAACTAAATATTTTTTCATTTAAAATAAATTTTACTTATATTTAATCTAATTATTTTATTATATACCAAAATAAATTTTATTTTTTAATATTTATATTACAATCCAATTCTTCCAAACAAAATAAGTTGTTTCGTTATTTTATTTTGTCGCAATGCGACACTATAAAATAACTCTAATTAAAATATGTCTTGCTTTGCAAGACATATTTTAATTGTGTTCAATTTCAGGAATTTTTCTTAAATTTTTACAATAAGAACAATTCAATTCTTCCAAGCAATCTAATATTTCTGGAATTTCACTAATATTTGTATTTTCACAATCTAATTTTTTTTAATATTTTTATGTTTGGTATTTTTATTAAATTTTTACAATAAGAACAATTCAATTCTTCCGAGCAATTTCAGGAATTTTTCTTAAATTTTTACAATAAGAACAATTCAATTCTTCCAAGCAATCTAATATTTCTGGAATTTCACTAATATTTGTATTTCCACAATTTAATTTTTTTAATGTTTTAATTTCAGGAATTTTTCTTAAATTATAACAGCGAAAACAATTCAATTCTTCCAAACAATTTAATGATTCAGGAATTTCATTAATATTTGTATAAGAACAATATAATTTTTTTAATATTTTTATGTTTGGTATTTTTATTAAATTTTTACAATAAGAACAATTCAATTCTTCCAAGCGATCTAATATTTCTGGAATTTCATTAATATTTGTATCATGACAATTTAATTTTTTTAATGTTTTAATTTCAGGAATTTTTATTAAATTTTTACAATAAGAACAATTCAATTCTTCCAAGCGATCTAATATTTCTGGAATTTCACTAATATTTGTATCATGACAATTTAATTTTTTTAATATTTTTATGTTTGGTATTTTTATTAAATTTACACAAAAATTACAAATTAATTCTTCCAAATAATCTAATGTTTCAGGAATTTCGTTTATATTTGTGTGTATGCAATCTAATTTTTTTAATGTTTTAATTTCAGGAATTTTCCTTAAATTTTTACAATAAGAACAATTCAATTCTTCCAAGCGATCTAATATTTCTGGAATTTCACTAATATTTGTATCATGACAATTTAATTTTTTTAATGTTTTAATTTCAGGAATTTTTATTAAATATTCACATAAAGAACAATTCAATTCTTCCAAGCGATCTAATATTTCTGGAATTTCACTAATATTTGTTGCACCATAATATAATTTCTTTAATGTTTTAATTTCGGGAATTTTTATTAAATTATTACAAGAAAAACAATTTAATTCTTCCAAACAATTTAATGTTTCTGGGATTTCACTAATATTTGTATTTGCACAATTTAATTTCTTTAATGTTTTAATTTCTGGTATTTTTATTAAATTTTCACAAGAAAAACAATTTAATTCTTCCAAACAATTTAATATTTCCGGGAGTTCATTAATTTTTGTATAAGAACAACCTAATTTCTTTAATGTTTTAATTTCAAGAATTTTTCTTAAATTTTTACATGAAGAACAATTTAATTCTTTCAAATAATGTAATGTTTCTGGGATTTCACTAATATTTGTATTTGCACAATTTAATTTCTTTAATGTTTTTATTTCAGGTATTTTTTTTAAATTATCACAAAAATTGCAAATTAATTCTTCCAAACAATTTAATGTTTCTGGAATTTTACTTATATATGTATTACCACAATTTATTTTTTTTAATGTTTTTATATTTGGAATTTTTATTAAATTTTCACATCCATAACAATTTATTTCCTCCAAATAATCTAAATCTTCAGGAATTGTATTAATATTTGTGTTATTACAATTTATTTTTTTTAATGTTTTTATATTTGGAATTTTTATTAAATTTTTACAATTATTACAATCTAATTTTTCTAAATAATTTAATGTTTCTGGAATTTCACTAATATTTGTATTTTCACAATATAAATATAAAAGTGAACCACACAAATTTAAATCAATTGTATAATTATTTTTATAAAAATTTAAATATTTAACCTTATTTAAATTTTTTAAACTAAATATTTTTTCATTTGAAATAATTTTATTAATATTTATATTTAATCTAATTATTTTATCAAATCCAAAATATAAATTCCATTTTTTACATACTTTTTTAATATTTCTTAAATTGTAGAAAATATTTGGTTGTATATAATAAACATTTATCTCCCAATATATAATGTCAAATAGTTCTATAAAATCCATTTATTTTAAACTATACTTATATTAAATTTAAAATTCAATTTTTTAAATTATTATTCAACAATAAAATAAATTATTAAATGTATCAAAATGTTTCTAGATAAATTTGTACTTTGCGCAAATTTCTTCCGTTTTTTACAAAAAAAACGGACTTTCACTAATTTTTATATTTGCATAATTTAATTTTTTTAATGTTTTAATTTCAAAAATTTTTCTTAAATTTTTACAATTATGACAAATTAATTCTTCCAAACAATTTAATGTTTCTGGGATTTCACCACTAATATTTGTATAAGAGCAATTTAATTTTTTTAATGTTTTAATATTTGGTATTTTTCTTAAATTCATACATAAATTACAATTTAATTCTTCCAAACAATATAATGTTTCAGGAATTTCATTAATATTTATTTCACTACAATTTAATTTTTTTAATGTTTTAATTTCAGGAATTTTTTTTAAATTTTTACAAGAACAACAACATAATTTTTCTAAACAATCTAATGTTTCTAGAATTTCACTAATTTTTGTGGCAGAACAATCTAATATCTTTAATGTTTTAATTTCAGGAATTTTTATTAAATTCCAACAACCGCAACAATTTAATTCTTCCAAATAATTTAATGTTTCTGGTATTTCACTAATATTTGTATTTGCACAATTTAATTTTTTTAATGTTTTAAATTCTGGTATTTTTATTAATTTTTTACAAGAATAACAATCCAATTCTTCTAAACAATCTAATATTTCCGAAATTTCACTAATATTTATACACGCGCAATATAATTTCTTTAATGTTTTAATTTCTGGAATTTTTATTAAATTTTTACAACTATCACAATATAATTCTTCCAAACAATTTAATGTTTCTGGTATTTCACTAATATTTGTATATCCACAATATAATTTCTTTAATGTTTTAATTTCTGAAATTTTTACAAGAATAACAAATTAATTCTTTTAAACAATTCAATGATTCTGGGATTTCACTAATATTTGTGTAACAACAATCTAATATTTTTAATGTTTTAATTTCAGGAATTTTTATTAAATTTTTACATAAACAACAATTTAATTCTTCCAAACAATCTAATGTTTCTGGAATTTCATTAATTCTTGTATTTCCACAATTTAATATCTTTAATATTTTAATATTTGGTATTTTTATTAAATTATAACAAGAATAACAATATAAATTTTCCAAACAATTTAATGTTTCTGGGATTTCACTAATATTTATATTCCGACAATATAATATCTTTAATATTTTAATTCCGGGAATTTTTATTAAATTTTCACATCTATCACAATTTAATTCTTCCAAACAATTTAATGTTTCTGGGATTTCACTAATATTTGTGTCCTCACAATATAATTTCTTTAACGTTTTAATTTCTGGTATTGTTCTTAAATTTATACATTTATGACAATTTAATTCTTCCAAACAATTTAATGTTTCTGGGATTTCACTAATTTTTGTTTCACCACAATATAATTTCTTTAATGTTTTTATTTCAGGAATTTTTATTAAATTTTTACAATTATTGCAATTTAATTCTTCCAAACAATTTAATGATTCTGGAATTTCTCTAATATTTGTATTTTCACAATATAAATATAAAAGTGGTTCACAAAAATTTAAATTACTTGTGTAATTATTTTTATTAAAATTTAAATATTTAATATTATTTAAATTTTTTAAACTAAATATTTTTCCATTTGGAATAATTTTATCAGTATTTATATCTAATCTAATTATTTTATTACATTTCCAAAATAAATTCCATTTTTTACAAACTTTTTTTATATTTTTTAAATTGTAAAAAATATTTGGTTGTAAATAATAAATATTTAAATCACAATATATAATGTCAAATATTTCTATAAAATTCATTTATTTGAGGTTGTATTTGTATTTAATTTAAAATTCAATTTTTTTTAAATATTATTATTCAACAATAAAATAAATTATTAAATGTATCAATTAATATATTTTAGATTTTATAACGGTTTAGAAATTATAATATTTTCGTTACAATCTAATTTCTTTAATGTTTTAATTTCGGGAATTTTTATTAAATTTTTACACCAGCGACAATTTAAGTATTCCAAACAATTTAATGTTTCTGGAATTTCACTAACATTTGTATGTACACAATTTAATAATTTTAATGTTTTAATTTCTGGTATTTTTATTAAATTCAAACACCAATTACAATTTAATTCTTCCAAACAATCTAATGTTTCTGGGATTTCAATAATATTTGTATAACTACAATTTAATTTCTTTAATGTTTTAATTTCCGGAATTTTTATTAAATTTTTACATAAACGACAATCTAATTCTTCCAAACAATTTAATGTTTCTGGGATTTCAATAATATTTGTATAACTACAATTTAATTTCTTTAATGTTTTAATTTCCGGAATTTTTATTAAATTTTTACATAAACGACAATCTAATTCTTCCAAACAATTTAATGTTTCTGGGATTTCTCTAATATTTGTATCACCACAATATAATTTCTTTAATGATTTAATTTCAGGAATTTTTATTAAATTTTTACAACCCCCACAATATAATTCTTCCAAACAATTTAATGTTTCTGGAATTTCTCTAATATTTGTATTAAAACAATTTAATTTCTTTATCATTTTAATTTCGGGAATTTTTCTTAAATTTTCACAATTATTACAATATAATTCTTCCAAACAATTTAATGTTTCTGGGATTTCTACAATTTTTGTTAAACTACAATTTAATTTTTTTAATGTTTTAATTTCGAGAATTTTTATTAAATTTCTACATTCATCGCAATCTAATTCTTCCAAACAATTTAATGTTTCTGGAATTTCACTAATATTTGTATTCCAACAATATAATTTCTTTAATGTTTTAATTTCAGGATTTTTTCTTAAATTTTTACAATGACGACAATATAATTCTTCCAAACAATTTAATGTTTCTGGGATTTCACTAATTTTTGTGTAACAACAATCTAATTTTTTTAATGTTTTAATTTCAGGGATTTTTCTTAAATTTTTACAATAAAAACAATTCAATTCTTCCAAACAATCTAATGTTTCTGGAATTTTATTAATTTTTGTATTTCCACAATTTAATATCTTTAATGTTTTAATATTTGGTATTTTTTTTAAATTTTTACAAGAATAACAATATAATTCTTCCAAACAATTTAATGTTTCTGGAATTTCACTAATATTTTTTCCACAATCCAATATATTTAATGTTTTAATTTCGGGGATTTTTCTTAAATTTTCACAATTATTACAATATAATTCTTCCAAATAATTTAATGTTTCTGGGATTTCACTAATATTTGTATTTTCACAACATAAATATAAAAGTGATTCGCATAAATTTAAATCATTCACATAATTATTTTTATTAAAATTTAAATATTTAATATTATTTAAATTTTTTAAACTAAATATTTTTCCATTTGGAATAATTTTATCAGTATTTATATCTAATCTAATTATTTTATCATATATCCAAAATAAATTCCATTTTTTACATATTTTTTTAATATTTCTTAAATTTTGTAAAATATTTGGCTGTAAATAATAAACATTTAATTCCCAATATATTGTATCAAATAATACCTTAAAATCCATTTATTTTAAGTTATATTTATATTTAATTTAAAATTCAATTTTTTTAAATATTATTATTTAACAATATAAAATAAAAATTTAATATTTATATTGCCAAATATTTTTTAATTAAATTTCATAAAAAATAAATTAATCCTTCTAAATAATCTAATTTCACTTTTTAATTTTTTTTTTTGTAAGATATTAAATCTAATTATATTATTTTATTGGTGAAATAAATTTAAGTCTACAAACTTTTTAAATTAACAAATATATTCGATCATAAATGACAAATATTATTATGATTAAATATAATTTAAAATAATAAAATTAGACAGAATGACAGGTGCTATCCAATGATATTTTTGTAGAATTATTAATAAAATTGGTTATATTTTCCTCCAAATTTGTTAAAATTTCTTTTATAGTATAAGAATCAATATTTAATAACATACATTTTTTAATAAATTCTTTTTTATTTTTTTTATATAGTTTGAATGATTTAATTAGTCCCAAATTAAAAACAATATTTAAACATGAATCAAATGAATTTTCAATATCATTTGTCAAGGTGGATATATCTTGTTCTATTTTAAAAATAATTGTTAAATTATGTGCTATTTCTTTCAATAATTTTTTATTTTTGGCATTAACATCTCCTCCTCCTAAAATCCATCCTATAGTTACTGCTAAAATAATTACAGATCCGTATTTTCCTATAATATAATCAATTAATTGATTTTTTTTATATGTTTTTATATTTTTCACTTTTTCTTTATTTTTTTTATTTAATTTAACTCTATCCATATCAGTAGTATTGTTTTCATTTAATTCAATAACATGTTCTTCCGTTATGTTTGCGATAGTTTCGTTTATTAATGATTCTAAAAAATAAAAATTAGTATCACTTATAGGTTTCACAACCATTAAATTTTCAAGAAATGAATTATGTATAATTGTAATTATTAATATAATAAATTTCGTCACATCCTCTTTAATATATTTATCTTTGCTTGTAATAAATTCATTTAAAAAATTTAATAATTCTATACCAGTTGCAGAATGGTATCCGTTAATATCTTTTCCAGATTTTTTAATCCCGTTATTATATATTGTTAATAATATTATTGAAATATACATATTATTTTGCTCTATATAATCGTTCAATGTAGATTTAATATCATCACTTATATTATATGATTTAATTTTTTCCTTAATAAATTTATTAATACTTTTTTTATAATTTATTAATCTACTCATTATAATTTTATATAGAACATAATATATAAAATTAAACGAAAATGCAGGATATAAAAAAAATATATGATAAATATAATATTAAAAAAAATGAAGTAACATTATCATTTTTTGATAAATTTGTATCATTTTCGTTAGATAATATAAAATGTTTTGTTTGTAAGGACAAATACCAATATGATTTATTTACTATATTTTGTTTATTTAAATACAATGAAAAAATAAACTATCTTGGTATTGATATGGAATTTAATAATATTGATAATGAACCACAAAATAAAATAATTGCATTGATACAATTATCATTTTTTTATGGAAAATTTAAATATGTTTGGATTATTAATCCATTTTTAATGTCAAAAAATTCAAAAAAAATATTTGTAGATATGTTATTAAATAATAAATTATACAAAATATTTCATGGTTCAGATTCTCTCGATTTGCCTTTATTATATAAATATATATTACAAAATAATAAAAAAAAAATGATAATTTTTATGCAACATGTTTTTGACACAAGATTTTTATGCGAATTTTATAAAATTTTAATAAATTATATCGATAGAAAATGTTCTTTATATGAAGGATTAATATATTACAAAAGTATTACACAAAAATTATATGCGGAACTCAATAAAAATGAAGAAAAAATTAGTTTGGATTTAAAAACGAATTGGAATATTAAAAATTTAACCTATGAACAAATAAAATATGCTTTTCACGATTCAATACATCTTAAAAAATTTTTTTTTGATATTATTAAACATATTAAAAAAATAACAAACGATTTCTATATAATAAATTTTAACATTTCTTTATTTAGATTTGTTACTATAACCAAATTAGTATTATTTAATGATTTTGATAAAATTAAAAAAAATATTGATGCAATGAATAATTATTTTATTATAAATAAAGGGGATAATATGAGATTAATTGAAATTTATGAAAATATTATAAATAATATTAATATAAATGAAATTAATATTTCCAATTTCTTGAATATAAATTATTTTAAAAAAATATTAAGTATAGTATTAAAATTCATTACTTATTATATAATGACAAAATATTATGTTGTGTATAAAATGAAAAATATAAAACTTGGATGTAAAATAAATTTTAATATAATTATTAATTTAATCAAAAAAACAAAAACTATAAAATTGATTAATTATTTAAATGAACTATACAAAAATATAGAAAAAAATATAATTTCTTTTTATAATATATAATATAATATGGACGGAATGAATTATGAATCAATTGAGGAAGCACATGACGACGCGACTAATGGATCGTATATTGATCCCGTATCAAAAGTATATACTACCTTAGAAGAAGGTGTTTCAGATATAGGACGTGGTGTTGATAATGTTGCAACATATGTTGGACGAAAAACAAAACATTATTGGTATCAAAATCCAATATTATTTATAATAATAATTTTAGTGGTTATTGTTATTATTTATTATATTTATAAAAATTATGGAACAATGTCATCTAAATTTGGATTCGGACAAACACCATACCAATATCAAACATTAAATTATTAAATTAATATGTAAATATCATTACTTGCCCTTGTTAATGCTGTATAAAAACATCGTTTTGCTTCATTTATATTATTATTTTTAAATATGTCATCACTATCAACGAATACATTATTATATGTTGAACCCTGTGCCTTGTGTGTAGTAATAGCAAATCCAAAATTTATATTTGCGAATGGGTCAATAAATGTATTATAAAATTGTTCCCATAATGGTTTAATAATTTCCTTATTAAATCGTTCTTTTTTTTCTCTATTACTTGAAAATAATATTTTTATAATTTGTTTAATAATCAATATTATTCTTATTTTTTCATTTTCATACAATTTAATACTATCATCATGAATTGTCTGGATATAAAATTTTTTTGAATTATCCATTTTTTTTACTAATAGTTTCCAAATTTTGTACGTTTTTTGGATTTTATTAATTTCATTTACCAATGATTTATATTTTGATGATAAATTACGACATCCCCTGAGTTGAGTTATTTGTTCTGGAAATTTGTCATTAATTTTTTTTATAGTTATATTTTCTATTGATGTTTCTAATATCAATAATTGTTCTGAAGTATAAATACATATTTTTTTATTAGATGGACTATTATAATAATCATTTACTATAATAATATCATTGGGTTCATATTTTAATAAATTTTTTTTTTTATCATGTATTATTTCCCTTATTTTCAAATTATATTCATCAGTTTGCTTATTTGTCCACGATAATATAATATTTCCTTTATTTTTTTTAATTTTTTTTAAATATAATTTAAACCATTTTGAACATAATTTATTTTTTCCATCATGTTTATATTGTTTTACTTTGTCACAAATATATCTATTAATTTTTGGTTTTTTATTATCTAATACCCAACTGCGAATATGATTTGAAAATTTATTTACATTTTCGCTTGAATTTCTAACTATAGTTTTTAATGATGATATTTCAATTTCTTTAATCTTATTAACAATATTTTCTAATTCGTTTTTTATATCAATATCAAAAAAATTATTTTTATTTTCATTTTCATATTTAATATCATTTATAGTTTTTGAAAATATTGCTGATGATTTTTCATTAACAGGATTTAATTGTGCCTCATCTCCAACAAAAATTATTTTAATATTATTATTATTTATCGATAATAAATCAATAAGCATATTTAATTGGATCATTGATGATTCATCTATTATAATTAAATTATTTTGTCCCAAATTATTTTTTTTTGTTTTTGTGAAAATTTTTTCCCCTGATATTGAAAAATCATTTTTATAACCTAATAATGCGTGAATAGTCATATAATTTATATTAAATTTTGTATTATCTTCAATACTTATTTCTTCAAATTTTGTTCTTAATACATTAATTGATTTATTTGTTGGTGTTGCAAATATTACATTTTGTATCATTTTATTTCTAAACAAAAAAAATGTTATTTTAGTAATTATAAATGTTTTACCAGTTCCGGGAAATCCATTAATTATATAATATTTTTTATCATTTTTTAAAAATTCAAAAATATCCGCAAAACAATTTATTTGATCTTCTGTGAATGAAAATTTATCATTCATAAATTTATTTTTAATATTTTCAATATTATTAATATCACAATCATTAAATATTTCTTTCAAATAATTATAATTATCATATTTTTCTATTTTGTCCATAACATTTAAAACACCATTAATATTAATAATATTTTTGCAATTTATAAATTTTAAAAGTTTATTATGTTCAATTATATCAATTTTTTTACCTTTTAATGCTTTGTGTGATTTTACAAGTAATTTATCATTATTATCAGCAACAAAAAACATATAATTATTTACATAAATATATTTATATTTAGTTTTTCAATTTTTTTTATAATATCTTTTCAACGAAAAGGTATTATAAAAAATTGAAATTCTAACTATTTGGATATTGTAATGTCATTCTAATATTTCAAAATGGAAATAACTATTATAAAAACATATCATGATAATACTATATTAAAGGAAGAATATGAAGTTGCCAATGAAAAAAGAAATGGAAAATTTACATTATATTATCAAACGGGAACATTACATGCGCAAGGAAATTATATTGATGGAAAATTAGATGGAAAATATATTACTTATTTTGAAGATGGAATTAATATAAAAGAAGATTCTAATTTTAAAAATGGATTATTAGATGGTGTATATATTGGAAAATATGAAAATGGTACTCTTAAGAAACGATGCAATTATGTTGATGGAAACAAACAAGGAGAAGAAATAGAATATGACGAAAATGGAAAAATTCAATTTAAATGTAACTATTTGAATGATAAAAAAGAAGGAGTGGCATTACGTTATCATAAAGGAACAGACAATATAATGGAAGAAATTCCTTATAAAAATGGTTTAAAACATGGTATGTGTATATCTTATTGCAAAAATGGAAAAATTCAATTTAAATATAACTATTTGAATGATAAAAAAGAAGGAATGTCATTACATTATTATGGGGGAACAGACAATATAATGGAAGAATTCTCTTATATAAATAATTTATTCAATGGTATGTACAAATATTATTATGCAAATGGAAAAATTAAAGAAACCAGGGAATATGTAAATGGAAAAAAACATGGTTTAAATAAAATGTATGGAGTGGATGAAAATTTAACAAAAGAAACATTTTATTATGAAAATAAAAAAGAAGGAACGGAAATAATATATAACTCTTCCGGAATAAAACAAATTGTATATTCATATAGAAATGATTTATTAAATGGAGATTATAAAATATATTATGAAAATGGAAATCTTAAGGAAGAAGGAAATTATTCGAATAATTTAAAAGATGGTGTAATAAAAATATATTATGAAAATGGAAATTTAAAAGAAATATTATCTTTTGACAAAGGCAAAAAAAAAGAAAAACACATAATATATAATCTTGACGGGTCACCCAAATCAGAAATTACATATTCAAATTATGACGCACAATATGTTGATTGTGTTGTACAAGAAACTATAACATATGATTATTTAAATAATAAAATAATCGAGTTATTTATTAATGGAAAAATAATTTCACAAACAAATTTTAATTCAAAAACAGGAAATATTCTTTCCAACACAATTTACAGCACAAATTATAATAAGGCTATTCCTTTGTACACGTTAAACTATAAAGATAACAAATTAAAAGACAAAATAATTCACGATATAAATGATATTATAATTAGAAGTATTTCCTATCATCCCAATGGAAATATTGAAAGTGATACATTATTTAAGGATGGAAAAGAAAATGGATTACGTAAAATTTATTTTGATAACGGGAATATTAAATCAGAATTAAATTATAAAAATGGAAAATTAAATGGGACATCTATTAATTATAATATTAATGGAAAAAAAATCAGGGAATTAACTTATATAGATAATCATATACATCAAGGATTAAATATAGAATATTTTGATAATGGAATGAAAAAAAACGAAATGAATTGGGATATGGGAAAACGTAATGGAGCGTATATTGCATATAATCAAAATAATAATATAGAACTATTATGTAATTATACTAATGATATATTAGATGGTGAATATATTGAAAATTATCTTAATGGAAATTTAAAAAGAAAATCTAATTACATTAAAGGAAAACTTGAGGGATATGTATTAGAATATTATGTAAATGGCAATATAAAATCCAAAATACATTATAAAAATGGATTGATGCACGAAGATTATACAAATGGATTTGGAGATTATAAAAATGGATTAGTGTATTATTGGGAAAATGGAAATGTTCAACAATGTTCCCAATGTATAAATGGAAAAATTAATGGTCGTACTGCTGAATATTATGAAAGTGGTAAAATTAAATTAATCAAATGTAGATTACATGATGATGTACCTTATGACATAAAACTTTGCTTTTATAAAAATGGAAAAACAAAATCATTTGAACGTTATATAAATACTATTGAAGAAATTGTAGAAGGAGAATATAATCATAAAGAATATCACGAAAATGGACAATTATACATAAAATGTAATTACCTCATGGGAAGAAAAGAGGGTAATTTTTACAAATATTTTGATGATGGAAATTTGCATGAAACATATAAATGTGAAAATGGATTAATAAATGGAGAATATAAACAATATTATAAAAATAACATGTTGAGGTTGTCGTGCAATATTTTTTGTGGTAGTCGCGATGGAAAATTTATAAGTTATTATAAAAATGGAAATATTAAAAAAGAATGTAATTATAAAAATGGTAATTTTCATGGAAAATATATCGAAAAATATAATTCAGGGAACATCAAAAATCAATGTGAATATTTTAATGGAAAAAAAAATGGTTATGATATTGAATATTACGAAAATGGAAAAATTATGTGTAGCCAATATTATATTAATGGAATAATAAATGGATATAAATATACATATTATGATAATAAAAATATTTACGAAAAAAGTTACTATATTAATGGAATTGAAAATTATAGCACCATTTATAATTTTGAAGGAATAAAAATAATAGAAAAAAAAATAAATGATGATTTCGATTTTACAACGAATGTAATAAAATATAATAATTTTGGACAATTATATGTTATTAAAAATTATAAAGACTTAAAATTACATGGAAAATATATTAAATATTATGATAATGGAAATATTAATATTTTTTGCAATTATAAAAATGGTAAATTGGATGGCTTTTATAAAAAAAATTATAAAAATGGTAATAAAAAAATTATTTGCACTTATAATAATGGATTTTTAATTGGAAATTATAAGAAATTTTATGAAAATAAAAATATTAAAAAAAATATTAATTATAATTCTCAGGGAGAACTCTCGGGATATTATGAAACATGTTATCAAAATAAAAAGTTAAAGGTAAAAAAAAATTATTCTGCTGGGAAAAAAATATATTCGTTAAAATGGTATAAAAATGGTTATCGTAAAGAATGCGGTTATTTTAATAATGGAATAAAAAGTAAATATGTACTTCTTTATCCGAATTGTTCTATTGCAGAAACACGGATTTATAACAACAATGGCGAAATTAAAAAAAAAAATAAATATTCTTATGATGAATTAAAAATAAATACAAATAAATATGATGATAAATTATTTAATTAATAAAAAAATTTAATTTATTTTCTTATATGAATAGTATATTAGTAATAATTTTTAAATTAAATTTATTTTTATCTATATATTTTAAATTTTTATTAAATTTAATTCTTCCAAACAATTCAATGTTTCGTTATTTTATATTGTTGCAATGCAACAATATAAAATAACATTAACTTAATATATGTCTTGCAAAGCAATACATATTTGAGTTGTTTATGGGATTCCACTAATATTTGTATTAAAACAATTCATTCCCTTTAATAGTTTTAATATTAAGTCGTTCTTGGAATTTCAATAATATTTATAATATTCACAATTTATTTTTTTTAATGTTTTAATATTTGGTTTTTTTATTAAATTTTTACAATAATAACAATCTAATTCTTCCAACAAATCTAATCTTTCGGGAATTACACTAATATTTGTATTTGCACAATCTAATTTTTCCAAACGGTTTAACGTTTCTGGAATTATACTAATATTTGTATTTGCACAATTTAATTCTTCCAAACGATTTAATGTTTCTGGGATTTCGCTTATATTTGTAAAAGCACAATTTAATTTTTTTAATGTTTTTATTTCTGGAATTTTCCTTAATTTTTTACATTCAAAACAAATTAATACTTCTAAATAATTTAATGTTTCTGGAATTTCACTAATATTTGTATTTTTACAATCTAATTTATTCAATGTTTTAATTTCAGGAATTTTCCTTAATTTTTTACATTCATAACAATTTAATACTTCTAAATAATTTAATGTTTCTGGAATTTCACTAATATTTGTGTTCTCGCAATTTAATATTTTTAATGTTTTAATTTCTGGTATTTTTCTTAAATTCTCACAATAAGAACAATCTAATTTTTCCAAACAATCTAATGTTTCTAGAATTTCACTAATATTTGTGTTATGGCAATTTAATTTTTTTAATGTTTTAATTTCAGGAATTTTTATTAAATTTTTACACCATTTACAATTTAATTTTTCCAAACAATTTAATATTTCTGGAATTTCACTAATATTTGTTATATAACAAATTAATTTTTTTAATGTTTTAATTTCTGGAATTTTTATTAAATTTTGACATAGACTGCAATTTAATTTTTTTAATGTTTTAATTTTTGGTATTTTTCTTAAATTCTTACAACAAGAACAATCTAATTTTTTCAAACATTCTAATGTTTTTGGAATTTCTATTAAATTATAACACAGACGGCAATTTAATTCTTCCAAATAATCTAATGTTTTTGGAATTTCTCTAATAGTTGTATTATTACAATTTAATTTTTTTAATGTTTTAATTTCAGGAATTTTTATTAAATTATAACAAGAATTACAATTTAATTCTTCCAAACAATTTAATGTTTCGTTATTTTATTTTGTCGCTTTGCGACAAAATAAAATAGCCTCAATAACTTAATATTGTCGCAAGCGACAATATTAAGTTGTTCCTGGGATTTCACTAATTTTTGTATTTTTACAATATAAATATAAAAGCGATTCGCAAAAATTTAAATCATTTATATAATTATTTCCATTAAAATTTAAATATTTAATATTGTTTAAATTTTTTAAACTAAATATTTTTGTATTTGTTATAATTTTATTAATATTTATACTTAACCTAATTATTTTATTACATTTCCAAAATAAATTCCATTTTTTACATACTTTTTTTACATTTCTTAAATTGTGTATAATATTTGGTTGTAAATAATAAACGTTTAATTCCCAATATATAATATCAAATAGTTCTATAAAATTCATTTATTTTAAAGTATATTTATATTCGATTTAAAATTCAATTTTTAAAATAAATTTATTTTTTATTTTTTCCTTAAAAATAAAAAAATTTTAAAAAACAAATTTCTATAAAATTTTTATTTCAGTTTTTCTTTGAAAATAAAATAAATTAAAAAACAAATTTCTATAAAATTTTTAAAAATAAAATAAAATTAAAAAGTAAATTTATATAAAATGAATTAAAAATAAATTTATATAATATTTTTAAAAACAAAATAAAATTAAAAAGCAAATTTATTTGATATTTTTAAAAAAAATTTATCGATGGTAATTAAATCAAAATAAATTTTAAAAAAACAAAATTTCTATAACATTTTTTATTTTTTCTTTAAAAATAAAATAAAAAATAAATTTCTACAAATTTAAAATTCTACTTAAATCAAATTTATAATGACATATTATTTTTAAAGTTTTAATTTCAGGAATTTCTATTAAATTTCTACATTTCACACAATACAATTCCTCTAAACAAATCAATTCCTCGGGAATTATATATATATTTGTTTCTTGACAATCTAGTATTTTTAATGTTTTAATTTTTGGTATTTTTATTAAATTCTGACAACCACAACAATTCAACACTTCCAAACAATCTAATTCTTCAGGAATTGTACTTATATTTATATGACAGCAATATAATCTTTTTAATGTTTTGATTTTAGGAATATTTAATAAATTATAACAAAAATCACAATATAATTCTTCTAAATTGTGCAATTCTTCAGGAATTTCAACAATATTTGTTTCCGTACAACTTAAATTTTTTAATGTTTTAATTTTTGGAATTCTTTTTAATTTTTTACAAAAATGACAATCTAATTCTTCTAAATAATCAAAATCTTCTTGAATTTTTTCAATATTGATGTCTTCACAAATTAATTTTTTTAATGTTTTAATTTTTGGTATTTTTTTTAATCTATAACATTGTGAACAATTTAATATTTCCAAACAATCTAATTCTTCGGGAATTTTATTAATTTTAGTATATACACATTTTAATTTTTTTAATGTTTTAATTTTTGGTATTTTTTTTAAATTTAAACATTGTGAACAATCCAATTCTTCCAAACAATCTAATTCTTCGGGAATTTCACTAATATTTGTAGATTTACAAAACATATATAATAAATTTTTACAAAAATTTAAATTTTTAATAAAATCATTTTCATTAAAATTTAAATATTTTATATTATCCAAATTTTCCAAATTAAAATTTTTTTTATTCGTATTTATTAAATCGTCATTTATATCTAACCTAATAATTTTATTAAAAATCCAATATTTCTTCCAAGATTTACATACTTTTTTTATATTTCTTAAATTGATAAATATATTTGGTTGCAAATAATATACATTTAAATCATAACCTATTATAACAAATAATTTATTAAAATCCATCGTTTATATATAAATATTTACTTCCATTTATTTTAAATTTCAATTTTTTTTAATAAACTTTTACGTTCTAATAATATCATTTTTTAAATAATAATGTACAAATTTTATTATTTTGTATCACATAAAAAAAATAAAAAATTATTTATTTTATCTCATAAAAATTTTTTAATTTATTTCAAAAATCATTAAAATTACAATATTAACTTTTTATAAATTAAATTAAATATAGTTGATATTTTATTCTTTAACACTTTCATCATCATCCGTTTCTTCATTTTCCGATTCTTCATCTTCTGTTTCTTCATCTTCTGTTTCTTCATCTTCTGTTTCTTCATCTTCTGTTTCTTCATCTTCTGTTTCTTCATCTTCTGTTTCTTCATCTTCTGTTTCTTCATCTTCTAATTCTTCGTCTTCTGATTTTTCGTCTTCTGATTTTTCGTCTTCTGATTTTTCGTCTTCTAATTCTTCGTCTTCTAATTCTTCATTACCCTTTTTATTATCTTTTTTATTATCTTTTTTAATTTTATTTTTTATCTTAGGATTAATTTTTTTTTCATCTTCATTATCGTTTTTCTTTTTAGATTTTTTATTTAATGTATCCATATTAACATTATCATTTTGTTTTATATTATTTTCATTATCATCGAATGAATGGTCGATTTTAATTTTTTCTATATCTATATCTTTTAGATTTGAAACTATATTTGATATACGTAAATAGAATGTTTTAATTGTAGCACCTTCAAAAAATATTTTAAGAGTATTATAAATTGCCCATATATCTAATGATCTTCTTTTATAATGTTTTACATTTTCAACAGCAAAATTTGTGCAACGTGTAATTGTTTTACTTATTAAATAAGAAATAAGATTTAAAGCAGATTTACTTACCGAAATATCATTTCCATATAATGATTCAATATAATTTTTATATTCATTTTCTAAAATAGGTAATTGTTTTATATAATTCATATTTTTATCATAAGAACGTAAGAATGCATAATATGCCAGATATAATTCTTCGTCAGAATTAATTGTATCAACAATTGTTTGTGGAATTATTTTATAAAGTCCGGAAATATCTTTTGTTGTTCTTTCCTTTGCATTTTCTAAAAATTTTTTATATAATATTTCAAAAATAACAATTATCGCATAATGTGGTCCAGGATTTCTAAAATTAATCATTTTTTTATCATCATTTTCTGGATAATGTAATTTAATGTGTTCTTTCATCCATTTTTTACATAAAGATATTCTAAATTTAATTCCAGTTCTTTTTTTAATTTCTTCCTGAGTTAATTGTTTAATTTTCTTATTCTCAACGACTTTTTTTTTCTTATTTTCCTCTTTTTTTTTCTCTTCTAATTTGTTCTTTTTAGAACCAATTGGTATATTCTTTGGAGCCATTATTAATATAAAAAGTTATATATTCTTTATATATAAATTTCAATTTTTATTTTATTTCTATATTTATTAAATAACACAATTTAATCAATAATAGAATTGATTTTTTAATTTACTCCGCTTTAATAATTTGTATATTGATGAAAACAAATTTTTTTCCTTTGTCCAAGATTTTAATTTTTTATATCATATTATAAATATAAATAATGAAAATAAACGGACAATTAATAATGATTTTATTATTGGTAGCAATAATTGGATTAATATTTTATTTTCATGATAAAGTTAAAATAATTTATATTCCAAAAAAAGAAAATATAAAAAAAAATAAAAAAAAAGAAAATAAAAATAGTGATGATGAAGCAGATGACGAAGCGGATGATAATGAAAATTCAAATTATGATGAATTTTCATTATCACAATTATCATCTAATGATTCTAATGATTCTTAAAATTAATTATTTAACACAAACAATGTCACGCTCATTTGCATTTTTATTTAAAGAACAATCAATAGCGACCTCTTTTAATAATTTTTCAAATTTTGAAACAATATTATTTTTTCTTTGAGCCAATTTATATATATATTCATCCACCGTTTCTTTTTCATTTTCATGAACACTTAAATAAATATAAACATTAACAAATCTTTCATCCTTATCTAAATTTTTATGCGAACACATACGTACGGCTCTTCCAATAACTTGTTCCAATCGTTTTTTATTCCAATATGGTTCTAATATATGAACTTGTTTTACTGCCATTAATGAAATGCCTTCCCTAATTGAAGGAGAACCTAATAATATTTTTATTTTATTTCCACTAATATTATTAATATTATTGTAAATTTCTTTTATTTCTTCACGTTTAGAACTTTTTGTGTCACTCGACCATATAGCATATCTTTTAAAACCTTCTTTATATTCATCATAATTTTTATAACCAAATGCATTTAAAACCATAATAAAACTTTTAATGCCACCAAATTCTTTAAAATTTGAAAAAATAAATATTTTTCCTTTAGCGTGTTTTATTTTTTTCATCATTCTAAAAAATTTTGTTGAATACTTTTCTAAATTTTTTCTTATATTTTCGGGTGTTAATGATTCAAAACCTGTTATATTTATTTTTTTATTTGGAAAAACAATATTTGATATCATCCTTGTTCCTATAAAAAAATTATTTGGTAATTCATTCAATTCAGTCCGTTTTTTTCCTATTTTAACATATTCATTATCCATAACAATTTTATATGCATCATATTGGAATTTACTCATATGGCATCTCACATATTTTACATTTAATTTAGGAAATACATATGAAGGAGCACCTCTATAATATGAAATATACCCTTTTAATTTTTCTTTAAATAAATCTTCATTTTTAATATTATATGTCACACGATTATTTTTTCTAAAAACATCAATAAATGTATTGTCAAAATTTTTTCCTGTTGGAAAATCATGATCATTTCTTAATAATTTAATTATTAATCCTAATTCATTTGGTTTATCAAACATTGGTGTTGCAGATAATAAAATTAATTTTAAATCTTTTGCATGACTAATTTTATCTTCTAATGTATTATACCATACACCATCATCAGAAACTAAGTTTTGTATTTCATCAATTATCAAAAGTGAATTGTTTAATTTAATATTATTATTATTTAATTTTTCAATAAATTTATTATATGATAAGATATCATAATACTTATTTATTTTGATATCACTTTTTTCAATTATTTCTTTGTATTCATTTGAACTTGGATGTAATTTTTTTAATAATTCTCTTTCTTTGTTTGTCAAATAATCTCCACATTCACTTCGTAATTCACTTCTATAATTTCCTTTCAATGATGCTGGAACAATAACATAAATTTTTCTTAAATGTTTCCATTTTTCTGCTATCCTGATGCTACTGCATGTTTTTCCCGAGCCTATTTTATGAAATATTAAAATTGAATTGTAATTAGTATGGGGATTTATATATTTCGGTAACATTTTTTGTGGACTCTGTAATTCAAATTTCATTGGAGAACATATTTGTTTAATTGTTTTTTTTATTTTAGGAATATTATATTTAGAATAAATTTTATTTATTTTTTTATAAAAATCCTTGTCAGTTATTTTTGGATATTTCATAAATTATAATTATAAATTAAAAATATATTTTATTTAATAAATCTTCCTCTTCCATAAATTTCTCTTTGTTCATCATTATATTGTCTGAATGGTTGTTGAATGTTATTATTTCTTTTTTCAAAACGATTATTAAATCGTTGTTTAAATCTATGTGGACGAAAATCTTCGCCTGATAATTTTTTTAAAGTGATTTCGCTCCCCTTCCATATTGTCGGGTTTTCATTATTTTTGCCAATGACATATAACATTTTTATTACATCTTTAACATTTATCGAAGGTATATTACTTTTTATCTTTTCCCACATTTGATTATAATATTCTTTATCGAAATTTAAACAATTTGGTTTTATGTCCATTGTTTCTGTTATTTTTTGTATTTCTTCTATGTTAGGAAAATTATCATTTGGTTCATTATCAATATGTTTTTCATAATCTTTGTGTTTCATATTTTTTTTTTTTGAAATATTTAAATTTTCATCTTCAGAATCTTCATGTTCATGTATTTCATCATCTGATAATTGTTTTTTATTTTTATGTTTCTTTATTTTTGGAGGAACCATTTATTATTTGTTTTAGTATTCAATATGTTTAAATTTCAATTTTTTTTATTATAATATATATAATTTGCATCTCTAATTTTTATATGTAACAAATCATAAAATTAATAGATTTTTAATTAAAATAGTCTTTGTATTCTTCTATAAATTTTTCCCATTTTTTTCTTATTTCTTTATTACTCATTATTTTACTTTTATTTTTATAATTTATTAATTGATTACTTATCCATTTACCTAATTTTTTTATATTTTGTTCTTTACTACTTTCTGGAGGACGTTTATTATATTTATTAATATATTTTTTAACTTCTTTTAATGTATTTATCCACACTTCTTTATTTGTCATAAAATATTTTCCATATTCTTCTACAAATTTTTTCCATTTATTTCTTATTTCTTTATTTTTCATTATTTGATTTTTATTTTTATAATTTTTTTGTTGTGTAGAAATCCAATAACCTAATTTTTTTATATTTTGTTTTTTATCATGACATGAAGGGCATTTATTATATTTATCAATATATTTTTTAACTTCTTTAAATCTTTTCTCCCATAATTCTTTATTTGATAGAAAATATTTTTCATAATCTTCAATAAATTTTTCCCATTTATTTCTTATTTCTTTATTATTCATTATAAAACTCTTATTTTTATAATTTTCTTGTTGATGATATATCCATTTACCTAATTTTTTTATATTTTGTTCTTTACTCATACATGATGGGCGTTTATTATATTTATCAATATATTTTTTAACTTCTTTTAATCTTTTTTCCCATATCACTATTCCCCATCTATCACAAATTATTGTTTCGTTATTTTATGTTGTTGCTTTGCAACAACATAAAATAACTCAATAACTTAATATTGTCGCATTGCGACAATATTAAGTTGTTTCAAAATTATTCTCAAATTTACTAAAATCTATTTCTATATTACTATATTTTTCTATATCTTTTACATCAATATTAAATTTTCTATTATTTTCATTTATTTTTTTTCCATCTCTTATAATAAATTCATCTGTTATTCTATCATCTGTTGTTCCTATTGATTTTAATACTGCCTTTATTGTTGTAAAATCATTGTTATCAAATATATTTCCGTTTTTTTCATTAAATTCAACTACGCTTGGTAATAATATATTTCCTAATTTTTTATCCTCGCTTTTTCTCAAACAACGCCCTACACTTTGTATTATATCTATTATCGAAATTTTATTATCAACAAAACATACACAATCAACTTCTTTAATATCTACTCCTTCAGTAAAAATTCTTGCGCTTGATATAATACTAATTTCATCTTTAATAAAATTATTAACTACTTTTTTCCTTTTTTTCATACTTGATTCACCAGTAAGGTAATAACAATTACATTTTATTTTCATTAATTCCATAAAATTTTTCAATAATTTATAAAAATTATTTGCATCCGCGTTAGTATTATTAAAAGTCAATATATGTTTTAATCCATAATCTTTTATACACCTACATACTAAATAAGCACTCATATAATATCTCATTTCTATTTCTTCATCGCATAAATTCTTATCAATAACATATTTATTTTCTTTCAACATTAATTTATAACATTGTTTATTTATTAAAGGACATATAATTTTATAATCACATAATTGTTTATCCTCAATTGCTTTTTTAAGTGAATAAGTATGTATTATATCTCCGTAAATATTTTTATCATCCATTGATAAAATATTTAATTCGTCATCGTCACTTAATTCGTTATTTCCTTTATAAATTTTCTCAGTTGCTGTAGTAAATAATCTTTTTTTTATTTTTAATTTATCACTTAACAAACTTGAAAATGTTCTATTACCATTTCCCACTGTTTTGTGTGCTTCATCATAAATACATATATCTAATTTAATTTTATTTTCAATTAAGACACTACATAATATATCAGATGATTGGTAAGTTGTGATAATAATATATTTATTATTCTTAATCAAAAATTTTTGTATTTCCTTTTTGTTTGTGGTTAAAATTAATCCTGTATCAGGTTGTTCTTTAATTTCCGCATCGGAACCAATTAATAAATATTTACAATTATTTTTCATTTCGCTCCATGTGTTATAAACTTGAGATAACAAATATAAAGAAGGTACTGCAATACAAACGTTATTTAAATTTAATTTTTCATAAATCCAATAACACACCAATGTTTTACCAGTCCCACAAGGCATATATAATCTTCCCTTATCATTATTTTTAAAATAATTAATTGCTTTATTTATTATCTCATTTTGATAATTTCTTGGTTCGAAAATTATTTTTTTATATTTTTCTTTAAATAAATGATTTTTAATTAAAGTGAATGTATTTATTGAAGTTTCTTTTAATGTGTGATATAAAATATTTATAACATTTAGACATTTGTCAATATATTTATTTGGATTGATAGTATTGGAAATAAATATACCTTTTTTAAATTTATTAGAAATACCAAAAGTTAAACCAAAAAATGTACTTAATTCTTTCCAAGATATTTCATTATTAATATTTTTCCTATATTTACATTGTACTGCATAAAATTCATTATCATTTGTTTCTAAAATAATATCAATGCCGATATCTTCATTTGGAATATTTAATTGTTTTATAATATTTAAAGGGACATCATTTAATAACCAAGAATTTTTAATCAAATTATTCCATTTATTATCGAAAAGAAAAAATAATTGACAAAAGTATTCAAAATAATCACCTTTTTTTTTATTTGATAAATTTTTTAATTGTTTATTAAAATCGTCAAATGTTACACATTGTTTTATTATTTTTTTAAACATATCATCCATTATTAATATAATATAGTATATTATATTAATATAATTTCAATTTTTTATATTATTTGTATTTCATAATAAATATATCAATAAATATTTAAATTCAATAGTATTTAATATAAATAAATTAATTCACTTAAGACAACTATTTATAATTTTATACTTTTAATGTCATTTCTATATTTATAAGATTATATTATATTTAATCAAAAAATCATTTAATTGTATTATTGGTATATTTAATTTCTCGGCTTTAATTAATTTTGAACTCTTTTCATTTTTATCTTTATAAATTACTAATGATATATTTTTTGAAATACTTGTTTTTACATTTCCACCTTCATTATTTATAACATTTTCTAATTCTTTATTACGAAATCCTGTAAAAACTATATTTTGGTTTTTAAATTTATTTGTAATTTTTTTTGTTTTCTTTTTGATAGAAATATTATATAATTTTTTTAATTTTTTATAAAATTTTAAAAATTTATAATATCCTTCAACAATTTTTTTTGTTGTTTTTTCATCAAATCCTTTAATATTTAAAATAATATTTCGTAATTCTTTTGGCTCATAAACATTATCGAGAATATTATATTCGTCTGTTATTAATTTTAATTTTCTGCTCCCAATCCCCCTACCAAATAATTGGCTCGCGGACATTAAATTATTTATATCGATGTTATTAAATTTTTCAATTATATTATTATATATTTTATCTATTGATATCTTTCCAAATCCTTCGATATCATATAAATTTTTTCTATTTTTAAATGCTTCTAAAATTTTAAAAATACTATCATAACTATTATCAACCAATTTTTTTATAACACCGATACCGATATTATCTATTCGCATTGTTTTGAAAAAATATTCAATTCTTTTACTAATAACTTCATTATCATGTGTATTATCGAGAATAATATCAACATGTGATTCATTCCATTTATATTTTTCTATAGGCATATCCGCTTTTGTTCCTTTAACAACTTCTAATATATACGGAATTATATCCCCACTCTTTAATATTTTAATTATAGAACATGGACCCAGCATATTATCAACAATATATTTCGCGTTGAACGCGGTCGCATATTTTACTATAGTTCCACCTATTTCAACAGGATTTATTTCTACTTTAGGTTTCAAATATCCATCCTTAGATTTTTGCCATATTACTTTCAAAACCATTGATTCTCTAATTTGGTCATCAAATATCATTTTATATGCAAAAGCATATTTTGGCAATTTTTCGGATATTTTATAAACTTTAGAATTATCAAACACAACAATTCCATCAATATCATATTTACCTTTTTTTCGTCTTAATTCTAATTGTTTATTTAAAATAGATTCATTTATGATATCCAATTTTACGTAATTAACAACATTAAATTTATATTCTTCTAATAATTTCATTTGTTTTGACATTTTATAACGTGGATATAATATTGAATGTGTAACAAATTCAGTTAAATCTAAAACATCAAAATCTAAATTTTTTTTTGCAACAACTAATGAATTTGTTGCAGTTCGTGCATTTGCATATTTATTTTTAATTTTTTCAAAATTTTCTTTGGACATAATTAATTCGCCTCTTACTGACGTATTTTTGGGTAAATTTTTAATCCATTCATCTTTGATTATAAAATTTATTAAATGTGACACATCTTTCCCATAAGTATAATCACCACGTGTATATAATTTAACTTCACCATTATTATTTTTATATAATTGTAATGATGTTCCATCTAATTTATCGCTAATGATATATGGACCATTATATTTTTTCATCCATTGTATTAATTTATTTTTTTCAGGCTTTATTTTTTCTAAACTTGACATAGGAAATGGCAACCTAACAGATTCTTCTTGTTTTAATTTTGTTCCAATTTCTTTTAAAAATTTATTTTTTGGATCTTTTAATTCTAAGTATTCTTTCATTATGTCAAATGTTTCATCAGATATAGGGGATCCTTTTTCTGAATTATAATACAAATATGCAAATCTTCTCAATATTTGTTCTAATTTTTCAATTGGAATATTTTTAACAAATTTGAGAGGATTTTTTTTAATTTTTGCTACAATTTCTTTGAACATTTATTATATAATATTATATTAGTTTAATATAATATTATATAATCAATTTTTTTTATATTAACATTAAAACATAATTTATTTTTTACATATTATATTTTTTCTATTGCATAAATTATCTAATTTTTCTAATTTTTCATTAATGAATGAAATTATTTGTGGATCAAATTGTTTTTTTTCTTTGGTTTTATTCATATCATTATAATTATTTATAAAATCAATTATTGTAGTTACATTATCATCCAAAATTTTACTTTCCATAATATTTTTTTTTATTTGTTCTAAATGAACAATAAAATTATTGATTAATCCTATCTCCATTTTTTAATTTAGTTTTAAATATCATAATATTTAGATTTCAATTTTTTTATAAAATTTACATATTAAATAAAAATACATTTAATATTAATTTTTTATCAAATAAAAAATTAATAAAATTATATATATAATACATTAATCCGAAAAATAAAATTTTTACTAATTATTTTTAATAAAAATTTTCATTACGACTTAACGTATGAAAATTTTATAATCTTATTTATATACATCGTCAATTTTATCAATATCAATGGGTTTTATAATGATTTCTTCTATTAATTCAATTTCTTTTTTATATGAAGAGCCATTGTAATATTTTTGCTTCAATGCGTCATTATTTTTATTAAGGATGTAATCAAATTTTTTACACCAATTTATAGATGGATCAAATTCACTATTTTCTTTTTTTACATTTTTGATACTCAATATTTTCATAATATATATATTAATAATTTATATATTTAAAAAATCAATTTTATAAAAAAAATTACTTTTTACCTTTCTTAGTAGGTGCTTTCTTGCCTGCTGTCTTTTTAGATGGTGCTTTTTTGGATGGTGCTTTTTTAGATACCTTTTTAACTGGTTTTTTTTTCGGTTTCTCGTCTTCAGATTCTTCCTTTTCATCTTCAGATTCTTCTTTTTCATCATCAGATTCTTCTTTTTCGTCATCACTATCATTTTCCATGTCATCACTATCCGATTTTACTTTTTTATTTTCACTTTCATTATTTTTTTTTCCCTTTGGTTTTCCCTTTGGTTTTGGTTCTTCCTCACTATCTGAATCATTATCTAAATCTTTGTCTAAATCATTATCTAAATCATCAGTAGGATTATTATCATTATCAATTGTTAATTTTAAATCAAATTTATCGGCGATAGAATCTATATTTTCATTAGGATGTTCTTCTTTAAAATCATTAATAATCTTTTCTATTTTCTTTTTTTGTTCTTTTACCTTCTCAAAAATCTCAATATATTCATGATGTGCAACTTCTAATTGTTTCTTAAAATCCTTCGTCGGCGAGTTCTTTGATTTTGTTGTTTTTGGCTTTGGCATTTTTAATACTATATTAACCTATACTTTCATATAGTTTAAAATTCAATTTTTTTTACGCATCTCTTATATACATTTATGCACTATATTTCGTTAAAACTTATTCTGGAAGGTATTATTTTGCCTATATAGGCAAATAATAGGAATTGGCGTTTAAATATTAACTTCTTAGATCAACTATAAGTATAAAATATTTTATAGATTGAATTATAATGAAATTTCCTAAATGGATAATATTTACTATAATAATTTTCGTGGCATTTATAATATATAAAATTATATTTTTTGAAAGCAATAATATAAAAAAAAAATATGAAAGAGAAGATAATACAAATGATGATATAATAGTAAATTCAAAATCGTTAATAGAATTACAAGAAAATTAAATTTGCGTTATTATAACTTAATAATTTTATATATAATTTATTAATGGATGATTTTTATTATAGAGTGGTAATGAAAACGAATAAAAATATAAAATTATATAAAACCAGAGATGTTTTTTTTGCAATTCATGAATATTTATCATATTATTATAATTTCCAAAAAAATGGAATGTTAAACAATATTAAACTTAAATTAATACAATTTATCGACAACAAATATCTTTTGGATGATAAAAGATATATAGTTAATGAAAAATTATTCAAAATTAAACAAGATAAATATTACTTTGATAAAGATAGTAGAAAATTTGTCTCTTATTATTTTCCCAATAAAGAAATATTTATACCTAATTTTATTTATGATGAGGGAGAATTTAAGGGATTGTATCCTGAATATATTGAAAGATTAATTAATAAAATTTGTAAATTTGATGGAAAAAACAATACAATTAAAATAATAGAAAATACAACTAAACAAAATGATATTATATCTTCAGTAGAGAATAAAAAAAAAATTGAACAAGAACTTGAAAAATTACAAAATATATATAATGAAGAAAAAAATAAAATTTCTGATATTGAAAAAAATTTAAAAATATCACAAAAAAAGAAAGCAAATATATTGGCAAATATAAATTCAGATAAAAGAATTTCCAAAAAAGAGGAAGAACATAAAGAAGAAACATTAAAAAGATTTTTAAATAATTTAATACCTTATAATAAATACAAATTAGATATTGAAAAAAATCCGAACAATATTATTAATATTCCTCCATTTTTCAAAGATGAATATAAAATATATAAAGAATTGGATGAATCAGGAAATTTAAATAATTTTAAAATGTATTATGAAAAATATAAAAATTTGGAAAAACTAAAACAAATGGAAGAAGAATATGAATGGTATTGTCAAGATAAAAATATACATTTAGAAGAATCTAGTGAAGAATCTAGTATTAATGATGATGAAAGTGAAGATTAATTTTTTTAAAAAATTTGATTAATAATAAATATTTTATTGATTAAAATATTTATTTTAATAAATAAATGTAAAAATAAAAGTTTAATGTGTTATATTTGAATATAATTCATACATCATTTGTTTATTTTTTTTCCAATATTTTTCCTGTAATGAAAAATCTAATAATATATATTTTAAAGCATCATTTTTATTATTAATCCATGAAGGAAATATTTTTTTATCTATAATATTTTTTTCGATATTTTCATATAAATATATATATTCTTCAAATTTTTCCTCATTTAAATTAGTTGGTAATTTATTACAATTTACTTTATCTATCCAAAAATTTAATTGTTTAACATTTTTAACATATTTTGGTATTTTAAAATTATTATTAAAATTATACATTTTTTTAAATATGTATGTTATTTTTTCTATAATATCATTATTTTTTTTTTCTTCAATTATCCATTCTGGGATTAATTTTCTATATATCATATCATATAATCCTGAATATATATTATGTTTGTATTTAAAAAATAAATCATTTGTTTCCCCAGTTATTTTTTTATATATTTCATTAATATCATTTAAATTATCAATATTATTTTTGGAACATAACAAAATAGAAGAATGATTCAAAATAATTTTATTATTTATATAAACATCTCTAAAACATATTTGTTTTGTGGACATATGATATATTTTATAGTTTTTTAAATGTTGTTTCATCATATTGTATTTACCAATTTCTCCTATTATTAATAAATATGTTGGTTGTTTTTTGATAAAATTTTTAAAAATATTACTAAATATATCAATATCGGGATGACTTATAATATATAAAAAATTATTATTATTTGGGGAACAACATTGTGTCAATGAATATTTTTTAACATCAAAAAATAAATTTTTACTTGTTTCGACCCAATCAAATGAATCATATGCTTTAACGCCAATTTCTATATATTTATTCAATAATGCCGATAGTAATCCTGTTCCAGCCATTAATTCTTTTATTTTTTCTATATTCAAAATTTTACATAAAATAACAATAAATAATATTAATTCTCTTGTAGGTAATTCATATATTGCGTTTTGTTTATTACATTCATAACCAATTTTTCCCGTTAATAAATCATATAATAATGCATTATCATAATCCTGTTTTTTTTTATGTATATCAATAATACAATTATTTAATTTATCATATGTTCCATATTCAAATAAAAAATCAACTAATTTTTCTCGTTTATACAAAAAAATATCATACAATTTTTCATATGTTTCTTGTGTATTGTCCATAATTTATTATAATAATATTTCTTTTAAATATTTTTTTGCTAATTTATCCGCTTTATTATTATATTTATATTTGAACCATTGTTTGTCTGTTAAATTATTTTTTTTAACATGACTTTTAACATATTTTAATATTATATTATATTTTTTAACTAAAAAATATAATTTTTTAATAATATTAAAATATTTTATATTCTCTTTTTTTGTTTTTTCCCATGTTTCAAACCATTTAGTAATACAATTAATAACATATTTACTATCTAAATATACTATAATTTTATCACTAATTTTTAATCCTTTTTTAATACCGAGAAAACACGCATATAGTTCTGCTTTTTGATTTGTCATATTGGTAAAATGTTTAGATATATTATGTTGTTTATTTTTATAATAATAAACTCCAACGCCTCCATGCCAAATATTATTAATTTTTTTAGATGAACCATCCGTAAAAATTATCATTATATTATTCGTTATAATATTATATTATTTATATATTATTATATTATGCAAGAAATAAATGGAAATGTATTTCCGTCAGAACCTTTAGAAATTATAAATAATTATGTATTATTAAAACCATTAGGATCTGGTGCTTTTTCAATAGTATGGTTAGTATATTCCATAAAATTTAAAAAATATGTTGCATTAAAAATACATCATGCACACGAATACGACGAAGGAATAAATGAATTTAAAATATTTGAACAATTTGCTTGTATAAAAACACAATATATTATAAAATTATTAGATAAATTTGTATATATAAATAATAATGGGAAACATGTTTGTTTTGTGATGGAATTAATGCAGTATTCATTAGTTGAAATAATAAATAATAAAAATATAGTTTTGACGGATAATATTATTAAAAAAATAATTTTACAATTATCTGAAGCATTATATGAAATTCATAAATTAGGTTTCATACATACTGATATTAAACCGGAAAATATTTTGATAAAAGGAACAAATGATAATATAAATAAAATAATTAACATTTTCAACAAATATATTAATTTGTTTGATAATAAAAAAAAAAGAAAAAAATTTAAAAATTTGAAAAATCAAATTATTTTAGAATTAATTGATGACACTGATAAAAATCTTTCAGAAATAGAAGATTCCGTAGAATACAAATCATTTAATTCTAATAGTTACGATTCGTCCGATGACGAATCGATATTAGAATATGATAGAGATGATTTATTATCATTTGAATCATTGTCATTGTGTGATGAAGAAAAAAAAATAAAAATTACTTTAAATAATATTGAAATTCGTTTGGCTGATTTTGGAAGATGTATAAAAGAGGCAGACAAAACAAAAACTGTCCAAACTCGTTATTATAGAGCTCCCGAAGTTATATTGAAACATGACTATAATAATAAAATTGATATTTGGTCAATTGGATGTATATTATATGAATTAATAACACATAAATTATTATTTGACCCAAAAAAAACTAATCGTTTATCAACTGACCGAATTCATCTTTATGATATTTATAAAAAAACAGGAGACCGATTTAATAAAGAAATTATATCAACGAGTATTAAAAAATATTATTTTTTCCATGAAAATGAACAATTAAAAGGATTTAATGACATCCCTTATGAACCTATTTTCCCACATATTAATAATACATTATTCTTAAATTTATTAAATGGAATGTTAAAAATAAACTATCATGAAAGAACGTCTGCCAATGATATTATCTCCGTTATTGCGAAAAAAAATAATTCCAATAATCTAATATCATAACCAATTACTTATTTTACAACCCTCTTTTTCACCCAAATTTATTTTACTTAATTTGGGTTCTTCTTCCGGTAGTTTAAATTTTTTACTGGTTTTACTAATTTTTTCACTCATCAAATCATAATGTCGCATTTGTTTTCTCGTCATTTCTTCAAATGATGAGGATTTATTTACTATAAGTTTCATGTAAAAAGTATATACCAATAGATTATCCAGACATTTGGAATTTCAATTTTTTATAATATCTTTTCTTCGAAAAGATATTATAAAAAATTCTAATTAAGCTATTAAATAAATAATTGTAACACAATTATTTATTTGATAGCGAAATTTCAATTTTTTATAAAGTACTAACTTTGTTTGTATTTTATAAAAACGTTTAATTAGAACTTTTCTGGAAATCTATGATTTCTATAAAAGTTGAAATTTCAATTTTTTATAATATATCGTTTCAAAGAAAAGATATATTATAAAAAATTTTAATTAATCCATTATTTTTTATGTTGTTGCAAAGCAACAACATAAAATAAATCTCGCTTTGCAAAATATATTATTGTTAATAATAATAATTAAAAAAAAAAATTGAATTTTAAATTAAATATAAATATAACTTAAAATAAATGGATTTTATAGACTTATATGATATTATATATTGGGAATTAAATGTTTATTATCTACAACCAAATATTTTTTACAACCTAAGAAATATAAGAAAAGTTTGCAAAAAATGGAATTTATTTTGGACATATAATAGAATAATTAGATTAGATATATGTACTAATAAAATTATTCCAAATAAAAAAATATTTAGTTTAAAAAATTTAAATAATATGAAATATTTAAATTTTAATGGGAACAATTATATAAGTGATTTAAATTTATGTGATTCACTTTTGTATTTATATTGTATATATACAAAAATTAGCGAAATCCCAGAAACATTAAATTATTTAGAAGAATTAAATTGTAATTATTGCAAAAATTTAATAAAAATTCCTGAAATTAAAACATTAAAAAAATTAGATTGTTATAATACAAAAATTAGCGAAATCCCAGAAACATTAAATTATTTAGAAGAATTAAATTGTTCTTATTGCAAAAATTTAATAAAAATTCCTGAAATTAAAACATTAAAAAAATTAATTTGTTGGGATACAAAAATTAGCGAAATCCCAGAAACATTAAATTATTTAGAAGAATTAAATTGTTCTTATTGCAAAAATTTAATAAAAATTCCTGAAATTAAAACATTAAAAAAATTAGATTGTTATAATACAAATATTAGTGAAATCCCAGGAACAACTTAATATTGTCGCAAGCGACAATATTAAGTTATTGAGGCTATTTTATTTTGTCGCAAAGCGACAAAATAAAATAACGAAACATTAAATTGTTTGGAAGAATTAATTTGTTATTCTTGTGTAAATTTAATAAAAATTCCTGAAATTAAAACATTAAAGAAATTAGATTGTAGTTCTACAAATATTAGTGAAATTCCAGAAACATTAGATTATTTGGAAGAATTAATTTGTTCTTGGTGTAAAAATTTAAGAAAAATTCCTGAAATTAAAACATTAAAGAAATTGAATTGTCAATATACAAAAATTAGAAAAATTTCAAAAACATTAAATTATTTAGAAGAATTAAATTGTAGATATTGTGAAAATTTAAGAAAAATTCCTGAAATAAAAACATTAAAAAAATTAAATTGTGCAAATACAAATATTAGTGAAATCCCAGAAACATTAAATTGTTTGGAAGAATTAATTTGTTATGAATGTATAAATTTAATAAAAATTCCTGAAATCAAAACATTTAAGAAACTATATTGTGGTTCTACAAAAATAAGTGAAATCCCAGAAACATTAAATTATTTGGAAGAATTAGATTGTTATTTTTGTAAAAAATTAAGAAAAATTCCTGAAATCAAAACATTAATGAAATTATATTGTAGAAAAACGAATATAAATAAAATCCCAGAAACATTAAATTGTTTGGGAGAATTAAATTGTTCTTCATGTAAAAATTTAATTAAAATTCCTGAAATAAAAACATTAAAAATATTAGATTGCCACAACACAAATATTAGTGAAATCCCAAAAACATTAAATTGTTTGGAAGAATTAAATTGTTATAAATGTGAAAATTTAATAAAAATTCCTAAAATTAACACATTAAAGAAATTAAATTGTAATACAAATATTAATAAAATTCCAAAAACAACTTAAATATGTGTCTTGTTTCAACATATTTAAGTTGTTGAGACTATTTTATTTTGTCGCGAAGCAACAACATAAAATAACGAAACAACATTTTTAGTGCATTGCACCAAAAATGTTATTGAGTTATTTAATTTTATCCGCGTAGCGGATAAAATTAAATAACGAAACATTAAATTGTTAGGAAGAATTTAATTGTTGAATTGTATGCTAAATAAATGAATATAATTGTCGAGTGTTAATTCGGATTTAAAAAATTATTAAGGATATAAATTAATCACTTTAAAGAAAAATTAAAATTGTATTTTAAAATTTTTAAATATAATATAATATATATGAATAATTGTTTATCATATAATTACAATGATGATGCTATAATTAATGCGGAAGGGCAATTAATTGAAAATAAAGATATAAACGAGAATTTATGGGGAAAACATAATAATATAAAATTAGTTGAATCGGATAATCCATGGTTTGTTTTATACGATAAAAATACAAAAATAGATGAATATAAAAAACCAACATTTATTAATGTAGGCGATAAAGGATATGATTATGGAATAGTTGAACAATTTAATCAATATGATGATGATGATGAAGGCGATTATACAAATCAATATTTATTTTTTGTGATATTGATTGTTATATTATTATTATTGAAATTATTTTTATAATTAAGATTATTAATTAAGTGCTCGCGTTTTTCTAGTAATTTCTATTGGTTTCGGTTTTTCTCGTTTTAATGTTTCTTTAATAAATAATGTTCTATTAAGTTCTATCATTGGTAAAAATTTAATATAATTATTATTATATAAATATGTTAATGGATCTAAAATATAATAATCATTATCAAATGGATTATTTATTTTAAAATATCTATTCATTTTTTCAACTAATATATCTACAAGGTAACAATGATGTTCGCACAACCATAAATAAAAATTAGCCAATTTATCTTCCATTCCTGTTCTAATATATATTTTATACAATTGAAATAATTCGTCCTGATCATCTTGTTTTAATATTATTTTTGAACTAATTTTATATAATTCATCTAATGAAGTGTATAAGAATCCGGTTTTAATTTCTGGAATTGTATAACGTTTTTCATTTTTTTTAAGATAATTATAAAAATCATTGCAATAATGTCCTCCATATACTTTATTTTCAATAATTTGATTTTTATTCAAATTATTTCGTTCTATATAATCACAGGAAATATATTGCAGATATATTAATATAATATTAATTCCAAAATAATAAGAAATAGACGTTATTAGATTTAAAAAATCATCACTATTAATAAATTCATTATTTATTGATAACGAATATCTCATATAAAAATTTATTTGAGTAGTGTTAATTTCTTCGGAATTTTTTCCTAATTCTATCATAAATAAAATACTATCATTTTGTATTGCGTACATAATATATCCTTTTTTTGTGGTTAAAGCATAATAATCATAATATGCACCAGTACTATCAAATGTGTCAATTATAACTGGTATGGTAATGTTATTTAATTTTATTTCGAATTGGTTTATATCACGTGCATAAATATCTATAAATTTCTCTAATTTTGTTTCCAAATCATAATTATCATATTTTTCTAAATTTAAAAAATCTATATATTTTATATTTGGTTTTTTTTTATTTTTAAATGAAATATTTTCTCTCCCAATATATGCAAATTCATATCGTGTATTAATATTTTGTCCAAAATTTTCGTCAGTATGATAATATATTACATTTTTATCCTTTCTTACTAATTTAAATTGTGACATTGGTGGAAATATAATTTCTTCCTCATATGGAAAATGTGAATATGTTTCCATACATAAAGCAACGCCAATAATATTTTTAGGAATTCTTATTTTAATAAGTATTGTTCCGAATTTATAAGAACTTGCCTTATAAAAAGGATCTCTTGTAGTGCTCATAAATCCATATTCAGTAAATATGTCATTGATTTTTAAATCTGATATATATGAATCATTATTTACGAATCTATACAATATGTAATCTTTATCAAATGCAGGAGCATTTATTATTAAATTATTCATGGATAATGTTATATTTTCAATTAATTCATTTTTGAATATGTAAGTTTCTTGTGTTCTTAAATAATGATTTATTAAAGAACTTCCCATAAAAGAATAATATTGTATCAACCCAATTTTATTTTCATTTATTATATGATTTTGATGTGCTATTATAATTTTTCTACTAATATCATTTTCTATTATTTTTTCACATAATGAATATAATTTTTTTTTATCATAATAAATATTACTAATTTTTATTAAATCCATATTTAATCCCAAATTAATAATTTCACTTCTTTTATAATATGGTTCTATATGTTTCATATAATTAATAAATGATGGACGCATACATGTTGTTAATGATTTGCTTAAGGGATCATATTCATAAAAAAAATGTAAATATACATCAAATAATTTTTTGATATTAAATGATTTCATAAATTTTAACATTAATTTATATTTTGTAACTTTTGTATATAAATTAAAATCATTTTGTAATTTTTGATATTTAACTTCATCATTTTTTAGAAGAGCATTTTTAATTGCAATTATTAATTCTTCTTTATTTATTTTATTTAAAATATTTTTATTTTTATTATATTTATTAATTATTTTAATTATTAAATTTTTACCTAAAAATCTATAATGATATTTTACGACACGTGTATAAACATTTTCTTTTTGAATTAAATATAAATTATCATGATAAATTTCATATAATGGCATCAGATAATTAAGATTTGAAATATTATTTTTTTGTGTTTCATAAATGTTATCAACATTATCATCCCAAAATTCATTTTTATTTTTTTGTATAATTTTTTTTGTTGGAAAAATATATTCCTGAAAATATAATTTTGTAATAGCATCATCTGAATTTGTTTCAATAAATTGTTTTTTTATTTCATTATATAATATAACATTTGTCATATTATAATTCAAATATATAAAAAACTTATAAATTAAATTCAAACATCATTAGTATCTATAAATTGTATCCCTTTTATAAACATACTATCATATTCATATCCATGCGATTTAAAATATCCTAATAGATTTTTTTTTGGTAATATTTTCATAGAAGGATATGAACATTTAAACCATTCTTGAAACCATTTATAAACTTCACTAATTTTTTCTTTTGATTCTTCTTTTTCTATTAATGTTTCATGTATAAATTCTAAATACATATCATTATCACGTTTATAATTTTCTGTATGTTCTATTACTTTTTTTGGTTCTTTTAATCCTTCCTTTTTATATTTAATATAATATTTTTTTAATAATAGCCACATAAATGCTTGTTTCCATGTTTCAAAATTATCAACTAATGTGTCATTTCGTTTAAATATGTATTCATAGGGTTTCCCTTTCGATTTTAATTCATTCATTTTTTCTTTTTCTTTATGATATTCTTCTTTTTTAATAAATTTCGAAGACCATGAAATGACACGTGTTCTTCTCCATGTTCCTCCGTCTCCTCCAAAAGGAATTTCTGGTAAATCATTACAACTGACAATAATTTTAAATTGTGGCGTATAAGTAAAAGGTTCTTTATATAATCCTCTTGCTTGTATTTCATCACAACCTGTTAATTCTTTCATTCTTCCCAATTGTATATTATCATCTTTTTCCGGCTCATTTAATGCAATAAAACGTACGCCTTGTTTATTAGCAAGTTCAGGGGTTGCACTTGATGATTTTGCTTGTTTTTGTGTTATAATTGTTGCGGGCAATGTACTAAAATATTTTCCAAATGTTTTGCTTATTAATTTTGTAGTAGCACCCTTACCATTAGCACCCGAACCGGTCCAAATAATAAATAATTGATCCCTATTATATCCGTCTAGATAACTTGCAATCAAAGTTAATAAATAGTTTCTCATTTGATTTTCTGGTTGTACCTGTTTAAAAAATTTATTTATGTCGTCAAACACATCTTCATCACCTTTAAATTCAAAATATTTGTAACCTGTTGATAATGTTATCATATCATCAGGAACACCATTTCTAAATGTATTAGTGGATAAATCGTACACTCCATTTTCAAATCCTAATAAATTTACATTACTATCAAATTTTTCTAAAACATTAATATCACGATCTTTTTCAGCAAATATATTTGCGCATTCTTCAATAATTTGTCTTTTAAATGGTGTTGAATCCAATTGTTTTATTATACTTGATAACATTTTTCCGGTGTCTTCAATTTTTTGTCTATTTTTATCTGCATCTTTAGCTGTTAATCTATTATAATTATCCGCTGTCAATTTATAAAATATTGTTTTAAATTCTTTAGAAATTAAATTAGATAATGTGTATCCTTTTTCGACACGATTCCATTTATTACCATAAAATTGGTACCATTCTTGATTTTTTAAAGAAGTACATTTGAAAATATCTTTATACATTTCAAATAATATTTCTGCTATTTGTCTATGTGAACATATATTTCCAGTTTCTAAAATATCAATAAAATTTTCCTTAATTATATTAATATATTTTTCTGCATTGTCTTGTCTTGCCCACCATCTTAATGATGCTATTGTTAATCCGTTATCTTTTGAGTTATCCCAAAGTTTTTTACATGCTTTTTCATCATATTTATCACTTTTTTTTGAAAATTCCAACCAGTCCAGATATAAATCACTACTTATATTATGTAAAGCCCATCCAACACTAATCCATTCATCGTAATTTTCACTTCTATGTTGTGATAAAATTGTTATTAATTTTCTCGCCATTGATACATCCGTATTATTTAATTGCATATTAATTTTATTTTGGACTGAAACACCTAATTTATAAGCAATTGAATTTGTTATGTCATTATTATTTTTTTCAGATTTAATATTTTTTTCTTTTTTTTCATTTTTTTCATCACGCACATCTTCTTTATTTTTATGTTGTTTATTGCAATATTTATTTGTAATTTCAGTAATTTTTTTTTTAAAATTATCATTATCATAGTTTTTTTTATAATTTAATCGTTCCATATAATCATATTGTCTTACTGAAAATAAATCTATTAATTCTTCATCACGATAATAATATGGAACGTTTTCCTGTTTGACATTTTTTAAATAATTATAATATATTTGTGTAAGAACATATGGATCATTATTTGGTTTTTTAGAGCCATACATCATCCATCCATTTCTTGATATAACTGAAGGATCTACAATTTCATCAATACTATTAATTAATGGTAATTCCGAAAAAATATTTGTTTTTATTATTTTTTTTTTAATTTTATCAAACAAAAAATAACGTTCTTCTGTTGTTACAGGACAATGAACAAATATATGAAATCCATCCTTATAATATTCATTTAATTCACCATCCTGCATACATTTCTTAAAATGGGATGGTTTTTCTTTCTCAAGAACAAATAACATTGGGTCATTATCATCTATATCAAAATATTTATTAAAACAATTATTAATAATTCTAATAATATTATTGATATCATTATTAGAATATTGTCTATTTTTATTTGTTTTACTAAATTTAAAATCAATATCAAAACAAAATGGTCCAATATCCGTTTGCCTTTCTATTACGGATAAATCATATACTTTATCACTAAATACTTTTTTATATAATTCTTTAAATTTCCATTCATCTTCATCAATTATATGATAAGAACCTTTAATATCATCCCCCATCGTAGTATGCGTTATTTCTAATCCTTTTTTGTCTTTTGGAATGCGGTGATTCTGTAAAAAGGTTATAAAATTCCTATAATTATTTTTGATTCGATTTGAAGTTTCATTATTTCTCATTATTTAATACTATTATATTTAATTTTTATATAAAATTTTTTTCAATTTTTTTAAAATTCTTAAAAAATATATATATCGACTAAATAATATATGAAAAATTATTATCATATACAATAATTTTTCAAAACATTCTAAATGGTTCGAGATAAATCCATTATATATTTTTATTTGGTATCCCGTTATTCTTTTATATTTCTTATGCTATTATTTAAAATAACAAAGCGAATTTAAATATTTATGTTTTTAACAATATGATATTTTAATTTCGGAATAATTTTTCCGTTTTTCATATTACAAAAAATATACTTTTTTAAATTTTTACATCCAAACGATTTAATCTTTCCAAACAATTTAATGTTTTGTTATTTTATGTTGTTACAAAGCAACAACATAAAATAACTTGATATTGTTGCAATGCGACAATATTAAATTGTTTCCGTGATTTCACTAATTTTTGTACTTTCACAATTTAAATTTTTTAATATTTTTATTTCAGGAATTTTTATTAAATTATCACAATTCCAACAATTTAATTCTTCCAAACAATTCAATGATTCTGGAATTTCACTAATATTTGTACCAGAACAATTTAAATTTTTTAATGTTTTTATTTCAGAAATTTTTATTAAATTATCACAAAAAGAACAATTTAATTCTTCCAAATAATATAATATTTCTGGAATTTCATTTATATTTGTATTTCTACAATTTAATTTCTTTAATGTTTTTATTTCAGGAATTTTTATTAAATTATCACAAAAAGAACAATTTAATTCTTCCAAATAATATAATATTTCTGGAATTTCATTTATATTTGTATTTCTACAATTTAATTTCTTTATTGTTTTAATTTCAGGAATTTTTCTTAGATTTTGACAATTATTACAACCTAATTCTTCCAAATAATTTAATATTTCAGGGATTTCATTAATATTTGTAAAAGAACAATATAATTTTTTTAATGTTTTTATTTCAGGAATTTTTCTTAGATTTTGACAATTATTACAACCTAATTCTTCCAAATAATTTAATATTTCAGGGATTTCATTAATATTTGTAAAAGAACAATATAATTTTTTTAATGTTTTAATTTCAGGAATTTTTATTAAATTTACACAACAACAACAAAATAATTCTTCCAAACAATTTAATGTTTCTGGGATTTCACTAATATACGTACCTCCACAATCTAATTTCTTTAATGTTTTAATTTCTGGAATTTTTATTAAATTATAACATTGATTACAATTTAATACTTCCAAACAATTTAATGTTTCTGGAATTTCACTAATTTTTGTATTTGCGCAATTTAATATCTTTAATGTTTTAATTTCGGGATTTTTTCTTAAATTATAACATTCAGAACAATTTAATTCTTCCAAACAATTTAATGTTTCTGGGATTTCACTAATAGATATATTTTGACAATCTAATTTTTTCAATGTTTTGATTTCTGGAATTTTTATTAAATTTTTACACCAACGACAATTTAATTCTTCCAAACAATTTAATGTTTCTGGGATTTCACTAATAGATATATTTTGACAATCTAATTTTTTCAATGTTTTGATTTCTGGAATTTTTCTTAATTTATAACAAAAATTACAATTTAATTCTTCCAAACAATTTAATGTTTCTGGAATTTCACTTATATTTGTATGAGAACAAATTAAATTCTTTAATGTTTTAATTTCAGGAATTTTTCTTAAATTATAACAAGAATTACAATTTAATTCTTCCAAACAATCTAATGTTTCTGGGATTTCACTAATATTTGTATTCCAACAACATAATATCTTTAATGTTTTAATTTCTGGAATTTTTATTAAATTTACACATGAAATACAATTTAATTCTTCCAAACAATTTAATGTTTCTGGGATTTCACTAACATTTGTTCCACTACAATTTAATTTATTTAATGTTTTAATTTCTGGAATTTTTCTTAAATTTTGACACCAAGAACAAATTAATTCCTCCAAACAATCTAATGTTTCTGGAATTTCAATAATATTATATTCTTCGCAATGTAAATATAAAAGTGTTTCGCAAAAATTTAAATCACTTATATTATTATTTTTGTTAAAATTTAAATATTTAATATTATTTAAATTTTTTAAACTAAATATTTTTCTATTTGGAATAATTTTATCATTATTTATATCTAATCTAATTATTTTATTATATGTCCAAAATAAATTCCATTTTTTACAAACTTTTTTAATATTTCTTAAATTGTATAAAATATCTGGTTGTAGATAATAAACGTTTAATTCCCGATATATAATATCAAATAATCCTATAAAATCCATTTATTTTAAATTATATTTATATTCAATTTAAAATTCAATTTTTTAAAATTAAATCATTATTTAAATAATAAAATAAATTATTAAAAATCTATTGATGGGATTTCATTAATATTTGTTCAATGACAAACGATTTTTTTTAATGTTGTTGCTTTGCAATAACATAAAATAGCCTCAATAATTAAAATATAAAAGTGATTCACAAAAATTTAAATCATTTATATAATTATTTCCATTAAAATTTAAATATTTAATATTATTTAAATTTTTTAAACTAAATATTTTTTCATTTGATATAATTTCATTAGTATTTATATTTAATCTAATTATTTTATTAAATTCTAAAAATAAATTCTATTTTTTACATATCTTTTATATTTCTCAAATTATATAAAATATTTGGTTGTAAATAATAAACATTTAATTTCCAATACATTATATCAAATAGTTTTGTAAAATCCATTTATTTTAAATTATATTTATATCTAATTTAAAATTCATTTTTTTATATTTCTTTGACAAAATAAAATATTATACCTATTTAGTAATAAAATTTTATTTTTTTTAAATTATAAAATACTATTTATTTTCATTTTTATATAAAAATTTCTTTCAATGTAAATTTTTTAAAATTTATATTTCATTCGGATGTATTATAACATCATATTTTTTCAATAATTCCATCATGATTTCTATCGGATAAAATGATAATCCTTTCATAAATGATGTTAATAAAATTTGTGAAAATCCTGATACATAAATCGTTCCAAAATCACTCATTGTTACGGGAAATCCTGGTGTTTCAGATGATCCCAAATTCCAAAATATTAATTTTGGTAATAATCTATTGTTTTCACTATATTTTCTTTTAATATTTTCATATAATGTTTTTTCTGGCATTTTTGATGCACAATTAAATTGCATGTCAGTAAATATAAAAATCATCTTTGGAATATTTTCATTCGTTGTGTTTTCCAATATCAAATCAAATACTTTTTCTAAATCTGTTGACATACCCCATCCAATATATTTAATTTCATTAAATTTATCATATAAACTTGTTTTTGTAATTTCACATAATGTTGGGTTTGTATCGAATGTTATAACTTTATTATGGAATTCTCCAATTGCTAATTCTGCTGTTATTAATCCCAATGATATTGCAACTTTTAGCGGTAATCCATCATTTGATGTCATTGACCCCGAAACATCAACAACTGAAATTGCATTAATATTTCCTTCCCTTTTAAGTTCATCAATTATTTTATTCCATTGCATTTCGATTATTTCGTCAACATCATTCCCTTTATAATAATGGTCGACCAGTTCATGTGGATGTATCCCCTTAACATTAATTTTTTCTTTTCCTGTTGCAACATTTGTTAAAAATTCTGTAAATCTTTCTCCTTGATGACGCGCGAATGCACCCTCGCATTTTTCGTCAATTGTTTTATTTTTATTATATTTTCTTACATTTTTTCTTCCATATAATTTCATAGCCTTTGATGGAACATGTGAAAAATTGATTTCATCCCATTTATTTTTACACATTAATGTTTCAACAACATTTAATTTATCCATATTTTTTTTAATCATTAATCTATAATCTTTTTCTTTTGTTGATGAATTAGGAAACAATAAATTAATTAATTTATAAAATGATTTAGATTTTGTATGTTCACGGGGTGCCCATTTAGATGCCAAACTGGGATGGTCTTTATTTTCATCTTCTTTTAATTGTTCTGCTAAAATTGATAACTCAAAATTTACATCCATATTTTCCGTCTCATAATCGCTCATAATTAATAAATCATCAAATCTTCCATAATTTATTAAATTTTTAAGATTTAATTTATATGTTTCTGGATAATGTTCTTTTAATTCTTTTAATAAAATAAATGATACATCTTTTTCTCCTTTTCCCGTCCTTATATCACGAGTTTGAAAAATAATTTTAACGGCAATTTCTGGTGATTCTTTCCATGCACTATGAAATAATGGGATAATTAATTCTTCTTTTGCATTTCTTACCAATTTGATAAACAAATCTAAAGCAAATGAATTCGTTGTATCATATGCTTCAGCACCATTTTCAGTTTTATTAAAAATGGTTTTATTTTTTGCTTCTGTAATTTTTTTAATATAATTATTTGGAAACAAATCACAATCTTCATTTCCGCCAATAAATGTTTCACAACCTTCTATAACCCAAGTATTGGTTTCTTCCATTATTAATAATCTATTAATTTGTTTTTATATATATTTATAATAATTTAATAAATTATTATAACAATAATTGAAATAATTTAAATTCAAATAATAAGATGGAGATTAAAAAAATTAGAATATTTTAGTTATAATATCAATAAGAAAGTAATTACATGTAATAATAAAACGGAATTATTATTAAAAATTATATTTGATATATTATTAAAAATTGCTGTATGAATTTTTACAAAATCCAAAAGTTTTATATTATCAAAAATTGCTGTATGAATTTTTACAAAATTCAAAAAGTTTAATCATATTATTAAAAATTGCTGTATGAATTTTTACAAAATCCAAAAGTTTTATATTATCAAAAATTGCTGTTTGGATTTTTACAAAATTCAAAAAGTTTAATCATATTATTAAAAATTGTGGCGTGAATTTTCCATAAAATTCAATATTTATGGTAAATTACATAATCTATAATATATATTAAAATTTGATTATAAACGCAGATTTATTTCTGTGAATAACGTGGTAATGTTAAATCTCTATCATTTAATTGGGGGATACAATATGTGGCGTTGTCTTTTGATTGTAATTTAGTATTTACCGAAAAATTCCAAAATATATGTTCTTGGGGATTTTTATTTAAATTATAAAATCTATTTATAGGAATACCGCGCATCATTGCCACAGGCATATTGAGACGAGAATATGAAGGTTCCATAAAATTTGTGTCACAATCATTTAATTTTTTAAGAGGAATTGAATTCAAATTAAAATTATTGACTCTTCCTTTTTTTAACATAGAATTTTTAACATTTCTATTTGACAATATTGATTCAACATCAACTAATTGTTGTCCTAATGCTGGAACATTACCAACTGGATTTGCTGTAGCAATACCATAATACGAAGGTCTTAAATTATTCGTAAAACATCCATTCTTATTAAAAACATAATTATTATTAACACGATATTTAAGAGGTGTAGTTGATTCTAAAATACGTTCCTCTTCTACACCTTTATCATAAAGCATTTTTCCAAAATAACCAATATTATTATTCATATATTTTATATTAGAAAAAATTGTATTAATATTAAATTTATATTAAATAAAAAAAAAACCAAATTTTAATAAAAATAATTTCTTTATAATGGACACCTTAATTAAAAATAGTCAATCCTATACAGGATTGACTATTTTTAATTAAGCTTCTTCGCTTTAATAATATCAAATCTTATTATTTGCCTTACAAAGTAAGGCAAATAATAAGATTTGATATTATTTAGCGAACACCTTAATTAAAAATATAAAAAAATCTTATTATTTGCCTTACAAATGCAAATAATAAGATTTGTATATTTTTAAAGCGAACACAATTTATTTTTTTTAAAATAGAATTTCATTAATATTTGTAAATTCACAACAATTTAATGTTTTTAACGTTTCGTTATTTTATGTTGTTGCTTCGCAACAACATAAAATAGCCTCAATAACTTATTTTTGTCGCAAGCGACAAAAATAAGTTGTTTCGTTATTTTATAGTGTCGTTACACGACACTATAAAATAACTCAATAATTAAAATATGTCTTGCGGAGCAAGACATATTTTAATTGTTTCAATTTCAGGAATTTTTCTTAAATTTTTACAAAAAAAACAATTTAATTCTTCCAAACAATCTAATTTTTCAGAAATTTCGCTAATATCTGTATATTCGCAATTTAATTTTCTCAATGTTTTAATTTCAGGAATTTTTATTAAATTTTCACAATATGAACAATATAATTCTTCCAAACAATTTAATATTTCTGGAATTTCTCTAATTTTTGTAAATACACAATCTAATTTTTTTAATGTTTTGATTTTTGGTATTTTTGTTAAATTTACACACCTATGACAATTTAATTCTTCTAACCAATTTAATTCTTCAGAGATTTCGCTAATATTTGTATATTCGCAATTTAATTTCTCCAATGTTTTAATTTTAGGAATTTTTAGTAAATTATAACAAAAAGAACAATATAATTCTTCCAAACAATTTAATATTTCTGGGATTTCTCTAATTTTTGTAAATCCACAATTTAATTTTTTTAATGTTTTGATTTTTGGTATTTTTGTTAAATTTTTACAATAACTACAATCTAATTCTTTCAAATAATTTAATGTTTCTGGAATTTTACTAATATTTGTATTATGACAATCTAATTTTTTTAATGTTTCGTTATTTTATGTTGTTGCAAAGCAACAACATAAAATAGCCTCAATAACTTATTTTTGTCGCTCGCGACAAAAATAAGTTGTTTCAATTTCAGGAATTTTTAGTAAATTATAACAATAAGAACAATATAATTCTTCTAAACAATTTAATTCTTCGGGAATTTCAACAATATTTGTATTTTCACAATACAAATATAATAAATTTTTACAAAAAGTTAAATTTATAACTAAATTATTTTTATTAAAATTTAAATATTTGATATTATCTAAATTTTTTAAATCAAAAATTTTATTGATATTAACCAAATCATTATTAATATCTAATCTAATAATTTTATCAAAAGTCCAAAATAAATTCCAATTCTTACATATTTTTTTTATTTCTTTAAAATTAACAAATATGTTTGGCTGTAAATAATAAATATTTAGCTCTTTATATATTACATGAAATAATTTATTGAAATCCATTTACTAATATATTTATTTGTATTATATTTAAATTTCAATTTTTCTTAAAATTTTTTTTTTGTTAAATTGTATTTAATTAATATTTATAAATGTACAACATATTTTTTTAATGTTTTTATTTACAAATTTGTTAAATTAGAATAATAATGACAATCTAATTCTTCCAAATAATCTAATTGGTATTTTACTAATATAATATTTGTATTATCACAACTTAATTTCTTTAATGTTTTGATTTTTGGTATTTTTGTTAAATTTTCACAATTGTAACAAATTAATTCTTCTAAACAAACCAATTCTTCGGGTATTTCACTAATATTTGTAAATGCACAATTTAATCTTTTTAATGTTTTGATTTTCGGTATTTTTATTAAATTTTTACATCTATGGCAATTTAATTCCTCTAATAAATATAATTCTTCAGAGATTTCATTAATATTTGTATATGCACAACATATTTTTTTTAATGTTTTAATTTTAGAAATTTTTGTTAAATTAAAACAAAAATAACAATCTAATTCTTCTAAACAATTCAATTCTTCGGGAATTTCATTAAGATCTATATATGCACAATTTAATTTTTTTAATGTTTTGATTTTCGGTATTTTTATTAAATTTTTACAATTATAACAAACCAATTCTTCCAAACAATCCAATTCTTCGGGAATTTCACTAATATTTGTATATGCACAATTTAATTTTTTTAATGTTTTGATTTTCGGTATTTTTATTAAATTTTTACAATTATAACAAATTAATTCTTCTAAACAATCCAATTCTTCGGGAATTTCACTAATATTTGTACACATACAATTTAATTTTTTTAATGTTTTAATTTTTGGTATTTTTGTTAAATTTTTACAATTTCTACAATATAATTCTTCCAAACAATTTAATTCCTCGGGAATTTCAATAATATTTGAATTTTCGCAATACAAATATAATAAATTTTTACAAGAAATTAAATTTATAACAAAATTATTTTTATTAAAATTTAAATATTTGATATTATCTAAATTTTTTAAATCAAAAATTTTATTGGTATTAATTAAATCATTATTAATATTTAATCTAATAATTTTATCAAAAGTCCAAAATAAATTCCAATTCTTACATGCTTTTTTTATTTCTTTAAAATTAACAAATATATTTGGCTGTAAATAATAAATATTTAACTCCCTATATATTATATGAAATAATTTATTGAAATCCATTTACTAATATATTTATTTGTATTATATTTAGATTTCAATTTTTCTTAAAATTTTATTTTTTTGTTAAATTGGATTTAATTAATATTTATAAATGTACAACATATTTTTTTAATGTTTTTATTTACAAATTTTTGTTAAATTAGAATAATAATATCAATTTAATTCTTCTAAACAATTTAATTCTTCAGGAATTTCAATAATATTTGTACACATACAATTTAATTTCTTAAAGTTTTAATTTTTGGTATTTTTGTTAAATTTTCACAATTGTAACAAATTAATTCTTCTAAACAATCCAATTCTTCGGGAATTTCACTAATATTTGTAAATGCACAATCTAATCTTTTTAATGTTTTGATTTTTGGTATTTTTATTAAATTTTTACATCTATGGCAATCTAATTCTTCTAAACGATTCAATTCTTCGGGAATTTCATTAAGATCTATATATCCACAATTTAATTTTTTTAATGTTTTGATTTTTGGTATTATTGTTAAATTATAACAATAATCACAATATAATTCTTCTAAACGATTTAATTCTTCAGGAATTTCATTAAGGTCAATATATCCACAATTTAATTTTTTTAATGTTTTAATATTTGGTATTTTTATTAAATTCTCGCAATATTCACAATTTAATTCTTCCAAACAATTTAATGTTTCCGGAATTTCACTAATTTTTGTACATGCACAATTTAATTTTTTTAATGTTTTGATTTCCGGTATTTTTGTTAAATTTTTACAATTATAACAAATTAATTCTTCTAAATAATCTAATTCTTCGGGAATTTCACTAATATTTGTACATACACAATTTAATTTCTTTAATGTTTTAATTTTTGGTATTTTTGTTAAATTTTCACAATTTCTACAATATAATTCTTCCAAACAATTTAATTCTTCGGGAATTACAATAATATTTGAATTTTCGCAATACAAATATAATAAATTTTTACAAAAAATTAAATTTATAACAAAATTATTTAAATTAAAATTTAAATATTTGATATTATCTAAATTTTTTAAATCAAAAATTTTATTGGTATTAATTAAATCGTTATTAATATTTAATCTAATAATTTTATCAAAAATCCAAAATAAATTCCAATTCTTACATGCTTTTTTTATTTCTTTAAAATTAACAAATATATTTGGCTGTAAATAATAAATATTTATCTCTCTATATATAACATGAAATAATTTATTGAAATCCATTTACTAATATATTTATTTGTATTATATTTAAATTTCAATTTTTCTCAAAGGAAAAATTTAATAAATAAAAAAAAATATTATTTATCGAGCAATTTTTAATTTCCGAATAAATTTGTAAATATTAATTTAATATTGATTTATAAAATAAATAATTATTTTTCAAATGTTTTGTTTTTATAAATATAATGTTTTATTTTAAAAAATTATTAGGTTTGTAAATTAGATAATTTAATAATATACAAAATTTATTATTTGTATATCATTTAGCGAACACTTCTATAGTGAAAAATTAAATATTTATTACATTTTACATAATCACACAACAATATAATTTAAAAAAAATTGAAATTTAATCTATATGAATATATAGTAATTAATAAATTAAAATGTCTACAAATTTGATTAAAAAAATAAGCAAAGAACTCGCCGATGTTAAAAAGAAAAATGACGTTGATATTCCAGATGAAAATAATTTAAGGAGATGGATTATTACTATCATAGGAAATAATAATTCATATTATAAAAATAAAGAGTTTAAAATAGATGTTGTTTTTCCAAATGATTATCCATATAAATGTCCAAAAATAACATTTTTAACAAAAATTTTTCATCCAAATATAGATGAAAATGGTAATATTTGTTTAGATTTATTGCGCAATGAATCATGGGTTCCGTCACTAAATATGACTTTTATTATAAATGCTATTCAATCATTATTAAGTAATCCGAATTGTAACGATCCATTAAATATAGATGCATCAAATTTATTTCGAAAGGATAAAAACGAATTTATTGAATTTATAAATAAATTTTAATTTATAATTTTTTTATTATTGATGTTAAAAATAATGATATTATAATAACTAATAATAAAATTTTAAATATACATATTATATTATTTTTCATTTTTAATATTTTTATATATTATAGTATATAATAAAATGGCTTTTGATAGGTTACAATATCAACCTTGCGAATATGAACAACGATTAAAACAAAGTGTTAATGTTTTACCATACCGCATGTATTTTCCATATTATGAATCTCGGGATAGATGCACAAAATTATTAAATTATCCTAATCGTGTTGATAATGAATCAGTTTTAAAAAATATAATGCGACCTGTAGCAAAATATTGTGTTGAAAAAAAATATACTCCAAATTGTATGTATACAAAAAAACCATGTGTTTCAACATTTAATATGCCAAATGATGTTACACCAACAATTTGTAAAGTTGTTAAAACCAATATGCATCCGTATAATAATGTTGGATATGTTTTAAGAATGGAAAAATTTTAAGGCATAATTTCTCTAATTTTTGGTATTTTTTCTGAATTGTTATATATTCTCGTAGATTGGGGATATAAAAAATTACCATAATCATGATTTTGAATATTTGGATCAATATAATAAAATTGGTTATCAAATGGATTAGTCATACCATACGTTTTGAATTTAGAATCTCTAATTACGGGTGGTTCGCATAATAATTCATTTTCAACATCAATATTACGCATAAATTGCGAAGAATTCATAAATGGTTGTTTAATATATTTATTACCGAGTGATATTTTTTTATTAATTTGGTTGTAATTTCTATATGTATGTAAATTTGTTAAAACATTATTATTTTCTAATTCATTATTTGTTAATATTTTATTTTGAATAAAATATTGACGTTGATTATATTGAACTTTTGGAATATGATTTTTATATTGTAAATTGGTTTGAGTGGGTTTAATATAATATTTATTATTTGTATTATATTTTCCGGATTGCATCATAGGCAAATCATTATCATATGATGATTTATTATTTTCATCATAAAACATTCCTTTATTGATGGGATTTTGAAATATATATTCATTTGTATTATGAAAATTTAACAAATTTGCAAAACGATCATCATATGATATTTTAGGTATATTTTTATTTTTTACAATTTTTGGGTTAAATAAATTATTAATATATTGTCCTTCATTTAAATGGTTATTAAATTCTTTTATATTACTAAAATTCATATTAATTATATTATTTAAAATAAAATTTTTAAAAAAATTTAATAATATATAAAAATAATTTAATATAATTGAATTAATGGAAGAATATCTTACTCCAGAGAAAATTGCCGATAAAATATTTTCTACAACTCCCACAACAATATATGGATTAAATATTAATCAACATATTAATGCTTTGATTAACGATAACAAAGAATTAAATTTGGTTGATTTGTTTGAAATAATAATAACAATTTATATGGAAGGATTATGTAAATTTTATAATAATTTAAATATTGATATGTCATTAATAAATTATGATTATATGATTAAACCATATCAATGGATTAAACGATTAGGATATCAATTATTAATTGATGATGAAAATGAAGAACTCGAAAATCCACATTATTGTAAAATAATATTACGAAATGATCCGATAAATACAGGATTTTTTTTAACAAGAAATACGAATAAAAATTATTATTTTTTAATAAATGGTTCATTTGAAGAAAAAGCCGATTTAACAAATATACATTTAGAAGATATATATGCTATATTTAAAACAAATATAAAAATCTACAAAATACATTTTAAGCAATTATTTACAAATCAATTACATATATCACATGAATAAAATTTATTATAAATTAGACTTGTCCTACAACTAAAATTATTTAATATTATTTTCTATCAAAAATATTTCATTTTTTGTTAAATTAAAATATTTATATATTTTAATATCATTAATATTTTTAACATTTTTTATTATATTTGGAATATATGAAAAAATTTTATGATCTGTTTGGTATCCTATCCATTTACATGATGAAATTATTAATTTAAATAATTTGGAATTTATATATTTTACTAAATTTTCTCCATCTATTTTATTTTTAACTAATTGGTAAAATATATGTTCAGTTGGTGATAAACATTCATCATAAAAAGGATATAAATTTAAAGCATAGGACATTAATACTTTGGGTTTATTAAATATTTTATGAGGAATTTTAGAATATTTTATTTGTTTTCCCTTATTATTTAGATTTACTAATACATCATAACGATATTTTTTGGTTTTTATGTTATTTAATAATTTACTATTTGACATAATTTGATGACTTCTTATTATATTTAATGATTTATCTTTTTTTGATAATATTTTATAAATAATATTAATATTACAATTTGGTATAAAATTAAATTTATTTATTGTAATTTTATTTATAATATTATTTTCATCACAAATAATTGTCGAAATATTTTTTTTACTTTTTTTCAATAAATACCAATCAACACGCACGTTACAATTAAATAATTTGAATGTATCTTTTATGTTATATATTTTAATATATACAATATCATATTTTTTCATAATAGTTCCAATTTTATGATCTGGTTTCCTCCAATTACATGGATGTACAAACAATAAATATTTATTTTCCTTTATATTTTTTAAAGAAAAATCTGTAAATTTTGACCATAATTCATTATTATAGGGGGGATTGCCAATAATTGCATCAAAACCTTCTATATTCCATTTTTTCTTTGTATTTAATTTTAATGTGTCTCCCTCGTTATAATTTAATTTATATTTATTTAATGGATCCAACAATAATTTACATATAAATATATTTGTCGAATTTATATCACTAAAATATAAACATTCCTCAATTATAACTTTATATCTTTCTTTTTTATCTTTTATTTTCTCTTTTAATCCATTCATAAATCTATCAATTATATCCAATAAAAATCCCCCTTTCCCACAACATGGCTCAAAAATTTTTTGTTTTTTACTCCAAAATTCTTTCGGCATTTTATCTAGCATCTCTTGTCTTAATTTATATGGTGTACTTATTTCTGCATTTTGTTTCTTCTCTAATTCTTGTGGTATTAAATATTTATCTATTAATTGTGATAATTCTTTATTTTTATTTATATTTTTACTAAATAATCCTTTTGTTATTTCAATAATATTTTTTATTTTCGTATTTTTCTTTAACTTTGTATTATATATTTCTAAAAATAACTCAAATATATTTTTTGGAATTTCTTTTCCCCACCACAAATATAATTGGCACAATAATATCTCTTTTATTTTGTTATTTTTTTCTATAAATTTACACATGTCATCAAATGTTGTTGATTTATCATTTATCGTTAATAAACATATCAATGGTATTAAATGTCTCAATATATCTCTTATAAAATTTATATCTTCCTTTTTCTTTTTCTCTT